>Ga0116227_10012550_pt1 | contig 13724 bp, 15 predicted proteins | sample S1TSphgellanicum_FD_89693 | JGI IMG/M metagenome (GOLD analysis project Ga0116227, IMG submission 89693) | Host-associated microbial communities from peat moss isolated from Minnesota, USA - S1T2_Fb - Sphagnum magellanicum MG | ecosystem: Host-associated > Plants > Peat moss > Unclassified...
ATTTGTTGCTCGGCGACAGTCATTCGGCCGCCCTGCTGTACGGCATCTCGCGGGTCTTGCCGAATTCCCACATCATGCAGGCGAGTTCGGCCGGTTGTAACATTCGGATCGGAATGACCGAACGCGACGATTGCAGCCGGATGGCGGCGTACGTATTCGGTGACTACTTAGAAACGCATCACGTCGATGCGCTCTTACTTACCGCACGCTGGCATCACGAATCCGATTTCCTAGCTCTGACGGACACGATGGCCTGGTGCCGGCGGCACGGCATCCCCGTGTACATCCTCGGACCGGTCATGGAATATAACGCGCCTTTACCGAGGTTGCTCGCGTACGCCATCAGCAGGCACGATCCGGCTCTCGTGTCCCGCGATGAGGAGATGGAATTCTTCGCGCTGGACCGGTCGTTCCGGCAAATTGCGGAAGACCGCTGGCACGTTCACTACGCGTCGATCATGTCGATCGTTTGTCCGGCCGGGAAGTGCATGACGTATGCCGACCCCTCGCAGAACGTGCCGGTCTTGTTCGACACCGATCACCTCTCGAATCCGGCCGCCCTGCTCGTCGCCGAGAAGCTCTTCGCCGAGGGTCAACTGCCTACGGAGAATCTCGTCCAGGACTGAAACGGCTGTAAGTTCGTACGCGACCGTTCCATCGCTTGGCCGAAAAGGTGTGCGCCTCTTCATGGCTAAGTCGGCGCAAGCGAAGTGATCGTGCACGGTTTCGTGTTGCGCTTCGTTCGGTATTGGCGTTTCCTCATCGACGAGTCGAAGGAGCCACATGCGCAGAGCCTCGCGAGTCATCGCCTCGGTCCTCGGGCTGACCCTGACCTTGACCGCGTGCGGTGGTCGATCTTCGTCGTCGATCCCGGCGCTCTCGGACGCGAACAACGCGTCGAGTTCGCGGGTGCCCGTCCCGGCGGTGGCGCTCGTGCCCCACACGACCGGCGCTCTGGCCTTTACCGACGCCGGGCGCCGGGCGCCGACGGCGCCGGTACACGTGGTACTGACCCTGGCCTACAACAATCAGGCCGACCTCGACCGGCTGGTGGCGGCCATCAGCAATCCGCATTCGGGGATGTACCATCAATACATCAGCGCGCAACAATTCGATAGCACGTACGCGCCGACCGCCCAGCAGGAACAGGCGGTCGTGAGTGCTCTGCAAGCCGCGGGCTTCACGGTTACCAATCGCTCTTCGAATCGAACGATCGTCGATGCCGTTGCGCCGAGCGCGACGGTCGAGCGGTTCTTCTCGACGGAAATCCACACCGTCCATCAAGGCAAGTACGGCGAGCGCTATACGAACGTCAAGCCGGCAACGCTGCCGGCGGCGCTGGCGCCCCTCGTCCGCGACATCTCGGTCAACGATCTCGTCGTCGTTCGACCCGTCGCCGACCAAGACGGTACCACGAGCGAGCGCCACTCGCCGCAGACGTACGATTCCGCGGGACGGATTCATATCGACGTGCCGCCGGTGCGCCCGTTCGACGCGAGCGGAAATCTCGTGAACGGAAACTTCGCGAGCGGTTCCCTCTCGCCCGGCTGGTCGAATTGCAACGGCCGTAGCAACGACGTGGGGATCAGCACCGTGCAGAGCTACGGCTCGCCCTATTCCGCGTTCATGGGTTCGCTCAAGCCGCCCGAAGTCAACGGCTATGCGGGCATCTGCCAGTACGTGACCGTGCCCACGAACGGTCAGCTGACGTTCTACGTTTATCAGGGCACCAACGAGTCCGGCATCACCTATGCGGGTCAGGTTGCCGAACTCTTGAACGCGAACGGGAGCGTCGTCTACAACTTCTATACGACGGTCAACAACACGAATGGCTGGGTCGAACACACCGTCAATCTTTCGCAGTACGCGGGTCAGAGTTATTACCTGTACTTCGGCGTGTACGGCGACGGCTATAATAAAACGTACGTCTATCAGTACGTCGACGCCGTGAGTTGGGGCGGGGCCTCTCCGTCCCCGACGCCGACGGCGACGGCAAAACCGACGGCGACGCCGACGGCCACCGCGAAGCCCACGGCCACGCCGACGGCCACCGCGAAGCCCACGGCCACCCCGACGGCGAAGCCGACGGCCACGCCGACCGCGACCGCAAAGCCGACGGCCACCCCGACTGCCACGGCGACGCCGACCGCTGCGCCTACCGGTTGCACCGGCGCGCCCGCGGATAACGGAGCGCTGAGCGATTCCACCGGATACCTCGCGACCGGCGTTGCAAAAGCGTTCGATTATCCGGTCCAGCACGGTTGCAACGGCGCGGGCCAAACGGTCGCGATCGCGATCGACGATCCGGTGACCGCGAGCAATACCGCGGCGTATCTCAAGGCGGCGGGCATCACGGAGACCGGCACGGTCACGAACGAAGCCGTCGACGGCGGCGGCAGCGGCGACGAACCTGAGGTCGATCTCGACGTTCAGACGATCGCGGGCCTAGCGCCGGGCGCCAACATCATCGTCTACGACATGGGTTCGCTCACGGACCAAGCGATCGAGGACACCTACAATAAGGTGCTCACCGACGGGAAGGCGCACGTCGTGAATTCCTCGTTCGGGGGCTGTGAATCCAGCGACGTGTCCTTCGCGGATTCGACCAATTCGATCGCGGAACAAGGCGCCGCCACCGGAGTCACGTTCTCCGCCTCGAGCGGCGATTCGGGCAGCGACGAGTGCGACACGGGAAACAACCCGCCGGGCGTGAGCGCACCGGCCGGCGGACCCTACTTCATCTCGGTCGGCGGCCTGAACTTTACCGAATCGAGTTCCGGAGTGCTGGAAACGCTGACCGGCACGGGCGATCCGAACAACGGCTATCTCTCCGGCGGCGGCGTTTCGACGGTGTTCGCGCTTCCGAGTTATCAGTCGGGCATCGCCAACGTGATCGCGACGGGACGGAATCAGCCCGACATTTCCGGGCCCGGTGTCGGGGTCTCGGTTTACACGAGCGGAAGCTTCGGAGAGTACGACGGAACGTCGTGGGCCTCGCCTGCCATCGTCGCACTGATCGCGGAAGTGAACGAGTTGCACGGGTCGAACGCGGGCTTCGTCAATCCGAGCTTGTACAGCGTCTTCACGGCCGACGGATACAAGGCGTACACGGACTGCACGTCCGGCAATAACGGAAAGTACAGCTGCCTAACCGGCTACGACCAGGTAAGCGGCATCGGAGCCCCCCAAGGCTGGTCCCTCGCAAACGACCTATAACAGCTCAGATCACGTCACGTCACCCTGAGCTTGTCGAAGGGTGCGACGGCAGCGACTACAACGCACCCCTTCGACGAGCTCAGGGTGACATGATCTGACATGATCGACGAAAACCGCCCGGCTCGAAACCCACAGATAACTAAACGAGATAATACTGCGGATCCGGATTGCTCTCGCCGGCGCGGTTCGGCGTAGCAGCGAGTTCCCGCGCATGGCGAACGGCGCGGAGGGTGGCCGAGAACGTCTCGTCTTCTTCGGGGAAGATCAAGTCGGCCGGAAACCAGTTCGTGATTCCGACGTTCCGTAGTACGCGCAGCAGATCGGGACGAATGCCCGCCAGCAAGACCGTCACCCCGCGAACATCCGCATCGCGGAGGAACCGCTCGAGGTGCTCGACGATCACCATGTCGGGATTTCGGGTGCGCTTCAAACGGAGCACGAGGTAGGCGGCGCCGGCGCGCTCCGTTTCCACATTGATCTCATGCAGAAGGCGCTCCAACTCCAGCGCGGCACCGAAGAAGAGCTCACCCTCTATGTCGTAGATCAGCAGCCCGCCTTGGCGCGTCTCGCCGGGCCGCCGCTCGCGAACCACGCGGTCCCCGCTGACGATGAGTTCGCGCATGCTCGGCTTCGACGCGCGCGGGACGAACAGGACGATCGAGAGCGCCACGCCGACGAGGATCGAGTCTTCGACGTCGATGAAGATGGCGGTGAACGCAGTGACGCCCACGAGCAACGCATCGAAGCCGGACGCGCGAATGGCGTAGTTGAGCCGTCGCCAGTCGATCAATCGCGCTGCCGTGATGAAGAGCAATCCGGCCAGGACGGATTTCGGAATGAAGCGGGCGTACGGGCCGAGCGCGAGGACGACGAGCGCCACGATAATGCCCGAGAAAACGCCCGATGTGCGCGTCACGGCGCCCGCCTGATAGTTGATTGCCGAGCGCGTCAACGATCCCGAACCGGGCAGCGCCTGAAAAAAGCCGCCCACGACGTTCCCGACGCCTTCGGCCAGACACTGCCGATTGTAGTCGAGTGGTTGCCGCGTGTACGTGGCAATCGATTTCGCGACGGCGAGCGCTTCGAGGAGGCCGAGCAAAGCGATCGCGAGGCCGCCGTTGATCAATCGCAAGAACCATGCGAGTTTGAAAACGGGAAGATGAAACCCCGGGAGGGCCGCGGGGATGGCGCCCACGACGGATACGATCGTCTTGCCGCCCGGAGACGGCAGCGACCATCCGTAGTACGCGGCCACGATCGAAGCGAAAATCAGCCCGGCAAGCATGTCGACGCGGGGAAGATCGTATTTCTTGATGAGCCGCTGCAAGAGCAGCACGACGACGATCGTGCCGGCGCCGAGAATAAAGGCGCGCCAGTTGAACGTCGCTTGGCTCAGCGTGAGCCAGGTGCTGACGAGTACGGGTTGATCGCCCGTCCCCTTCTTCGCGGCTCCGATGAAATTACCGATTTGGCCGATTGCGATCAGCAGACCCGCGCCCGCCATGAAGCCGAGGATGACCGATTCCGAAACGTAGCGCGTCAAGTCACCGAGGCGAAACGCGGCGATTGCGATCTGGATGGTCCCCGCGATGATGCCCAGCAGAAACAGCGCCTGATAGTCTTCCAAGTGCCCGGCGAACGAAGCTAGTGCGCTGAACACGACGAGCGAAATGGCGTTCGTCGGCCCGTTGATCAGATGGGACGACGAGCCCAGAATCGCGGCGACGATCGTGATGACGATCGCGGAATAGAGACCGTATCGCGGATCGACGCCGGCGATCAGGGCGTACGCAATCGACTGTGGAACGGCGATGGCCGCAACCGTCGCACCGGCCGTGAGGTCGCTGCGCGCCGCCGCCCAGCCGTAGGAAAACCGCGGAAGTGAAAAGGCGCTCACGCGTCGAGCCGGACTTCGACGTCGCGATAGAAGCGCATCGCAACGTCGCGATGCGAACGAAGGCGCCCCTTGAGCGCGTTGTAGCCATACTCCGCGAAGATCGGATCGGCGGGATCGACGGGCGGTTCGCTCTGAAGCGGCGGCAGCACGTGCGCGGGCACGTCGATCGGTTCGATGACGTAGTCGAAACGCGGATTGTAGAAGAAGGGGATACTGTAATAGTCGCGGCCGGCACGCGGGCTTCGCACGCGATGTAAGGTTGCGCGCACGCGCCGGCCCGTCGCGAGTTCGAATGCCTCGCCGAGATTGATCACGAACGCGCCGCGTTTGGGCGCGACGTCGACGTACGTGTGACCGTCGAAAAATTGCAAACCGGAACCCTCTCGAACGTCCTGCAGCACGAAGGTGAGAAACCCGGAGTCGCGGTGTATGCCGACACCCTGCTTGTCCTGGTCGTCGGCGCGGCCCGGATAGTGAATGAGCTTGAGCAGCAGATGCGGATCGGGGCTGAACGCATCGTCGAAATGCTCGCGCGCAAGCCCGAGCGATTCGGCGAGCGCGCGGGCCGTCTCCGCAGCGACGCCGCGCATCTGCTCGAGCCAATCCAGGACCGCCGGTCGCAACTCGGGGAGCGCCGCCGGCCACTGGTTCGGCCCGACGAGTCCCCAGTACGGCGGTCCGTCCGGCGCATTGCGTGGCGGCCGCTCCGCACCGATATCGACCTCTTCGCGCCAGTCGGGCCGCCCTTGCGTGAGTTCGTTCCCGAGCGCCGTGTAACCGCGAAAATGCGGTGAGTTCGCCATCTCGATCGCGCGCCGGTCGGATTCGGGAAGCGCAAAAAAGCGCCGCGTCAACTCGAGAAGACGATCCCCCGCCGCGTCTGCGATGCCGTGGCCGACGAGGTAGAACGCGCCGATCGTCCCAACCGTCCGGCGCAACTCCTCGAGCGCCCGCGCACGTTCGCTCGCACCCGGCATCAATTCTCGCAAATCGATGGTGGGAATCGTCGTCACCGGCCGCGTGATGGTACTCGCGCCCACATTCGTGTCAGCCATTGAACTCCGGCATATTGCGGGATCTGTCGGTCGTTCCTACCTTCACCCGGTCCATGTGACCTGAGCCGCCCACCCCGACTTTACGGAACGGCCCGCTCAGGGTGACATGGATGGACGAGATACCGGCCCCCGATCTCACGAGCGCGGCGGCGATGGTGTGGGCGGCAAGGCCGACGATTGCGATCGCCGCCACGAAGGGTAGCCACAGCAGCACGTTCGTCCCGCGCTCGATGTCGAAGGCGGACAGCGTCGTTTCGGCGAGCTTTCCGACGAGCAGAGCCGCGGCTGCTGCCGCCGCGTACGTCGCGCCGGCCCCAACGATGGCGCGGTTGCGCCGTGCGCGCATTTGCCGCTCGAGAAGCGAGCGGAGACGTCCGGCCGCGTCCGCATCGCGGGCGGCCTTAGCATCATCCATAAACACCTTCCCTCGTGCGTAGCAGCCGTCGCAGCGTCGCGAGACCGCGCGCGATGTGCGACTTGACCGTTCCGATCGGCATGTCGCACGCCTCGGCGATTTCCGCGTGGCTCATCCGCTCCTCGTAGGCGAGCACGATACACCTGCGCTGCGCGGACGCCAAGCGCGCGAGGGCCGTCTCGACATCCATCCGCCGGACGATCGTCTCCTCCGGCGATTCCGAATCATGCCCGCGGCGTTCGTCGGACAGGGGCGTGGTTTCCATCGCCCCGCTGCGCACCGCATCGACCACGATGTTGAGCGCGATGCGACGCAGCCAGGGCCGAAACGCCCCGGCGTCACGCAAGGTGTGCAGCCGCTGCCACGCCTTCAAGAACGTGAGCTGGGTCAGATCCTCGGTCGACGCGACGTTGCCGCACGCGCGACCGATCAGCGCTTCCACGTAACCGTGGTAGCGGCGGGCGAGCCGTTCGAATGCGGCGACGTCTCCGCTCGCAGCGAACAGGACCGCTCGACGTTCGGCATCGTCCGCGTCCGGGGCCACGCCCTCAAGCCGCCCGGCGCGACCGTTTGAGCCACGACCCGCACGCGATGAGCCCCGATCCGAGCGTCGCGAGGAACACGGCAATCGCGAAGAGCGGCGCCGGCGCGCTGTGCGTCGAGACGATCAGGACCAGCGCCACGAGAACGATGCCGCCGCTCGCGAAGAGCGTCATCATGCCCAGCAGGTTGAAGCGTTCGATCGAGCTCAATCCGGCCGGCTCTCGCAACTTCGGAATCAGCGACGCGTCGGTGAGTACGCCGCGCTCGATGGCCTGTCGAATCGTGTGCTCGACCTCCGCAGCGGTTCGAGACGACGTTACGTTGACGAACACCCCGAGGACCGCGCTCAGAATTGTAATCAGGACGATCAGTTCCATCTGCCCCACCTCATATACGCGAGAGACGGAGCCCGGCCGCCGTTCGGATGCAGTCCTAAGTCGCGCGATAACGGGCGTAGGATGCGAGGACGGAGCGAACGTAGTTCTGCGTTTCCGCGGGGAACTCGCCGCGTGCGCCGGCTTCGGGGCCGGCGTTGTAGGCGGCGAGCGCGAGCGGCACGTCGCCGTGAAAGCGCTGCAGCAGCCGCGCGAGATAGCGGGCGCCGCCCGCGATGTTTTGCGCCGGATCGTACGCGTCGGTCACGCCCATGTCGGCCGCGGTGCCGGGCATCAGCTGCATCAAACCCTGCGCTCCGACGGGCGACGTGGCGGCGGGATCGAAACCGGATTCGTTCGCGATTACGGCCTTGATGAGGGCCGGGTCGTCGCCGGTCGCCGCACTCGCGCCGGCGATCAACCGCTCGAGGAAGGCCGGCGGCAGCGGCGCGGGAGCGTTCGCGGGCGCCGCGGAGCCGCCGGCCGGAAGCGTCCCGAGCAACGCCTGGAACGCGGCGACGCTGCGCGGGTCGCCGGGCGTGCCGGGTGCTCCGCGCGCCGGCCCGTCGCCCGAGACTTCGGCGATGCGGCTTTCGATCGCCGCCACATCGGCCCCCAACCGGTCGCCCATGTCACCCTGAGCCTGTCGAAGGGCGTTCACGCAGCCCCCAAGCGCTCGGCGAGCGAACGCAGTCCGGCGAGCGTTTCCGCCGAACCGAACGTGCGCGTGCCGTGCTGGAAGAAGCCTTCGAGATGTTCTTGCAGCGCGACCGCGCGCTCGAGCGCGGGATCGCTCTGCGCGAAGCCGAGCTCGCGCAACTCGCGCGTCGCCTCGAGCCGCGTCAGCGCGCGGCGCACGATGCGAGCCGCTTCGCGATGCTCCGGTTCCACGACGCCGTCCATCGTGCGGCTGGCGCTGGCCACGACGTCGATGGCGGGGAAGTGGCCGGCGCGCGCAAGTTTGGAGCTCAGCACGATGTGCCCGTCGAGCGCGGCGCGCGCGGCTTCGGCCAACGGCTCGTGTTCGTCGGGACCATCGGAGAGGACGGTTGCGATCAGCGTCAGGCTGCCGCCGGCGACGTTCCCGCCGCGCTCGATCAAGCGGGTCAGCTCGGCGAACACGCTCGGCGGATAACCGCCGCGGCCGACGCTTTCGCCGCTCCGCGCGGCGAGCTCCCGCGCGGCGGCGGCGAAGCGCGCCACGCTGTCGAGGACCACCAAGACGTTGAGCCCGCGCCGTCGCAACTGCGAGCCCTGCGCGAGCGCCACGTGCGCCGCCCGGACGCGCTCCGCCGCGGGCCGGTCGCTCGGCGCGCAGACGATGGTGGCGTGCGGCGCAATCCGTTGCATCCATGCCGACGCTTCCCGGCCGCGTTCGCCGATGAGCCCGATCACGATCGCGTCGGCGCTCGCGCCGCGTACGAGCATCTCGATCAGTTGTGTCTTGCCGGTTGCCGGTCCGCCAAAAAATCCGATGCGCGCGCCGCGGCCGAGGGTCAGCAAGCCGTCGATCGCGCGGATGCCGGTCCAGAACGGGCGATCCACCGGGTCGCGGTCCGAGGCGTCGATCGGCGGATCGATCACGGGCGCCGGCCGGCCCCGCGTGCTTCCGAACGCATCGAGCGGGTCGCCGGCGGGGTCGATCGTGCGCCCGAGAAGGCGCATGCCGAGCGGCACGGTCGCCGCAAGGCCGTTGCTCTCGATCGCATCGCCGACGCCCACGCCGGCCGGCGTCACGTGCGTCGCGAGCTGCACCCGGCCCGGCTCGACGCGGGTCACGGTCGCGGGAATGGCCGTGCCGCCGAACGCGTGGATCGTGACCGTTTCGCCGACGCGCGCGTTCGGCAGCGTCGCGACGACGCAATGTTCGAGCGCGGCGCTCACGCGGCCGCGGCGCTTCGCCAGGATCACAGCGTCGCGCGGTGCGCGGCGAGCAGCGCGTCGAGCCGGGTCTGCAGCGAGGCGTCGAAGCGCCCGTCCTCGACGTCGAGCGCGAAGTCGCCCGGTCCGAGTGCGGGGTCGATCTCGACGTTGCATTGCAGCCCCAGGCGCTCGAAATCGTGCGGCGACACGCGCACGGTCACGGCCGCCTGCGCGTCGAACTCGCGCAACGCCTCCGTGAGGAGCGCTTCGAGTGCGACCGGCTCGACGCGCAAGTCGCGGGCGAGGACGCGGCGGGCCACGTCGCCGACGACCGCGTCGATCGCCTCTTCCAGACGTTCGGCAGCGCGCGCGTGCAGGCGCGCTAAATCTGCTACGAAGCGATCCAAGAGATCGAGCACGCGTGCGTCGGCCGGCGCGGCGGTGAGCGGCGCCGGGGGCGGGAGCGTCGCGGCGGGCTCGAGGAGCGCCGGTTCCGGTTCGCCCGCCGTTCGGCGGCCGGCGAGGATCGATGCGAAGCTACGGAATGCGTCAGGCATGGCTGAGCGATTGCGCGAGATCGGCGCCGAGGGGCGAACGCGGACGGGACAACTTCTCGATGATTTCGCGCCGCGCGTCCGACGGGTAGAGATCGAGCACCGCCGCAGCCGTCGGCGTCGGCAGGCCTGCGATCACGGCTGCGGCCGTATACGCGGGCTCGCCGGAGAGCGCGCGATGGATTTCTTCGGGCGCGAGTTCTGCGGCTCGAATCGGCGCCGCGAGCCCGGGCGGCAGCGCCGCCGGTGGCTGGGCCGGAATGATGACCCGCACGGCTGCCGCGATCGGACGCGCCAGCAGCAGCAGCAAACCGAGCCAGGCCAGCACGACGATCAGCGGCGGCAAGAACGGCAGAAAGGTTGCGAGCAAGGTGCGCGTGGGTGAAGCCGGCGCCGGGACGAACGGCGTCGCGGCCCCGGCGAGTGCCATCGGCGCGACGGTTACCGAATCGCCGCGCGCGTAATCGATACCGGCGGCGCTCTCGACGAGCGCCCGAATGCGCGGAATTTCGCCGCTAAGCGACCGGTCCAGAAAAACCGCGACCGACACGCGCTGCGGCGCGCCTGCCACGCTCTCCGTTTCGCTCTGCACGACGTCGCTGCCGCCGTCGACCACCGACTGCACCTTCGAATAACGCTTCGCGCCGTTCTGATACTTTTCGGAGACGCTCGAATTCGAGATCGGCTGGGCCAACGCCGTACGTTTGGTCTCCAGTTGCAGGTTCGCGCGGCCCGCCACTTCGACGTGAGCGCGCACGATCGAACGGCCGGCGCCGACGACTTGATCGAGCGCCGTTTGGATCGAGTTCTGCAGCGCCAGCGCCTGGCCGTCGCCCGTATCGGCTCGCCCGCTTAGCGCGACGCCGCGGTCGTCGACGACGGCGACCCGGGCGGGATCGAGCCCGGGAACGCCCGCGGCAACGAAGGTCTTGATTCCGTTGACGGTTTCGGGAGACAACTGCGTGCCGGGTTCGAGCGCGACCCGCACGCTTGCGGTCGCCTCGTGTGCAGATTGGTCGGCGAAGTAGCCGGGGCTGGCCGGCGCGACGATCACGCGCGCGTCCTCGATTCCGGCGATTCCGCGCAAGCCGAGCGCGAGATCCCCCGCCAAGCCGTCGCGGCTCTGCGCGTCGAGCACCGACTGCGGCGTCAGCGCCCCCACCTTCGCGAGCGTTTCCGTCGAGTCGGCGATGTGCGGACGCGGCACGCCCGCGAGCGAGAGGCGCAACAGGATGTCGTTGCGCGATTTGGTCGCGACCGTGAGGTTATCGGCAGTTGCCGTGAACGGGACGTTCCAAGCCGCCAGGTGGGCTTCGACGTCGGCCAGCTGGTCGGCCAGTAACGGCCGCGCGAAAAGCGGCGCTCCGGCGTCGTGCGTGAACGCGAGCGCGCCGAGCACGATGAGTACGAGCGCGCCTGAGGCGATCAGAGCGATTCGCACGCGGAAGGCGAGTTGCTCCCAATATTTCAACGCCGCGATGAGCACCGTGCTTATCCTCGTTATGACTGACGATCAGAGCTGCATCGAAGTTAGCGTGCCCAGCGCCTGCGCGACGCGCGACGATGCTGCCGCGGCGACCGACACGAGCGAATCGGCCTTGGCCCGTTCGAAGACCATGTCTTGCAGGCTGCCGGTGCCCGAGATGAACGCGTTTTCGGCGCCTTCGGCCCGCTCGAGTTGCGCGCCGCCGGCGCTGAGCGCGTCGAGCAACGCACCGAATCCGAGCGGCGCCGCGGGATCGGCGGCGCCCGCCGCAGGCAGCGGCGCGTCGTCGCTCAGGGCGACCGAGGTCGGGCCCTCCGGCAGCGACGGTAACGCTGCGATTTGCGGCAGCTGCGCCGCGATCTCGTGGATCGTCACGTTTTCCCCATTTCGATCGTGCGTTCGAAGAGTCGCTTTCCGATGTCGAAGACCGAAGCGTCGGCCTCGTACGCGCGTTGCGCGTCCAAGACGTCGATCATCTCGCCGATCGAATCGATCGGTCCGGCGCTTGGGCGGACGCCCGCGAACGCTACCACGCCGCCTTGATTGTCGGCGCCCGCGTCGCTCGAGCCGTCGTCGCCGTTCATGCGCGCTTCGATCGCATCGAGCGCCGGTTCGCCGTCGCTCGTCCGAGCCACGAGCGTCGTGAATTGCGGCACGAGCCCGCGCGGGGGATGGCGCACGTCGCCGGTTTGGGCGAGCGCGACGTTACGCGCGTCGACGTTCATTGCGTCGCGTTGCGCCTGCATCCCGCTCGCGGCCGCGCCGAGGATATCGAAATCGTTCACCGCGAGCTCTCCGCGGCGGTCTTGAGTTCTTCGAAGCGCGAGTGCGCGGCGCCGAGCAGCGCTTCGGTGAAGAGTTCGCGCCGCACGGTCTCCTTCATGGGGCCTTCGAAATCGCGCGCCGACGCGGGGCCGGTCATAGCGGTCGCGAGCCTCGCCGCGGCGGCGCCGATGCCGGCTTTGCTGCCGGCCGCGGCCGATTCGAGGTTGCCGGTGAGATCCATCATGCGGCAAGCGTACGATTCAATTATGGAACGACGATGCGAGGAGTGTGGCAGCATTGTGCCGTGCGGCGTTGGCTTCTTCCAGTGCGGCTTCGTGGCGCCGCTCGACTTCGGCGAAGAAGGCGCCGCGAGCGCGATCGCGGAGCGCTTCGATCTGCCGGCACTGCCGGCGCGCCGCGCGAAACGCATCGCGAGCCGCCGCTTCGCGCTCCGCGCACTCGCGGGCCCGCGCTTGCGCGCGAGCGAGCGCCGCGGCGTGGAGTTCCGCTCGCACGAAGGCATCGCGAACCGCAGCCGGGGAGCGCTCCGGCGCCGATGCGACGAAGGCGCGCGCTGCGACCGCGAATTCGGCGCGGAGCCGTTCGACCGCCGCGCGGGCCTTCGCGTGCGCGTCGGCCGCCTCGAGCAGGCCCACGCGCGCCGCGCTGCGGGCGTGCTCGCGCGCTTCGAGTAGCGGTTGCAACGCGAAACGAAAGTGCTTCAACGAAAGTGCTTCAACGAAAGCGCTTCAACGAAAGCGCTTCAACGCGAACGCGGTGCGAGCAGGTTGAGCCGGGGCTTGACGCCCGCTGCCTGCCGCCGCTCGATCACGTCTTTCGGAATTTCGCTCAAGACCGAAATTCCGCCCTCCGTGCGTCCGATGGCAAAATAAGCCTCGCCAAGTTTTACCACGTGGAGGGAACTGGAATGCGGCAGCGTCGTCGTCTCGATCACTTCGACGAGCCGGTCGCGACGCAGAAACGATCCGGCGCCGGCCGCGCGGCGCGCGAGCATCGCAAACGTACACAGGGCTAGCGCGATCGCTCCGAACGCCGCGACGAAGCGCAGCAGCTCGCCCGCGTCGATCACGGGCCCTCGTCGTCGCGGGGCGCGGCCACGGCGGGCGCGACGTTGTAGGGCATATCGTGTTGCGCGCTCGCCAAGAGTGCGAGATCCGTGCCCGTCCGCCGGACGGTATCTTTCTCGATCCAGCGCTGCGTGCCGTTGCGAACGACCATCTGCACGCGCACGCAGCCGCCGCCGACCGGGTACGTGTCGGCCGAAATGACGCGGAGGGCGGGATATTTCTTGGTGAGCCGCTTCATCGCGTAGTGCCGGACGTCGTTCAGCGTCGCGTCGGAGAGCACGGGTGTGGCCGTGGGCCTCGTCGGCGCGCTCGTTTTCCGTGCGAGCGCCGGCTGCGGCGGAGCTGCTTGCTGCGTATGCGCCGGTGCGCGCGGCACTATCGCAGCGCGCGGCCTCGCCGCATATTTCGTCGCGACACGTAACGGCTGGGGCCGGCGTCGCGCCGGTGCGTCGATGTGCTGCCGAGGTG
>Ga0116227_10012552_pt1 | contig 13722 bp, 6 predicted proteins | sample S1TSphgellanicum_FD_89693 | JGI IMG/M metagenome (GOLD analysis project Ga0116227, IMG submission 89693) | Host-associated microbial communities from peat moss isolated from Minnesota, USA - S1T2_Fb - Sphagnum magellanicum MG | ecosystem: Host-associated > Plants > Peat moss > Unclassified...
GTGGGGAGTCAAACTGCCAGTTTGACTCTCGGCCCTTCTTTTGCCCATAACTTGGGCTGCAGATGTCCGAATGGCCAATGCGAGGCCATTTTCGATATCTACGTTTCAAGACCTTTCCAATGATAACAAGAACACCTCAATGCGAGGTGTTTTGGTCCTTGCTGTCGAGCTCTAAACATTCGGGAGTCCCGGAGAACTCCAAACCTCCAACTTTTCCAAGTGTTGGGCTTCACCCCCACACTTGGCCAAAGTGGGGTTGCGACAGCAACCCTAACCTTGGGTTCACAACCAAGGCAAGGGCTTGCAAGGTTGCGGGCCAAAAGGGAAGCTCGGGAGTCACATCTCATGCTCCCATAAGTTATGGTCAAAAGAAGGGTCGGGAATCAAATTGACAATTTGATTCTCGACCACTAAAAGTTGGGAATCGCCCAGATTCCCTTGTGCGTAGGTGGCGTGCGACATACCATTAGAAAGCTCTTGACAAGGGCTGGCTATAACTTTGCTTTAAACCTCATATCAATCGGAGGTTTGCACACAAAGTTATGGGCCCCCAAAATCGTGGGAGTCCCAACTTTGGGAATTTCGGGAATCCCACTTGGGAGTCCTGGGACAAAATGCCATTTGGATGTTGGTCCTGTGGCCAACCATAGAGTATATTATAAGGAAGAAGGTGGTGGCTTCCCCCAAGTCCGGGCCATGGTGAGTCTTGTGAGTCCAAGTTTGTTCGTGGTTCATCCTAGCACCAAAAGTGTTCTAGCTATGCATTAACCAACTTGTTGTTTGGTTTATGTAGGTTCATGTGAGTGATTGAGTGCTTATCATTCTTCTTAGTCTCATCTCGAGGCTCTAGCACACCCCTCTACCCCCAAAGTGTTACGAGCCAAGGAACGTGCACCCAACTCCTTGCTCTTCCGTTGTTTTAATTTCAAATTCACATTTGAGTCTATCAAGGAACTTGGGAGTGTGTCACTTTTAACTTCCTTTCAACACCAAAGATTTTGCAAACTTTTTCATGAAGGGATTCAACTTCAACTAGTGTCATTTCTTGGGTTTTAGGGGTTGAATAAGGCCAGAAAACTTTCCTGAAGGGACTAACCACTTCACAATCTTCATTCAAATTAAATAATGTTTTTTTTCCTCATGCCCATATTCTTCATATTATTCAAGGTCAATTACTTTTCATGTGTAAGGAACTTCAATGCCATTGTTCATAACATTAAACATGTTAAAAAATTTCATCCATTGATATATGGTCAAAATGGACAAGATTTCTTTTAGTGTTTTCTAGGTTTTTCTCTTTAAAATGTACAAAAAAATTTAGTAGTTTGCTTCTAATGGTTATTACCAAAACCATCATTACAAGAAAATGTGATTTTTTAAAAGGTCCAACTTGACTGAAATGTCCACATTAACCGAGGGGTATGGTCATTTGATTAAAGGCCTGAGGCATGAAAGAAAAAAGTTACTTTTGACTAAGACATTTGATTAAAGTGACTTTTTTGACCATGTGACAAACCAAACATTTGGTCAAAAAGGCTAGAAGTCCATTAAAATGACCAAAGCTTAGTCAAATTGACCATACTTAATGGTCATGTTGTGATTTACAATTCATTAAATTGGTCATTCTGATTTGACATTTAATCAAATTGACCATACTAATTTGGTTATTTAACATACAAGTTTATTTTGCATAAGGTACATACCAAACTTAAATTCATAATTAATAGGCCCTGAGTTAAGCATATTACACCTAGTAGCTATTTATAAAGTTTAATAGGCTACTTACATGTTACCTTTAAGCATATGTAGGTATTTAAACTTAGGACATTAATTACTTAATATTTAATAATTGATAGTTAATATTTATAATTTATTAATATTTTATATAATTAATTAGTTACCAAATAAATTTCAATTGATAATCAATAATTAATTAATCCATCAACTTGTTAATTGATCATTTATTATTATTTAATTATTAATTTTATCTAATTTTTGGCTAATATTTGATAGTAATTTATAATGATTAATATTACTCAATATATAATTTTCAATAATTATTGATAAGTGATTTTAAAACTAATTTTTTAGTTAATAATAATTTGTTATATATTAATTCATAATAAATAATGATTAATTAATATTAAATATAAATATTCATTAATAAATATTAAATAGTAAATAATAAATAATATTTTAATATTTTAAAATATATAATTAATAGTAAATTATTATTACTTCATGTTTAATATTTAGTATTTCATAGGAAATATTCAATAATCAGCCACTTATATTGAATAATTATTAATTGATGGTAAATAATAATAATTAATATTTAATACTTAAGAATTCCTAGGAAATAATCATTGATATTATTTATTTATTTATTTATAATATTATAATAATTCATCAATCATTTTTAATTATTTTGATTAATTACCTTTGGGTAGTTTATTTTACGAACTAAGTTAGTAACCTAACCCACCTGGGCCTAACTACTAAGTAGGTAGTTTAACCTAGGCCATTTTGGCCTACTAGGCATGTAGCCTAGTTTAAGCCACCTAGGCTTATAAGGTAAGTAACCTAACCTAAACCACGTAGGCCTACTAAATAAGTAGCTTCACCTACTATGTAGATATCTTAAACTTAAACCTACATAATATGTTAGGCTATATATTTAATATGCTTAGGCTAGGTCTACTAATAGGTTAGTAGGTACGTACACAACCTATTAAATAACATAAGCATAGATAACTTATTAAGTAGGTATAAACATAGACTTAGTAGGTACCTATAAGGCTTGGTAGATCATAACCTACATATTACTTAAGTACATGCATTTTTTAATAGATACCTCCTACCTACTTAACCTACTTTACCTATAACCTACCTATTTATGTAAGTAGTGTAAAAAATTCAAGTTTTTTAGTACAATATGCATGTTGAAAAAAAATTCATGGAAGTTGATTACAATATGTTGGTCCAAAATCATGTTCATTACAAATATGTTGTCCAAAAAATTCACCTTATGAAGTGGTGGTGTAATGGTTAAGGACTTGACTCCTCAATGTGAAGGTGAGGAATTCAAGTCCCCACACTTGCAACCTAGGTTACCTTGGTTAATTAGGTGATTTAATTAGGTAGCCTAGATTGCAATAGTTATTAGACCACCTAGCCTTGGCTACTTGGCCTAGCCTAAAGGTTTGGTAAGTAAATAAATAAATAAATAGTTTTCATTAATTATTAAGTTTATTAATTAGGTAGGTAGGTAGGTAGGTAGGGTAATTAATTAATTAGTTAATATTTTCATATTAATTTTAAATAAAATAATTTAAATAAAAAATATTTTTGGTTGTTGCCCAAATTATATTATTGTCATGGTGGTTCAGTAGAAAAAACTTGGCCAAAAAAACTTAGTAAAAAAACCAACCAAAAAGACCTAATCAAAACAATTGGGTCCAAATCGACTTGTCCAAAATGACATTTTGGTCAAGTTGAACATGGGGGCAAAAAAACCATATGGGGAGTTTTTAACACTGAAATCCCCTGTTAGAAAAACCATGATTTCTTATAATGCATGTTGACAACGTTTTTTGTTTTTGTCTATGTATTGGAAGTTTTCCTTGAACATCTCATGTGTTGCTTGTCTTTGACAACAATTATTGATCTTGTGCTCAATTGATCCACAAGTGAAACAATGGCAAATTGTTGGTCTTGTGGCAATGGTTATATATAAAGTTTGCCATTTTTGGCTGAATTGAGTTTTTCAATTTTGCAAATGGTAATTAAAAAGGATGAATACCATGTGTTCCAAGAAGAATTTCTAGATCCCATCCAAGGTCTTCTAATAGGTGTAGTATTTCTTCCCATATGTCCTCCTCCATATGGTCCATTTCCACTACCATGGGGTTCATTACCACCACCTAGATGTCCTCCTTTGATAAGTCATATTAACTAATTAATGTACTAAGTTTTAAGTACCTACATGTGCTTAAAAGTAATATGTAAATAACCTAATAAATTTTATAAGTAACTACTAAGTGTAATATGCCTAAGCTAAAACCTACTAGTTATGAACTTAGGTTTGGTGTGTATCCTAAACCTTGGTCATCTTGATGGACCTCTGGCCTTTTTGACCAAATGTTTGGTTTGTCACATGGTCAAAAATGTCACTTTAGTCAAATGTCTTAGTCAAAAGTAACCCATGTTTTTCATGCCCCAAGCTTTTAGTCAAAATGACCATCCCCCTTTGTCAATGTGAACATTTCAATCAAGTTGGACCTTTTAAAAAATCATGTTTATTAGTAATGATAATTCATTATTATATGGTAAATAATTTTATTTTTATGTTATTTTCAATAGCCTAGGGTATTTTAAACCTACCCTATGTTATTTTAGGTTACCCTAGTTATTTTAATTTATACCTTAAGTTATTATAAGTTATTATGCCTTTGGTTATACCTTAAATTATTATAATTTATTCTACCTTAAGGTATTTTAATTTATTATAAGCTTTCTACTTTAAGTTATTTTAAATTAAATTATTTAACTAACTTTAGGATATATTTAAAATTATTCTATTTTAAGCTAATGTAAGTTATTTCAAGTTATACCTTAGGTTATTCAAGGTCATTCTACTTTATGTTATTATAAGATATTTTAACCTAAGGTATAATAATTTATAATAACCTAAAATAAAATAATGATTTTAAGTAAAAGTAAATATTTAAAAATTACATATAATAATTTAAAGTGGAAATAACCTAGGGTAAAATAATCTAAAATAATCAATATAAACCTCGATAAAATAAGTTAAAATATTAAAAAATTAAAAAATTAATTTACAACAAAATAGTCTAAAATAGCCAATAATATTTTAAAATAATCAATAATAACCTATAATATAATAAATAATAATAACCTATGATAAAATAAGCAACAATAACTAAGATTAAATTATGATAAATAATATATAATAGTTTATAATAACCAATAATAACCTGTGGTAAATAACATTGAATATTTTAAAATAACTTAAATAAAATAATTTAAAATAATCAATAATAACATGTAATAAAATAATCAATAATACCCTATAATAAATAACTTAGAATAACCAAAAATAATTTACAATATAATAGTCAAAAATAGTTTATAATATAATAACCAAAAGTAGTTTATGGTAAAAATAATTTAAAATAACCAACAATAGTTTATGATAAAATAGTCAAAATAGTTTTAAATAACTTATGATAAAATAGTCAATAATAACCCATGATAAAATAATCAATAATAGCCTATGATAAAATAACCAATGGTAAAATAACCTAAAATACTCAGTAATAACCTACGATAGAATAACCAACAATAGCCAATGTTAAAATAACATAAAATAACCAATAATAGTTTATAATAGAATAACCATTAATAGCCTATGGTGATATAACCTAAAATAGCCAACAATAGTTTATAATATAATAACCATCAATAGCCTATGGTAATATAACATAGAATAGTCAATAATAACTTCTAGTGAAATAACATAAAATAGCCAACAGCGGTGTACAACATAATTGCCTAGAACTACCAATAATAATAAAAAATTGTTCAAAATTGTTTAGGGTAGAAAAGAATGTGCATAATAATATATGATGACAAAAAAATATCATTCATTTAAATAGTGGTTCAATGGTTAAAAGCTTGTTCCTTAAACATGGAGGTGAAAGGAGATGAAAGGTTCAAACCTTCACACTTGCACTTTAGGTTGTTGAACAAAGTGCTTAAATGGGTTAGGTTTCTAACGTAAACTACATAGTGTAGTGAAGGTTCCTATGTGCCTAGCCTAGGTTCATAATTAATTATTAGTGAATTTATTATTATTAATGAATTTGATTAACTATTGATGAATTCAATTACCTATTAATGAATTCATTTGTCTAAAGCAATTGGTCTGTGTTTAATAAAAGGTTGCCTACTTTCACCATGGTAAATTTATTCAATTTCATTCAATATCTAATGAAACATAGAGTGAACTTGGACATATATTGATGTAGTAGGGAATGTAATTGTCAAGTTTTTCAAATCATTTGAAGCAAAACCATCTTTATTTGACAATCTTTCATCACCTCTTTCAACGACTACAACTTTTATCATCAAAATTGTCAACATTGTCCTAGGTAAACAAGAATATTTGCCAAAATAAAAATGGTTCATCAATGACCATGGTGCAAAGATTCTTTTTAAGGTTACAAAATTATGATTATATGAAGGAAGTTGTGTTCATTGGTTGGGGAATACATTTCCAATAAAAGGCACTACCAAACTTATATCCTTTGATATTCTAATAATCACAAAGGGTACTACAACATATTAGATAGAAGTAAATTCATTCCAAAATCAGGTATTGCACCCAACATGCTAACTTTAAAACTAAAGGTACAATGGTCTAAGATGGAAATTGAAAAAGAATTGTGGTGGAGCTTGAAACAAGATTGACCAGAAGGATGGTAATTATAGATTTATTAGGATAGTTCCTATGACATGTCCAATTCCATGAAAAAAAGAACAAAATGTGGGAGTATAAGGAAAAAAAATTATATTGAAAATGGGAGGTATTAGAATTTTTGTGTGTTAATCCTCTTCATCCACAAGGCTCATCATTGAAGAAAGTCCACTAGGTCCACCATATGAACTTTCTTTTTCTTGAAATTGTTACAATCCTTCCAAACACTTCTAGAGTTGAAGTTTTTCATTGTCCCAAGTTTGTGACCTAGACAAAACAATTTCATGATACCAAAAACTTTTTTTTTCAATAGGGTCTCAAACAAGTTCTCAAAAGGTCTCCAATTTTGACATCATAAAAGTCCTTTCCGATAAGGTCCTTCCCATTTGTTATGGTATCAAATATCTTCTAATTTTTTATGTTGGATTTTTAGTAATCACCTTCACTTTTTGCAATTTGCCACTATGGAAATTAACTGCATGCTCCAATTCCATTTTCGATAGTTGCACTCCTTGACTCCCCAAAGGTCCACCTTTTGCACTCTCCTGCAAAACCTTTAGTTTTTTTTCATGTTTTAAGTTAGCACTATTGGCATACTGCTACAACAAACAACTTAACAAAAAAAATAAATATTTTTTTTAAAAATTGAAATTTTTTTGTATGAATCTTAACCAAAAAAAAAGAAAAAAAAAAAAGAAACTTTGTAAAAAAAAGGAACCATTTTTTTATGGAAACAAATAGTTCCAACTAGAACTTTCAAAATAAAAGTTATTAAACCAAAAAAAATTGTTCTATATTTTAGGTGTGGTCACCAAATGTAAAGGCCACCACCTAATAATATTCCAAGATTGGGAAATGAAAGCAATAAGGATAAGAAGTGAAATACACTTTCATAATATTAAAGCAATAAATAGTCACAATGTTTTTGAAAACAATAGTAAAAATAGACTATTGAATTTTCACAAGAACTCAAAATATCAAAACTTAATAAAAAAATTGACAACATTTAAAGTTATGAATCAAATACAACTTCAAAATGCAAAAAGAAAATTTGCAGTGAAAAAAACTACTTCAAGAATACAAAAACTTGAATTACACTCAACATCAAAATACAATATGCAAGGTCTGCCAAACGTACACAAAACCTAACCTTTAAGTACATCAAAACTATTGGTAAATCTAAGTCCAAAATGATGATCTCGTTGAAAATAGTAGATTTCCTAAAATCTTTTTAAAACTTGTAAAATCAATTTTGTTTATAGTTAAAATAATCCTAACGGTCTTTTCTAACCTTTAACACTAATATCAAGAGGAGAATGGAAATTGATGCATGGAAAACAATACAAACAAGGTATTTTGTTTTGTTAGACATTTCCATATACACAATTTCTTATACATTTTTTTTCTCTCATCTCAAGTAGCATTTTGTTTTTAGGGGAAATGTTTATATTTCCCTTATATATATATTTGAAATTTTTCATTTTCTTAGTGTAAATTCAAAATTTTTTTGCTAAAGAATGAAAAAAGTGCCAAACTTTTGGAACCACAAAAAAAACCCTGATCTCAGCATAATTGGTTTTAAGAATTTTGTACAAAATGGTAAATTTGTATGTCCATAACATTCATGGGAGGTTAATTTTGCATCATATCAGCACTTTAAGCATTGTACTAATCATCTAATCTCAGGTGTTTATATCTCCATAATGCATGGGTTAGAACCAGCTTATTGCAATTACTCCAAGTACATTTTGATAGTTTGTGTAAAACCCATATGTTGAAGGTGAGAATGTTGTTAATGTATCAAAGAAAGTTTTCACCCAACCATAGCTTATTAAGGTTTTCCACCCATTCACTTTGTATATGTTGTGCCAAGGGGTGGGAAATTTGAAATGGGAAAATGTTACCCATGGGACTCTGACATGCTAAAGTGGACATGCATATATGGTATCACGACATGCTATGTGCATGCATGCATGGTCTCATATGGTGTGGTATAATTGCTATGGGGGAACATGGTATGACATAAAGACAATGGATGGCATGCCATGCCATGTGTTTATGTGTAACTTGTAACTTGCACACATGGCAACCATGCCAACATGGTGTAATAAATTCTTGGAAGCCGAGAATGGTACATGTTGCACCTACTTATTGCACACATTGTGATGACATAGTTCACTTTTGCACTAGTTGACCTTAAAACTCTTGGGCATCCTTAACATTTCTTCAACACTAGAGGCCCAAAAACATCTTTCCCCATCTTTTGAATCAGTATCATTTCATGTAGGCAAGGGTTATAATAAACATTTCAATTTTAGGCATGTTTTCTTCTATATCACTAAATGTGGCAATAAATTCCTCTCCTTGTGGACACACCAAGCCAATGTGTCCTTTTAATTCAATTTGACTATAAATCAGATATGAAACTAAGAAAATTGATCATCCTTCTATATTGTTGACTACCTACTCCAACTTAATATAAAGATCTGGTGATTTTAGTTTCAATTTTGAAACTGGCCATTAAAAACCCCAAAAATCACTTAATTACCAGAATTTTTATTCTAGAACTTGGGAAATTTTTATTTCAATGTTGTGGAAGAAATGCTAAAGCCATGCACTTGTGCAGCTATCTCTTCTTAATTCCCGTTCAGTTTGATCCATCCTGGATAAAGGACGAACAATCAATGCATCTGCAAACTAATGAATAGAGAAGGAAAATAAAAAAGGGTTTTCACTGGAGTTGGATAGTTATTTGATTCTTTGGTAAAGTCTAGTTATGGTTATATGGACAAACAAAATTGAAAGAACCTTTGGTGTTTTTTTTTCAAAAACCTCTCAAAGAACAAGCAGTTTTTTCGTGAAATAATCGGCAAAGAATTGATGGGTTTCATAAGAGGTTATTTCACTGATTCTTAGAATTTTTTGAGAATTGTAGTTACCTACCTGAATTAGATTTTTTGAGAACCATGATTATGAGATTTGGTTTTTTTTTTTTTTGATAACCATGGCTATATATATTTTTAATTGTCATTCATTTGGTGTCATATCTAATAACCACCCAACACTCGTGTCACTAGCCGTTGTTATACCAGCAATATATTGCCAAAATGTGAAAAAAAAATTTGAAAATGATTTTGAAGGTTTTCATTCATAAGAAGTGGGGGTGAAAAAAGAGTAAAAATTGTCAGATTCACAAAAGTGATTTTCATTGTGGAGCCAAACATATAGAAGGATGATTAAATATTTGTAGTTTATTTCTGGTTTATAGCCAGAGTTGACTAAATCTTCTTAGGGAAAAAGAACCTTTTTCTTTTTCTACATCTTCCAATGAGTGATCACCACTTTAGGTACAAAGAGAAATTCTTAGAAATGACACTGGTTCTCACTGCCATGTATAAATTGAAAGTTCACTAGAATACCCATGGATCATGGTATTCCCCAAAGAAGGGGGCCTAGGATGAGGCAGTACCCTAGTTTCATCTTGGTAATGTATCCTGTAAAAAATATGTTCTATAGGGAGGTAAGAAGGTGGCTACCAGGTAGAATATGCATGTACCATAGTACCATGGCAAGTTCCACATTTCAGTGTCAAATAATTAAATTCATTCTGAAGATCCCATGTCAAAAATTGGACACTCTAGAATAATTTAAATATTCTCTATTTTCCTTATTTCTTTGAAATTTTCTTTTTGGTGAAAATTCCAACATTTCTGAAAACAATATGATTAGTGTCAATGATGCCAAGATACTACAGTACATGGGTAGTCTTAATGTTTTTAAAAGGATTCTGACAAATAGTCACTGAAAAAATTATAATGGTGAGTATGTTCAAAATCAAATGATAATGGGTTGCTAAGTAGATAAGTAGTAAAAACTAGAAAACAAAAACCTAGTTAATTAACCACCATGATTAGCTCAAGAACTGAAACTTGATGACAAAATGTTTCCTATCCACTACCATCCACGCCTTTTGCTGAATTGATGCTTCATTTTGGCACCTGTACCCACCTTGATTTAGAGTATCTCCACCACCAGTGGCCAATATGTTTTGGATGAAAAATAGTCGATTTTATACCAATTGGGGTAATAAATTGGCTTTGGGTTAGTATATGTTCACAACTCTAGTGCCTTTAGTTTACAGAGACTGTACAATATAATTTAATTGCTCTTGACTGGCTACATAAAATGAATGGTCCATGTATTTTTATTTAAGTAATCTCTCACCTCTTATTGTCCCAATTTTCATCTTTATGTGTGTGGGGTTGGGAAAGGGTCAAGTAAGCCATGTAGGATGTGAGAATTATTGTTGAGGGCCAAATAACAAGCATGGGTGGCATAGAATGGAAACAACTCAAAAAAATAAAATTATGGACAAGATTTGCCAAAAAGAAAAAACTTAAAAATTAAAAATTTGGAAATGAGGCAATTTTGGAGGTTTTCAATTACCAGAAGTAAGAGAAAAATTTTAAAATCATCATATTTTAATATTTAGTTTTCAATGTGCTCCAAAATATAAAAGGATGATTAAAGATCTGTACATTATTTTTAGTTCATAGCTGCATCCCTAGGAAGGGGTGATTGCCACTTTGGCTTTTTTTTTTAATTCCTTAAAAAAAAACACTGAAGCAACTTGAATTCCTACTAATGAGTGGGTGTACTATCTATAAGGGATATTCATAGATACAAAGTACTTATAGGTGTAGGATTCCTCTAGGCTTTCACTAATGGGTACCCACTAAGGAGTAGGTGTAAGAACCTCTCACTCATAGGTAACTAGTACCTACTTGTTCCCTTGGATGACTTCTTATCTGTCGTGCAGGAACGAACTACCAGTACCATGGTTCCTGGAGCAATAAATCAGGGCGACATGTCTGGTTGAATTCATCATATCTGTTTCAATGATGGGAAACAACACAAAGTGGAATGTTTGAAAAACTATCTCTACAATAAGTTATCCGTAAAGTCAGGCGATTAAGGGGCGAGATTAGGGGGCGAGAACGGCCAGATCTGGCATAATAGGGCATCAAATGTGTAACTGGGAATGAAATTTTACAAAACGAAATAACTGGGACCCAAACTAGTTTTTCCACCTATTTTGGTAGTAAATTGAGTTTCATCCCCTCTTTCCTTTTCCCTTTCCACTGCTGCTACCTATATTTTCACTGCTCTTACCTGTACAACTACTATAACTACTCTCGAACCTTGTGCATTAAATGCTGAGTTTCAGCATTTCATACTGAGATTTAATAAAGTTTCTTTACTTTGTGGATACCACCGAAAGAGGGGATAGGGAGTGAAAGCAGAGGGGACAGGGGGTGAAAGAGAGGATGACATTACAGATAACTTTAATATATGGAAACAATCTTTTTGTTTCTTTTTGTTTTTCTCTTTGGGAGATATGTGCTATCTCGTTGGGCCATTGTTTTTAACACTATCTCCATCCAGACTAGGGTTATAGGAGTAGTGTAAAATTATACACAGATTGTTAGAATGAGAGCCTCAAATTGTGTTGAATACTTAACTTAAAGTAAACTGACGCTTAAATGTTGTAATAGCATCATAGGCTTGTCCCTATACTTAAAGAAAATTTTTGACCAATGAGATTGTTGAAATAGGTGCCTTGAATTGTTTTTGATAGTTTTCTTCGTGAACTAGTATCTACATGTCATGCACAGATTGCAACGAGCATTTTGACAAGAATTTGGTGTTTTTACACATCATTTCTCTGATTGTACTATGTCTTGCAGTTTGTGCCCTTAATGTTAGCCCATGCCAAAAGTGGTGATAAACAATTTTGGAAATAAAAGTTTCATGCAACTAAAGAGAAAGCTTAGCCTGCACTCGCAAGGGGTTTGGTTTATTCTTGGGGCAGGAGGGGGGCAGGGGTGTCGGGATGGGGGAGGAGAGGATTATTTTTTCCCCTTGTTGCTAATGTGTTCTCATCAGGTGCTCAAAGAGTTCCCCAAGTTCTCAAGTTGTTCCCCATGACATTCCCAATAGCATCTCATGTTTATTCCATATGTTTTGCCCAAAGTTCAACTCTCATGAATAAAAATTGAAAAGATGGGTTGTAGGGGAGCACATTTGTTTCCATTTGCAGCCAGGGGTCTAAAGAGGTGCTTCTATTGGGGAGCACCCAATGTTCCAAAAACATTGATGGTAGGCTAATCAATATGGCTCCTTCAAAAAAAAAAAAAGGTTGTGAATGCACCCATGAACTAATAGATATGAATATGAACTATTTTACTTAGAGATTTTATTCAAGGTTTTCTCCATATTAGCATATAGGGTTTCTCGCACATTACTTGTGTCGTTTTATTATATTGAGTCTTTTATTTTGGACCAATTGAACTTAAGATTAATACAACTTAGAACCCATTTTTATAGATGAATTGATGTTTTGCAATTTTTTTACTTGTTATTCCAACATATCAAACATACAAAGGAAAAAACCAAGAAAAAAATTACCCAAATCATCATCATTTGACAAAACATGATTACTATTTCACCTTTTTTTAAGGCACAAAGATGTGCTCATTACCACTTGGGTTGGAGAAGCCAAAGAAGGAGTTATCACCCTCAATGTTGAATGTTGATAGCATTGCAAGTTCACTCCCTCCATTTGTTCTTTGCTCATCACTTTAGTTCCAATTTGGTCCACAATCCCAATAATATTCATCAATTCCAACCTTTCAAAACTTGCCTCACAAGCATTCAATCCTCTTCCTACCACTTTGTAGTTTGTATTTGGTAAGGATTGCATAGATTTGGAAATTTCTCAGTTTGAAACCAAATCAACCAAGATTTTCAACAATGAAAGCAAACAATGTGAGTTTGTTGCTTCACAAGAAGTACACAAATTTCACGCCTCCCCTAGAAGCTCAATTTTTTCTTTTGTTTACATGATTCATCAAGGTCATGTTCATTTCTTGTATTCTTGTTCATATTATCACCATCATCATCTACTTAGGCCTTCATCATCATCCTCTTGTCCTATTTGTGTTTTTATGTATATCATCCTTGTCTTCCTCTTTGTTCTTTGGTCATGTCTATATTTATCATTTCTTTTTCTTGCACAAGCCATCTATGTGGGTGAAAACACATTATAGTGACCCCTTGTGAAGTGTCATATTGTACTACTTTCTAAAAGTGTATATGTTTGAGTGTATCCAACTTCAAACTTTTGAAAGAATTTCACAATATTTTTACATATTATGTTA
>Ga0116227_10012553_pt1 | contig 13721 bp, 8 predicted proteins | sample S1TSphgellanicum_FD_89693 | JGI IMG/M metagenome (GOLD analysis project Ga0116227, IMG submission 89693) | Host-associated microbial communities from peat moss isolated from Minnesota, USA - S1T2_Fb - Sphagnum magellanicum MG | ecosystem: Host-associated > Plants > Peat moss > Unclassified...
AAAGGGGGGGGGGGGGTACACAAGAAAAGAACAACAACAGGTGGGAAGTCCGGAAGAAAAGGTTGGGGTCCACAACAAGAGGTGGACATAGGTAGGGGTAGTAAGTAGCCAACCATTTCCCAAGCAAACTTAGCTGACAAACAAAGAGTGTACACTTTTCCTTTTTTTTTTCTTTTTTTTTTTAGTGGGATTTGGGGGGGGTGTAAGGTGGGGTGGTTTCTATTAGGTCCTAAAACTACTTATTTTATATATATATTAAAAGTATCATATTCCTAACTCACCAAACTAAATATCCCCAAATTCACCCCCCAAGTTCCAAATTCCACCCCCATTCACCCACCCACCCACTCACCCCACCCACGCAGAAAATGAAAATAAAGTCCCTAAATTCAATTCTTAATTGGGAACGCAAAATAAGTAGGTGCCGTAAATGCAGTGGGTAGTTGGTAGTGTATTAATTAGTGAAAAAACGGTCAGTAGGGTGTGGGAGCTAGGGAACTGGAAGTTCCCTAGCTCGTAGCAGCAGTTCGCTAGCCTCTCTTGAAGAGGAGAACGGGCAGTCGGGCAGAAAAATAGAATCCACGGGTCTCGTTGCCTGCCCAGAGCAGCCCGTTGGCTTGGCCGCTCACCCGTGCCGTGCCGGGCTGTGCCGTGCCCCCGCCGGCCGGTCCCGCGCGGTGCTCCCCGGGTCGTCTTCTTCTTCCTCTTCCCTCTCTTGTTGTTCTTCTTCGTCTTCTTTCTTCGTCTTCTTCTTCGTGGTGTGTTTGCAGTCTTGTGTCATCGTCTGGTAAAGACACGAGAGAGATTTTTTTTCTTTTTTTCTTTTTTTGCTTGTCCCTTGTTCTTCACTCCTCGGCTCTCTCTTCTCTTCCCTCAGAAAAGCCTGGAAACTTCTCTTCTCTTCGCCTTTTGTGTGTTTGTTGACCACCTCTTTCCAGCATATAGGTAGTAGTAGCTCTCCAGAGTTACATCCCTCATTGAGACGACAGCAGCAGCAGCAGCAGCAGAAGACTTGTCAAGTCCCTGAAGCCGAGCTTATAAGCTCCCTGAATTTTTTTTCTGCAGAAAGACAGAGAGATACGAGAGAGTTGAGAGAATTGAGAGACTTGAGAGAACTGAGAGAATTGAGAGAGAGAGAGAGAGAGAGAGAGAGAGAGAGAGGAAAACAAAAATTGCCTATAGAATTTGCAGTCCAGATGATTTCTCTCCGGAGCTCGCACGACGCAATTCCGCAGCTGCATGTTCAGGTTTCCAGAAGGCACTGACTATAATCCAGAAACAAGCAAACTTCGCCATAAGACCACGACGACGACGACAAATCAATCTTCATTCTCCTTGTGTGAATCATCAATTTTTTTGTTCTTGATCATTGGATTGAAACTGATGAGGACGAGCTTTTAGAAAGGAAATTTTGCAGCTGATGGCGAAGAAGAGCTCACTGGATTCTCCACAAGAAAGAAGATTGGCGACAACAGAGGTGATGATGAGGCAACAACAAATAGGGAGCATTAGGTGGTGATGGTGGTGCACACGGAAAACCAGAAAAGAAAGAGAGAGAAAAACTGGTCCATTTGAGAGAAGCGTTTTTTCAGATTTGATTTCACACACACACACACACACACACACACACAGGGACATAGACAGAGAGCGGGGGAAACAAAGTGTGGAGAAGGAATGGATGCAGCACTGGAGCATGTGCAGATGCCGATGATTGCCAACATGACGGAATGGGAGGAATCATACAGACCTTTGCCCTATGTCTTCATGGCTCTTCTCCTGCTCTGGACTCTGGTACTCATGGCCTGGACTTTCAACACTTGGAGCAAACGAAGATGGCAGGTACCCCACTACAACACTCTACTCTACTACTGCGCTGCCTTCCAGCTTTCTCCTTCTTTCACTGCTTTGGTTCCCCTTGGACTCTCTGTTTGTTTCTTCGCTCCCCTTCTTCATGATATGAGGATTTCTCAAAGCAGCAAGCAACCTCTCTCTCTCGCTCTCTGTCATCTTGTGCAAAGACAGATTGGGAATTCTATGACAGATTTGGGATTTTCTTAGGAACTCCAAATCTTGGCTCCAATCTTTTGGTTTTGGGCGAGAGCAGAAAGGATTGGAATTGATCAGATGAGTGCATCTATATATTATCTCCTGAGAACAATTTTTGCTCCAGGATTTTTGAGAAACCCCCTTGAAGCAAGGCAGTGAGCAAGCTTGTTCATTTGGTCTAGAAATTGATTTCCATGAACATTGATTCTTTTCTTTGGAAAAATGTTTTGAGCTGCAACAAGGACTAAAATTGGGTGATGAGAATCTTCTTTTATCTCTTGAGAATTGTGTACTGAATTTTCTTTAGAGAGCTAGTTCTCTGATAAGCTGGCAGCACCTCCTCCTCATTCCCAAAGACTCCATTCTTTTGCTTTGAAATTTTCTTTGAGCAGAGGAAGAAGGATTGAATTGGTGATGAGCATGCATCATCATCTCCTGGCAACAAGCAAATTTCTTCACAGAAAATTTTGAGGATTTTTTGAGGATTTGAGGAGGAGCTGGCCTCCTCCTCATTCCAGAAATTTCTTTCTTCCTTCCTTTGGGGAAAGAAAAAACCATTTGAACAGAAGGACTGAATTGGTGATTAAGTATAAGCATTTCATTCTTCTGACAACAATATTTCTTTTCAGTTTAAAGAATTTTGCACATTGGGTTCTGATGGAGAGGTGGAAATTATTGGACATTTTTTGACCTTTTTTTTGGGGGGGATTTTGGGGTTTTTGGGTGGGGATGTGCAGTCAAGTAATTTGCAGTGGATATTGACATCAGTGCCAATTCTCAAAGTGCTCATACTTAGTCTCTCTTTTGCATTTTGGTATGGCATTCGGTGTTAAGACTCTGTTTTTTTCAAATGTTTCAAATATATGTAATGTAGGTTAAATTTTTATATAGCAATGGATTTCACTTCGCTTGCATAAGTGAAAATTGGCATTGCTAGCTATATGTTTTTCTCAAATACTGTGTTTTTGTGCATGCCTCTAAGAAGAAAAGGCATTTCTTTTCATTAGAAAAAAAAACTTTATCTAGTGGGTACTCCTAAATTGTTGCAGGTACTCTTGCCTGAACTTGAATACATGCTCATTTTGGGTGGCATTTGGAGTTTTTGTATCACGCATTTTCTTCGAAACCGCATGCTTCAGCACATTTTTGCTGATAGCCCATGGGTATTGCATCGTTCATGAGCAGCTATCAGTCACCGAGCGGCGCAGCATTGCAGCTCTTGGGTCTCTTCTGTACTTGATTCTGACTGGCTACAAAGCTGCTGTACCACAATTTTCTGTACGTGATCAATGTTGAAAATGGCATTCGAATGTTGTTGTCTACTTCTGCACTTGTGTTTTTCTCATGTTTCAAGTACTCCTCAAGAACATATTCAGAGAACAAGAATTCCTCTTAGAGTAAATTTGAAAATTCAAGTGAAATTCTCCTTTGGCTTTAAACCCATGCTCTACTTATAACCTGATTTAGGTCATAACTAGGGGAAAATGACAATACTACAATTGGTGCATTCAGAAGGACCCGTCCACATACATTGATTTTGTTGACTTTATGTTGTAACATTTGTTGTGCAGGTGCTGGTGGTGCTGATGTATGGGGTTCTATTCTATGTGATAATGGCACACATAGCACGTAATTTAAACATGTTACGAGACCAATTGCAGCATGTAGAGAATGAGGGTGTCCACACTATGCACTCTGTCATCTACTCCAAATACATCATGTTCAAGTACTCTTCTTCTTCCTTTCACTGTCTGTCTGCCATCTGCCATCAGTCTTCACTAAGTAGATTTAGCCCATGTCAAAGAGTTGAATCTATGGAGAAATAATTGATCAATTCAACCTGGACTAAATATTTCATTGGGACTGTATGATTGGGTTTCTGGACAATTGAAGATGAAGAGCACAGTTTTAAGTGGATGTTTTGCTTGTTTTAGAATTATTCCAAAAGATCTGATCTAAACCCTAAACCCTAAACCCTTCTGGGGAACACTTGAGAATTACTTTGCAGTAGGAGCTTGTTTGTTTGACAATGAAACTAATTGTATTCTGGCAAAATGTACTTTGGATTTACTGCAGGCGATTCCAGACAGCAATCTTCATGGTGGTGGTTGCAGAATTTGTGGTGCGCTACCTTGTCTATTTAGTTGCCCAAAAAGAGAAACTTTTTCAATTAAAAAAATTGTCTGGTTTTGGAGTTTGTTCAAAGAGTTGTTCCAGCTATCATCATCCCGGCCTTGACATCATTTTATGTTTTGTAGGTTCTTTTGGAATTTAAAGAGACATTGAACAGATCATCATGATGATGAGATCCAGCAAGCACCATGAATTAACAACTTCTGTTGAAAATTTCAATTCTTGCAGATTCATGCTATAGCAGAGGGAGTGGGAAAGGAATATTGGATACGGCTGCTGATGAGAGAATTCACAGAGGGAGCCATCTTTTTCCATATTGGGTAAGAAAAGATCCACCCACACCACCCTACTCTCCCACATGCTGATTATGTAACTTTTTATCAATATTATCAGTTTCAAATTGGTTCAGTTCATTCATTGCAAAGGACCAAATTCATGTTTGTATATAATTTTCCCGTCCAGTTTTGTCAAAATCATATGAACAATCTAAAATATGCTCTCTGTGTTTGCTGTGGCCCCTATAAATTGAGTATTGTTCAGGTGGACATTCCGATCAAGAGGATTAACGCCATTTCTCACTCTCATTCCAAGTCTACATTCTTCAAGAGAATATAGCTTGCCACCAATTTATAGTGTGGTAAGCTCATCTAATCTCTTCACCCAAAACCAAATTAAAATGACAGTGTAGGTGTCAGTTCAACTCAAAGGACCATGAAAGGGCTGAATAAACTGGGTAGCAAACTCTAGTCAAGATTATTGGGCACTTTGAGAAAACCTGGCTTAGAAACAAGTATCAACATTGGGGAAGGAGATTACAAAGGTTTGGAAATTTTGATAGTGTCTGATCAGAAAGCAAGTCAGAATGCCAAGAGTTCTCTCAACAGAGCACAAAGAAAAGCTTTTGAGGTTTTAGGGTCAAGGTGGTTAGTCTGAGGTAAAGCCCCAGGAAGGGTCCCACATTCCCAAAATAAGGGGGGCCTAGGATGATGCAATAGCCAGCCAAGTTCAGCCCTGCATTTTGGGAATGTCCCCCACCTGTGAACTTTACCCATTGTAAAGCACAAGGCAAACATTATCATGAACTTAAACATACACAGATCATGAGGCATAGAAGGGGAGCCTTCTTACATTCCTACTCCTTAAGAGTGAGAGGGATCTTACGCCTATAATAACAAGCAGGCATAATTTTCCTCTTGTTCCTATGCAGTAGGTGTAAGATGGATATTCTTGGATATAAGGTGCCCTCCAAATACACTTTGGAAATTTCTCCAAGTGCTGTATGTGGTATGATATTAATAATTGAAGCTTGGGGGAGTGTGCTTCTTGTTCTAAAAAACTCAAAACTAGTTCACAAGGACCTTTGGCTGTTACGCATGTGTTCTGAATGACATCTTTCTTCTATGTTCAGGAAATGAATGAAAAGGAGTTCAAGAATCTTGACTATGATGAATGGCATATTGGAGTGGTAAGCTTTTCTTGTCTATCCTTCTTGCAATACCATTTGTTGTGTAGCATAGGTTTCCTTTATTCACTTTTATCTAACAAATTTGTGCTTTGTGATTGTGTAAGAATTGTCAAAAACCTGTTTTCTGCTTCATGATTGCTGATGAGGTAACAAATACTCTGGAATTCTTTTGCATGTTCCAGCCAACCTCAATAACAAAAGGTGGAGTCAGCCACAAGCAGATGTTGGTCATTGTTCAAAATCCAGGCATGTCGAGTTCTGTCTCTGTGGATGATGACAAACGTCCCTTGAAAATCCCTGAAAATGTTGTCACCATTCCAGCAAGTTCCCAATGTTCACTATCATCATCTCTTTGCTGCTCAACAAACCGCATCTGTCCTGGCCCTTCTGCTGCTGCTGCTTCTTCTTCGTTTTCTTCTTCTTCTTCTTTGCCAGAGCATGGAGGCTTGGAATTGAATATCCGCAGCTCAACCAATCATACCAACAGAAGTGAATCCAATGTTGTGACTGAAAGTGGCAAGCATTCAAAAGATGGGAGGCAATGTACTGCAGCAGCAAATGAGGAAGACTTGTCGCCAGCATGTGTGAAAGAGGTCAAGGTCGATATGAAGGGACTGAAGGGCAGCAGCTGCTACTCTTTCCTTCCCTTTGAAAGTGCTTGCAATGATCCTCGAATATTGCATTCCCGATCAAACAGTAATCTACAATCCTTTGTTTCCCATCACTCTGCCATAGTATAACTTCCACATGGTCTTTATCATATATCATATAAGCCCAACATCCTGGTCCAAAAAATGTTTGTGTACTGTAAGAAAAAATCGAGGTTGGGTCATTTCCTAAATCAGATAAATACCCAAATCCTCTTGTAAACTATGAGCCCAGAAGCAAGATAAGGATACAAAATAGTCTGCTGTGATTGTGGGCAGGAAGAGAACTCTCTTGATCAAATCATGGGTAATTAATTGGCATTTAATGGATTTAGGGTTTAGAGCAAGAGATTATTTTTTTTTAGTTTGTTGCTAATGGCTATCAAGCCAAACTGTATTCTACTCCCACCCTGGATGCCAAGTATACACTGGTTGTAACATACCTAACATGGAACCAAATCTATGGAACAAAATCTTTGGATTCTCTCTCTTTGCTGGAGTATTACTCTACTACCTTTGGTGGCTTTGACACTAATTATATTATTTTCAGAAATGTTGAATTTTTTTTTTAACTTTTTTTTTTCAAATAACAAAACGTTGTAAAGGAAATATATTGAATCTTCAAGTATATTTTATTTGTCGAAATGAAAATTTCAAAAGTAATTAATTTTTCAGTAGACATGTTTTCACAAAAGGTACCACAATATATTAGAATGAAACTAGGGCTCCACATTGCTACTCACAACCATTTACATATTCACATTCACCCTTTCACACGTTGTGTCATTCATGAAATTCCATTGCCCCGACTCTCCATTATCATAACAAAAGAATTGTATAGGATAATGGAGAGTCAAGGGGGCTTGAAGGAAAGAAATGTCCACTTAGCATGTATAGCATGCAACTATCAATACATGCAATGCATGCATTGATAGTTTCAAGTACATGGCAAAGGGTTCCAATTTCTAAGAGCAAAAAGTTTAAGATGTAATATAATTTGCTCAAGGAAGTGGAAGAAATTGGACAATAAGTGGTACCGCAACTACTGTACATCCTCAAACAACGAGCACATTGCCACTTCTCTTCTTGGTCTAACATTATTTATTTGCATCTATTTCATCACTTTAATAAATGTAGATAGAAAAATAGGAATCAACAAGAATAACATTCATGACCAAACATAGAAACAACAAGAAATTTATCCATATCAAATCAACAATTATCTTCATCATTATTTTCTCCTATCGCCTGCTAGAATTCACATGCCAACCCAACTTCTATTATAAACAAATTTCATTTTGATGTATTTGACAAGTTGTGAACATTTTAGAATGTAATACAATTCAACACAAAGCTCACCTTGAGACAATATTCTTCATGGGGTTGAATATAATGATGTGTAAACAAGAATATCACTTTAAACTTGGGCCACAACATGTTGGTTTATCAATCTTACAACTAACATGGTGGTTTCTTATAACAAATAAAACACTAATCAACCCCTTCAAATCCAAGTACAACAAAATAACATAGTTCAAACATGTCCTCATGAAAAGTCATTAACATATGCATGTCATTCACTTCATAGATCAAAACAAAGATGAAACTTCTCCAAAACCTAAGAAAAAGAAAATGACAATGTTTATTATGTTGAAAACTTTGTTACAAAATCTCATATATAAGTCTTCAAAAATTAAAAATACTACCCAATATAACCAATAAATCTAATTGATACATATTAAACATTATGAACTAATTAAGTAACTCCCAATCTTCTAACCACCAATATATGGATCCTAATCTATCTATCAACTAGTATAAATACATCAATATATGGAAACCAACCAATGACCCATTGTAACTTAAAAGAAGGGATTAATGGTTGAACTAAAAAAAGATTAATTGTTCAATTTTGCAACCCTCACAATCTATCTTTGTTTATATTACAACTTTTCAACTTCATACAACATATGGTAGGAATAAATGTTGGTCACAAAGACAATGAGAAATTGAATTGGATTGAAACAACATATAGATATTATGTTATCAATGAATTGTTAATCAATTGTGCCACCCAATGGTGTGCGGATTTTTATTTTTTATTTTTGAATTATTGATATTATCCAATTATGAACCTTTGCTTTTGTTTTAAATTGTGGGTGCAAACTCCAATGGTGGTAATAAATGAAGATATGATCTTTGTATATGGTGGTGAGAAATTATTACATGAAAAACTTACTAAAAAAGTTGGTTGAAGAAGTATGGAGAGGTTGTGAAGATTTATGAAAAAGTGAAAATGCAAGTAGAAGGGTGTGTGCATGAAATTAGTTGATGGCTTGTAATTGTAACTAAGAAAGTTATTTGAGAGATTTTCTTGACATTAGTAGGTATGTTACAAGGTTTTTGAAAGAAATGATTTTTTAATTGTAAAGTGATTGAAAATTAGTATAAGGGGTTCGAAGAATTTTGGATGAATTTTAAGAGTGAACAAAAATTCATTGTTAGTTGGTGCAATTGTGTATGAATATATTTGCAATTTTTTATGAAGAATTCATGCAATGTTAAAAGTTGGAGAAAAGGTTAATGGCATGTCTACGAACTTTCATGATATTTTATATTCAAAAAAGTGCAATGCACATGAGTTGATAGATTCAAGATGCTTACAAATGGAAATCTTCACTCATAAGGTTTCTTGTCAATGTGTGATCATTAATACACATGAATATAATTGTAAATAAAATTGTTGGTAGAGCATACATTTAACATTTTCTCACCTCCAAAGGTGCAAATAGTCAAAGTAGGAGGTTGCATCCTTAATTTGGAGTGGCATAACCTCCTCCCCCATTTTTGGTTATAAAATCACATAATATGACTATCAACAATTGCAAACAAAAGTCACTACAAGGAATTTGCATATTAACCATTAGTTTTGTTTTATTATTTTTAAGTCATAAATGTCACATGTGACCACAATTTTCTCTAGTCGCCTTAAACAAGTCTTATAGAAATTTAGTTGCAAAAAAAATATGTGGCACCAAGTCGCAATGGTAGTCGCATAAAGATGCAACTTACATGAATGTTTCATTCATCCAAATTAGCTTACGAAGCATTGTTGTTTTGCAAATGTTTTTACAACGAAGCAATGTAGTTGCATTATTTATAAAAAATATTGTTTAAATATTCATTTTTTAATACAAATTTACAATCCCTATTCAACAAACACAACTATATTGTAAATCACATATGAAACTAAAACGAAACAAGGATCCAAGTAGGTATGTAGTCATGTGTTAAGGTTTTGGCCAAAGAAGGGTCACACCAAGTATACAACACCCAAATCTAGGGAATGGTTGATTGTCAAATATGATGTTAACGCAATTAGAATATCTATGTGATGGTTTTATATCTTAAAAGGAAAGAGGTTGCATGTGATGATTACATACAATTTTGCAAACTAGGATCATGTATGGCTATACAAATAGAAGCATGGATGGCTATGTAAATAGAAACGTGGATGACCAATTCTTTTTCAAAGAATGGTTATTTTTTTCAAGATGTTCATAGGTCAAGTGGAACTTCCCCAACCAATAGGCATTTACTAGTTCTAGATGGGCACAAATTTCATGTGACCCTAGAAGCAAGTGAGTAAACACATGAATTTGGGTTAGACATTATCATTGTATCATCACATACATCCCAAGCACTTTAGCCGTTAGATGTGGCCTCCTGCAAACATTTCAAAACAACTTTCAATAGAAAAAGAAATAGTGCAATGGTCAATAGCAATTGCTAAGAATTAAATAAGATTACCATGGCAAGGTGGGTAGACAAAACAATAGACCAAGTGTTGACCATGAAAAATATAATGTTAAAGTTCAAAATTACAAGGATCTAGCCTCTTAACCCTAAGGCCATGGAAGATAAAACAAGCCTTGACAACTTGTATACATTAGTCAATGTGAACAAGGAAGAAGAGGATGATACCACATCAAATGAAGAAGATGAAACTATGTTATGCGAATAACATTTTGTTATAACAAAATTGATAAATATAACAACAATATGAAACACTACATGTCATGAATAAGTAGTGACTAATATATTTCAAAATCAACCTAGGTACTATGTGGATATGCTTAAAACATTTGCAACCATAAACCAAGAAGTCATAATAGATCTAACATATCTAATTGTGGACATAGGTGAACATGTCAAAGCAAAAACTAGGTTCATGTTACTTAAGTGTAAACCAAAGAGCATTGTCACCCAACAATCTATTGTCTTTGCCACATCTACTTGTAAGAAGGATGAATGGTAGGGAGTTGTTAATTGATTATTCACAAAGCCATGTGGTGATTTCAAATCAATATTTAAGCATCATGTGTAACAAAAGACAATTGAAAAGGAAGTAAGATAAATAAACATGCAAAATTGAATGAAGGAAAAGGAAGAGAAGAAAATTATTAAAGCTACAAGATCACTAACAAAGGCTTGAAAAACAACAATGAACAAATTTCATCTTAACTTAGTTAGCTAGTGTAGTTGCACAATAACAAGCAAACATTTCACCATAATTTTCAAGACAAAATGTAAGCTCACTCATTTGGCTATAGGGTGGTGAACCTTGGATAAACAATAAAAGGTCAAAGGATGGTGAGATAATAGGCAAGGGTTCAACATCAAACAAAAAGACATGTTGTAGCACATTTACAACAACCTTAAACAAACAATTGACAAATAAGAGAATGAAAGGAGGGGTAAGGTATTGTTGTGGGGTTTAAATTACTAATAGGACAATAGGATCATGACTGAAAAAACAAGCCATGAAGACTGAGACCAAAAGGATGTAGACTACAACTAACAAGACAAAAATTATAACCAACAAGATGAAATGAACAACATGGCCACAATGAGGACCATAAGGACAAAGATTACACACAACAAGATGAAGATTATGATTAGCAAGACAAAAGGAACAATGTGATTGCAATGATGACCAAAAGGACAAAGATTACAAACAATAAAATGAAGGTTATAACCAATAGGACAAAAGGAACAACATGACCACAATGAAAACCAAAAGGACGAAAATTATAAATAACAAGACCATGGTTATGGCCATTAAGACAAGATGAACAACACAACCATAATCAAAACCAAAATAACAATGCAACCATAAGTATGACTAAAAATGCAACAGAACCATGATCAAGACTAAAGTAGTAATGCAACAATGATCAAGATGGTGACGATCAAGATTGAACCATAATGAAGATCATGATTATGCACAACAAGACCAACACAACCATGCTCAATGCACAAGAACACCATCGCAACCAAGATTAAAACCCAAGGACCCAATATCAACCAAGAATAATGCAATGATGATCCCAATCGGATGGTGAAAACCACAAGGATCATAACTTGCATAGGAAGACAAACCACATGATTAAATTATTAATGCACAAGAAGACCATCATGACCAAGATTGAGAACCAAGGACTTGGTTTCAACTAAGAACAACTGGAAACCAATCATGATTGAGGGACAACAAGGATCGTGATTTATGTGCAAAAAAACCATCGCAATAACAATCAATGCACACGAAAAACAGGGCAACAAATTGTTGTTGATTAAAACAATGTAATGGACTAATATAAATTAAAGAAATGGATGAATGCATGGTATGGTTGCTCAATTTTGGCAAATAAAACACTCCACAAAAGTCCATTTGATAATGTTAAAATGGTCGTTTGTTATTGTATCATTAATTAAATAAAATATTACATGATGGTTTAAACTAATAAATTCAATTTAAAGGGAAACCCACCTATATATTTCAATGTCATTTGTTATAATGAAAAAAATTTAAAAACCAACAAAATTACATCATATAGGGACTTATGAAAAAACCCCAACTTTGATCATTCAAAAGTTCATAACTTAATTTTGGCTTAAATTTTTAAGGCAAAGATTCCACATATGAATTTATTATGTCAAATTGTATCATATATTGATTCCTTAAGATTTCAATCTTATGTCTTTCCAATTAGCTAGTCAATCCATATTTTTAATTTCAAAAATTCAATACTAAAAATGAACGTATATTTTTTGAAAAAAAATTATATGTATGTATTGATAATCAATTTTTTAATCTAGATACAATGTCCAATTAACAAATCTAAGCATTTTGTTTTTTATCATAGGTGTTCAAGCCAACGGTACGATGTAGAAATCATGTGTGTAATGCACAAAATGAACCACCATACCATGCATTCACCCAAATGCAATGGAATTTTACATATTAAAACATTACAACAATGATCACCAAGATCACAACTTGGTTGACACAAAAAAAAAATCAACCATGATCAACATTAACATGTGAATAGCCACAAGCTAACATTCACAACCACAATCAAGCCATAAGAAGTTTAAATAGAACATTGTAATCATAGGGGGCAATAATGCATTAACGTAAATAAACTTGGGATGGACACTCACCAATACCATAGGAGGTAATATTGGAACAAAAAGATGAACACCACAACAAGAATGTCAAAATGGAAAACCGATAATTAAGCACCAAACACATGATAGCAACAAGAGGAAGGGTCTAGGAATGGAAATGAGTAAGAGTGTTAAGACCAAGTTCTTGCCTTGGAAAAATGGAAGAGGAAGAAAAAGAAGAGGAAAAAGGAGGTTGGAATAGGCTGGTGCATTGCATGGCGATGTTGTTACATGAATGTTATAGAAGTTAGGTATTCAAGAAGAGTTTGGGGTTATAATAAATATGGTAATGTGTGTCAAGTAAAAGATAATAGGTAAGAGGTAGGAAGTAATAGGTAGGAGGAAGCAAGTAGTAGGTACTAAACATCGAGTAGGAGGCATCAAGTAGAAAGGAGGGTGTTCACCCAAAGCAAGAGGCAATAGGTAGAAGACATGTTAAATTACCTTGCAAAGGTGGAACCCATGTGAATTCAAGAGAGTTTCTTCATAACAAAGTCATACCAAGGTTCCACCCAATGTTGTGGTGGATGGCAATATATATATATTTGGCAAAATATCACCAAAAGGTGACACATTTGGTGCGGATGTCACATTTGGCTTTTGAAACGTGCCTTTTTTTCAAGAGGAAAAATTATTGTTTATAACAAGGCCTCCAAATACATTCAAAATTTTCTAAAAAGGCTTTATGTAGAAGGTAATGTCCAAGGAGCATGGCATTCTTGAAATAAGCACCCATTAACAAGAGGCGGAATTGGAGGGAACTTATTTGGGAAAACCTTGTTCCAAAGGGATTACATGGGATAAAATGCCATGGCAAAAAAAAAAAAAAAAAAAAAAAAATTTTTTTTCTTGGTTTTCCCTAGGAAAGATGGGGGGTGTTTTTTTAAAACTACTTAAATAATTTTAAAAATATATTTCAC
>Ga0116227_10012555_pt1 | contig 13721 bp, 8 predicted proteins | sample S1TSphgellanicum_FD_89693 | JGI IMG/M metagenome (GOLD analysis project Ga0116227, IMG submission 89693) | Host-associated microbial communities from peat moss isolated from Minnesota, USA - S1T2_Fb - Sphagnum magellanicum MG | ecosystem: Host-associated > Plants > Peat moss > Unclassified...
AAAAATTTAAAAAAAAAAAAACAAAAAATAATTTAACAAAAAAAACCCCAAACCCACCTCACCTTTAAAAACATAAACCAAATTAAAAATTTTTTTTTTTTTTTTTTTTTTTTCATATTTTTATGGTGTAATCACACTAGCAACCATCCACAAGAGGATTAGCCAAATTTGGCTATAAGGCAAGTAGGGCATTAAAAAAAAAGTGTAATCATGCTATTTTTTTACGACCCATAAGATCAAGTGTTCTAAATCTAATGAACCCAGTTCAAAAGCCTTTTTGTTTTTTACAATTTTTTTTAATTCTTTTTTTTTTCCCTATAAACAAGCCTTTGTAAAGGTTGTAGCTTCAAAAATAATTTCACATTTTTGCGAAATTTTGCACAAAATATACTCTAGCCTATGAAACATCTTATAAATCTATAAGGGACTTCCAAAGTGGCAAATTCAAATTCAAAGTGTTAGTTTTCACAAATTTCATATTAACCAACTTCCAAAATTAGTTTTCACAAACCAGTTATCAAAAGTTTAATTATTCTTTCTAAATATATTTTATTTTTAAAATAGAACAATTATCCCAAGAAAATGTAAAAATAACAAAAAGTGAAATAAATGTAAAAAAAATTCTTCCAATATATTATATGTTCATAATTTCATCCTATTCAAACAAGTTTTCAATTTTTTTAACTTCTTTCTAAGTTTAAATCCTTCTCAATTAATTCCACGAAATTGTGTGGTGATTTATAATCAACCCCATGATCATTTGGTCAATTTTTGTTCACAAAAATCAACATCTCTAGATTATTTAATTGTAAACAATATTTCCTTAGGTTAATTAAAATGGTCACTAAAAAAAAAATCTTTTGAATCGCATTTTTTAATCTTACAATGTTTCAAATTTGACAAGTTAGAAATCACTTTGAAATATGTGCATGCAAGTGATGTGTCACATATTGTTGGAAAGTTTTCAACGAGGGTTGCAATTTTGTTTTAAACATCACACCAATCGAAAGTCTATACAAGAATTATAGGCTTCCAAAATGTCGAAAGTCTCAATTTTGGGAATTTCAAGACTCTCAACTTGGGAGTTTTGAGACAAAATGACATTTGAATGTAGCCCTTGTGGCTAATCACAAATAATATTATAAAGAAGAAGGTGATGACTTTCCCCAAGTTCGGAACGTGATAAGTTTTGTGAGTCTATGTTTGCATGTGATTCATCCATGCATCAAAAATGCTCCAACTATGCATTAACTAACTTGTTATTTGGGTTGTGCAAGCCCATGTGAATAATTGATTTGTTTGTCACTCATTTTAGTCCTCATCCTAAAACTCCAGCATGCTTCTCTACCCGAAGTGCTACGAACTAAGGAACATATCCCCACTCCTTATTCCACTATTTTCATCTTTGGGTTCACATTTGAGTCTTACAAAAAGTTTGGGGTGCATTATGTTTCATCAACTATTAAAAATGACATTTGATTTTTTTGGATCCACTTAATAACATCCAAACATCAACAACTCTTTAATGACAAGTTGTTTTGTTAACTTTGTTTGTGTTGGTAAGATGTTCAAAAATATTTGAATAATAATATTCATCAATTACTTGTATTTCACATCCAATTTCAAATTTTATCACAAAATGTAAATGATGATAACATTTTGAAAATGTAAGATGTATCAATTTCCTATCAAATCCATCAACAATAATCACACCTTCTTAACAATTAATAAAAAAAAAACTAGTTGAAAGATTTTAAACCAAGGTTTCGCATCAAAAACATGTTATCAACATTTTTTTGGTATTTTATTTAAACCAAAAAAAAAAGCTTCCAAAACACCACAAGCTTCCATTTTGATGTTAGAAGCAAGCAAAACCAATTCAAAAACAACCCTAAAATTATCATCAATCAAATTGGTTAAGGCTAATGGGTTTATAATGTTTTTAAAATTTTTTAAACACGTAGTTATAATAGATTACAATGCATTAAAAAAAACTAGTGACCATTAAATTGGTTCAAAACACAAACACTCATAGCAAGAAAAACAAATCCCACAATTATTTTAAAATGTGCCAAATAAGAAAATGTGGCATTCTACCATTGATTATAACAATTTTCTATCTATTATAACAAAGGATAATAACATCTTTGAATTACAAAACCTATTAGAACATTATGATTTTGTTTACAAACATACAAATTATATATGCAATGTTAAAAATTTCAATTAATGCAATTTTTAAAAAATTAAATACAAAAAAACTCAAATAATAAAGATTAAAAATCTACCTTATTTTCACAAACTCTCAAGCAAAGTTTCAAACCTAAACAAACCTTGCTTCATTGTCATATGCCTTTCCCAAAAAAATTAAGCCATGTTATACATTTCTACAAATCTAATTATGTAGACTTGATTAAAACAAATTTAAGATTTTTACAAATTTTCTTATTAATTGTATACTAACATGTTTTAGAATTAACATGGCCAAACAAATACCTAGAAATATTTCATCTAGACCTAAAATTTCACATCTTATAATAAATTTCAAAATAATTTTCATGGTGTTTGAATTTGACCTTTCATTTTTGACATAAATAATGATTTTTCTTCTCAAGTCTTATTGATCAAACAATACCATCCTATTGTTGCCTAAGGTTTGACCAATAGTTTATGTTGTTTGAAACAAACTAATAGTTATTTATTTAAGTTGCCACCAAAATAGTTGCAAATGACACATTTAGTCAGCTTGGAGAAGTCACAATATGATTTTTTCTACTAATGAATGACCAACAACAATAACAAGTAATAATATCACTGGTTTAGGGGGGGCAATTCCCTTGGAGAGTAACCATGTTCCCTTGAGAAGCAAACTAAATCATGTTCCTTCGAGGAGCAACCATGCTCCCTCAAGGGGCATATGTGTTCGAAACTTTGAAATTTTGTAGAATCATAATTTTTGTATTTGAATTTTGATTGAATGGTTTTTTCAACCATAAAGTTGTAGTTTTCTTCAAGACCTTTCCAATGATAAGTTGCAAGGCTATATAAAAATAAATATGAGATGATTGTGATTGCTAAAAGTTTTGGAACATATGTTCCCTTGGGCCTTTCCCTAGGGAAATTCGTTGTTCCTCGGGGAAATTGAGCAATTTAAACCTTTTTTTCCATGAGGAACAATCATGTGCCCCGAGGAGAAGGAACACTTTTCCCTTGGGAACTTGGGTCTTTCCCCTAGGAAAATTCATTATTCGTGAGGAAGTTGTATTTTTCACCAAGGAACTCACTTGGGACTTGGGACTGGCACTTGTCTTCTTTTGTCTAAGGAAGTAATTTCATAAGGGCAACTAACTTTAAAAATTACTTATATTTTCTATGGATTTTTTCATCCATTTTGTTTGTCAAAGAAAACAATTAGGAAAAGGGTCGAACCTTGGATCTTCGACTAAAGGAGGATTCTTATTTAGTACATCACAATTTTTTTCTTTGAAACTATTGTGTAAGAAGAATACTTACAACATTAATCATTGTGCGGGTACAATATAAAAAATTTGATTTTTTTTTTCTTGGTGTGCATTGTAATGTTGGTGCGTCAAACCTAGTGCTTGTTTAGTGCTTGCCCTAGTAGGTTATGTGGCAAGTTGCCCTACTCAAAGCTAGTGAATGAATGCCATGTCAGCAAACTTTTTCAAAACCTGGATCACATAAGCTTGAAAAGTTTAAATAGTATGATACTTGTTGGATCAAGTCCTTTCGACGAGTAGGATTTTATGGAAACAATTTCTTAATTTTGAGACAAAAGGTGTGGGAGATAATTTAATTTTTAGTAGTTTTTGTAATTGCATATTTAATAAAAATGTACAATTTAATCGTAAATGAATTTCCCAAAGTCCCTTTTCTCCTTGGAAATCAGAGAAATGGTTGGCTTTCCCAAGTCCCCCATTTGCCACTCTCATTTTAAAATCACACTCTCTCTTGTCTCCATGAGCTTTGGATGCAAATTGGCCATGAAGTGCAATTAATGGAATTATCAGTCAAAATGATTGACAATGAGGATTTTCCTACTCTAGAATGACCACAAGATAGATGCTGGGCTGGGCTGTGCCATTGCCATTGACATTGACAACAACAATCATGAGAGGAGCATAAGTAAGAGTCATCATGCAGCTCTCTTTACAAAGTTTGGAGTTGATTTGAATCCTTGAAAAGATTGTGCAAAAAACGAAGTGGGAATCATTGACACACAAGACACATTCATAATGGGATTTGGGTTTCACTTATTGCTGCTCTTTGACAAAGGCCTAAGTAAGTTTTGGCTCATTGCATATGACATGCTTGTTGTTTGTCAAAGTCTCAAGACCACACAACTTGGTTGACAAATACAATAATTTCCATTTTTGTGGGTTGGTGGGTGGGAGGGAGGGAGGGAGAGGGGTGGGGTGCACCCAATGCCACAAAGGTCATGAAAATGAGTCATAAGTAGCTATGGAGAAGGAAGAAAAAACCAAGCTTCTTTGGTAACAATGCTTGTAAACTATATTCACACACACACACACACATGTATTTATAACTGCCAGTTTTCTAGGCAGTTTATTTGACCTTTTGATTTTTTTAAAAACCATGATCATGAATTGTAAAACCCGGCCTGATACCCGGGAGGGGAGCTTGGTGTTGTTCCTAATACCCACCCAGCACTCGGGAACCCAACAGTCAGAGAACCGCCTAGCGAAAGCGGTTCTTTCATGAAAATGGGTGGCGGGTCTTTGAGGTTTTTGAACCCAGTGTTGGTCGGTTATTGGGTTTTGACCCGATTGTTGACCCCGGTTATCAAGCCAACTATTAATAATAACCTTCCAGCCAATTATTGGATTTTTTGATAACCGTATAATGACCTAACTACCTGCTATGGAAATCTCAAAATCTAATAACCTACTTGGATGACCTGGTTATCATCCATCCAAGTAGGTTATAAATCCTAAAACACAAAACATTTTGATGTTAGAAAACAAAAAAAAAGATAATAACAATAATAATAATAATAATAAACCCTACAACCAGTTAATAATTGGCACCAGTGATTGTCAACCAATTATTCGATAACCTACCCTTATGCATAATCAATGATTATTACTCAAAATAGTGATAATATATCCAGTGGGTTATTTGCTGCGTAGGTTCTTTAAAAACAGATTTGAGTGTCAATTAGGTTATCAATATTATCAATAACCGGCCCACATGGGTTGGTCATTACCTCGTATACCTTACATACACTTACTTGTTCACCCATTCACACACAATTGGTGGGCCTTTGATTTGATTAATGGAGAGATTGGATTGAGTTCTCCTAATAAGATTTCTTGTCATCATAGATGATGAAGTGTAGATGCTAAATCTGCCAGTCTTATTGGCACCTTAAAAACTTGATTGTCACTTGAAGAACTATGTAACTTATCACTGACTTTTTTTAGCATCAAATCTTGCTAACCTTACAACTCATAATATGGCCTTGTCCAAATGACCATTATGCTTATGAGTTCAATTTAGCAAGTGCCCCCCACATTACTTAGTCTCCATGAAACTTCTAATAATCTACTATAAGGCACATGGGTATGAGTCAGATTATTATTCTGTCTAGGGAGATCAGGCTGGTTAGACCATCTCGAGCGGTGCTCAGTATATGATCCTCCAAAAATATTTTTCACATCCAAGTTTAGTTATTTACTTTTTTTCAATCCCACCCAGAAAACTGAAATTGGGAGAGCAAATAGGTAGGTGGGGGACTCCTCCTAATAGCAAACCACTTGGACCAATCAGTATGCTACGCCAATCAGAAACATTGAACAGCAGTCAGATCATATTTATTTATTACACTCTTTTATGCAGGTGCACAATGTTGCTCGCCCTTTTACCCGCCACTGCAGAGTCTGCAGTTATGCTGAGCCAAACCGGCACATTTTGAGTTTTCTTCATCCAATTTTACTGTACATGAGCAGATACTGAGCTCTGTTGGAGATGCTCTTAGAGTCCTAATACTATCCAGTTCGAAGTGGGCTTAACCTCAGAGTTCTTATGGAACCCATGGTGGAAAAAACATTAAATTTGTTAAAAAAAAGAGTCGAGAGATGAAAGTGAGTCAAAATTCAATAATTTTGCTGAGTTGATCCAAAAATTGTGAAACAATCAAACTTGCACATCACCTCATCAAACAAAGGCTTGCCAGCAATACCTAAAGTGATTTGAGGGGCCACATGGCTTGGGAGGATTATCACATGGTCACATCCAAAGAAACAAACACCTACATTAATAATTCATAGACTAGTGGGCACTTATGTTGTTGGCCCAAGTATATTAAACCTCCTATAAAGTCACCTGTCCCAATTCTATTATGGTTGAAGTGAGCTTAACTTTAGAAGTCTCATCAAACCTTGATAAATTATTTTTTAAAAAAAATTCTAACATTGAAAATCACTATAAATTCATCCCGTTCAAGGTGTCACAAACTAATGTCAAAATGGGCCCTTTCTTTCACTTTTGCCTATTTTTGAAATGGGGATGGGGGGACTCCTCATTTTGGTCCATATTATTTCAAATTACATGTTTTCATCCATTCACCATCAAGGACCTTGATAACTGAATTTTTAATTGGTCTGGGTGGGGAGAGTATGGAGTGAGCGGGGAATCCATGGGTCTCTCCTTCTCTCCAGAACTCACTAGTTCAATACTCTAGTAGTTGGTTCTTGGATACCTGGTTGGTCCAACTTGGGTACCCGTTCAACAATGCTGGACTCGACCCATTTGTAGAACTGTGGTAGTCAATTGAATCCATGGAAGCAGACCTCAGGAGGAAATGTCTGGAGGGAGGTCCTCTCGCACACTCGAGAGATAAGAAGTAGTGGTTCATGCAGGTAGGTAGCCTTGGATACCTGGGTTAACAAAGATCACTGGTAGTTAGTTAACTTGTTCATGCAAACGGGTACTAGGTATCATGCACAGCCAGATTTCTGCACTTGAAATACTTTTTTAAACACTTTGGACACGAGAGTTGAACATAACTAGGGCTACTAATTAGGCTAGTAGCGCAAATCCTGATCTTAAGGGTGACTGACTTTAGACGAGGGTCCAGGGACCAAAGAATTCAAGCAATCTTATTGATCGAAAGCTTTAAATTGGTCCCAAGGCCTTTAGACGAGGGTCCAAGACCAAAAAGTGGCAAATTGAGGCTAAACCTGCATGGCCCCTGTTTTGGAGGAAAAATCAATTGGTTTTGACCATAAAAAATAGTGCTAAAAGGAGAGCTCCTGATTTGGAGAACCAAGAATCAGGCTAGTGACCAAGGTACAGTCCAACTCAAGGATTCAATTTGCTTCAAATCAGTCCAAATTGGTTCCTAGGGAATTGGACCTTGGACCCTCGTCTAAAGTGGGCCTAAGACAACGAGGGGTCTCTGTCACACTGTGGCCTTGCCATTTACATTAAAACGTATCTCAAGGCAAAAGAAAAACTATGGAAACTCAAACATTTCACCATGCGAAACTATAGTCTTCCAAAATCTCCTCTAAAAGAAACCAAAATTCTTCAAGACATTATAACTCTATATCTAATCTCAAGTCTCAACACAAGCCAAAATATCATCTTTCAACAATCCTCACGTAAAAATAGACCTATTATTATTACCAAGGGGCCAAAATCTCTTAAGCTACTATACTCTAAAAATGAATCTAAACACAATATCCTTGCCTTGGTAGGCAAGGCTAAACAAAGTGCACAAGTACCTAATGTGCAAAATAGCTATTATACATTGAACTGTTACTTCACTCAAGAATATAACCAAGAAAACATCCTCTGGATGATAGTACCCTAATACTATAACCCTTTGTCTGTATACAAACGGGGTTAAAAACTTGGATGATGATTTCTCATCTGCATATCATCCATGGGGAGCCCATTTATGACTGCAGGTTGTGGATGAATCCTAGATGAACTGCAACGGAGTTCACAACAAGTTTCTGCTTGCTAACCTAGTCTCCAAAATAGGTTATCATCATAGTAGTGTGGTGGGTAGGAAAATAGGTCTACCAAGTAAGTAGGTGCATGTAGAGGTTTAGTATAGTGATAAGGGCTTGTGGATTGTTACTAGGTAGGGGGCCTCAAGCCCGGTTACACAACATAATCAAGGGGGGGAAAGCAAATTGAGCGGACCTATAAATCAAGCACTCTTTCTCATAACTGGCCCTCTTCATAGACAGAAAGGGCTCTTCATGGATGAAAAGTAGATTACTTCATCCTTGTTCAAGAAGGTCTCAGTTGTGGATGAACTAGAACTGAGGTTTCCACCTTTGTAACCTATCATGTAAAAGTCTTTTAACTTTCAGTTCACACTACCTATGTAAGTGGGCCTAACTATAAAAGGAAAGTAGGTAGGCAATGAAAGTGGTTACTATTTTTCGTAGGTAGGTAGGTAGGTAGGTAGGTAGGTAGGCAAGCGACTTGGTGACTACCAGGTAGGTAAGTAGGTAGGTGGATGCATGTGGACGGTTTGAAACATAGTTAACCACTCTGGTTAGCGCTGAGGCAAGAAAACAATGAAAAATTGCTTACTGTCTACACACCATCCATCCATCTATCTTTCCATCCATCCATCCATCCTGCATGGTGCATTCATGGGTAGTGCTTGGTTCACTCTGGCTTGGGATCAATGGTATACGACTAGGCTACGGGATGAATGATTTCTGATGAAAATCTGATTCAATTCATATTTACTAATCCTGACCCAAATCTAGTCTGAGCAATTAGTGGGGTTCTCTGCATTTGCAGACCAAATCACAAACACAAAATCTGTGCCAGTCTCTCTCCCCAGTTATTTAACACCCCGCCCCCTGACTTTTGCTTGAATTTTGCAGTAATGAAGTTGAGAGAGTAGAGAAGATTTTGAAACTCACAAAAAGCTGTTTACAGTGCCTACTACTCGAGGATGATTTTGTTGAAATTGGGTGTTTTGAAAAATTTTGAGTTTTTTTTGGAATTGTCAAGTTTCACAGAACCTGACAAAACAAGAAGAAGAAGAAGAAGAAGATGATGAAGGGACATATAATTTTGTGTGTGGGAGAGAGAAAACTGATGATGGTGGTTTCTTTCTTTCAGATGGCAGTTCTCACAAGAGGAGGAGGAGGAGGTGATAACCGTTGATGTTTCTGACAAAGAACCAGTTTGAAAACCTGGGCGGGGATGTCATCTGGATTCTGATACTTGACACGCACATACGTTAGCATGTGTGTGTGAGAGTAAACAAATGATGGGTGGTTCTTCTTCTTCTTTGTTTTAGTTGATGGTTTTCACAAGAAGTGATAACCATTAGGGGCTTTGACAAAGGAACCAGCCACCTGTAAACCTGAGTGAGCAGTTCTCACCTGCATGCATTCAGTGATATCCACCAAAACACGAATGAAAACCTGGAAAACACACACACACACACACACACATACACCTTTCCAGCAAACAATTAGTTTAAAGCAAAAGTGTAGTGTGTTGTGGTGGGTGGTGGCCCATGTCTGCTTTGCTTTGATTGTAGCAAGCATGCAAACAAGCAAATTGCTGTAATATACAGCAACTCCCACCAAAGCAAAATGCAAAGCAAAAGCAAAACAAGCACTGTTCCTTAATTTTTGTACTTTGGTGGCATCTGTTTTGCTCCAAAAGCATCACAAATTTTCTTTTCATCTCAACATTATTAATTAATTGTGTACGGGTTGAGAGCTAGAGTCAAAGCCCCTGGCTTTAGTACCAAGAGACATAACTCACTCACGAGCAAGCAACTTAATACTTGCTTATGGTTTCCTTGGTTGGTTTTGACAGACGTTGAGATCTATCGGGTTGTATGTATGTATGTAAGTAAGTAGTTACTACCACCATAGAATTCCAAAGCTGAATTTTGTATATAAGTGGTGTCCAAAAGCAAAAGCAAAATGAATTCATGAGTTTCTTCACAAACAAAATTGCACCAATCCTTTGATCATGGGACCTAAGCTTATCAATGTTCGGTGAATTTTATTTTGTTTGGGTGCAAAGTTTCATCAAATTGGCGAATCTTATTCGACCTGAGACAATACCTGTGTGTTGTTACCATACCTGGACTACCATCGTAAGTACCTTGGCAGCTTCGACACTAGTCTTATATTCTTTTAAAAACTGTTGAAAATTTCAAAAATGATTTTTTTTTTCAAAATTTTTTTTCTTCTTGTGTGAAGGAAAGTGAATTTAACTTTCAGGAAATATTCTATTTGTTGAAATGACACTTTTGGAGTTAATTTGATGGTATTTGACAAACATGTGTCAAGGTTACCAAGGTACTTAACTACAGTAGCAAAGCTGGTATGAAATCTAAACAATAATTCAATACCAATTGGTATGTTCAGGAGTTGAAGCTTGATACTCGCCCAAGCCTGGTTTGAACTACACACTACACACCCACCTTGAGTCCCCCCCTTCCTCCTCCCTATTGACCTTAAGGGTAAGATCTAGACTTTTCCGGAGGATCATTTCACAAAACCCAACCTTCTTAGCCTACCCATCGTCTGATCTGGGATTGACTATTCACGGCTGGGTAGGTAAATTTATTATATGTACATTATTTATTGCTAAGTATACCTAGCCTTCTTTAGATAGTAAGAGAAAATGTTATGAATTATCATCATGGGTTGGAGTAGCTACCTACAAGGAGTCAGAAGATGGGTAGGTGCAAGAACATGGTATGAAGGTTAGGTTCTTTACATGAAGAGCTTGAGGATCACCCTTCAATCCATAGGGTTGATGAAAAGTTACCGCCCATCTACCTTGCCCAAATATTCAGCAAGTAAAACTTGTTGAACAAAATCGATGCTAAATTATGTACGCACCTTTTCAAGGGATGAACAAATGCGAAAAAATGTAGCCAGCATTAGGGCTAGTTTTTTTATATAAATAATTTCACAAAAGATTCCCAACAAAAACTAGGAAAAAAAAAGCCCCTACAACACGAAAAAAATCCAAAAAAATCCTAATTTTTTTTTTTTGGTTAAACAACCCAAAAATGACCTTGTAATTCATACTAACAAATGGTGAATATTCATTAAAATGTGGGACCAAATGAACTATGCAAAGCCAACAAATCCAGTGTGAAAAAACCAAATGAAAGTTGAGAGCTCGAAAGGTGTGAACAAGGAGATGGAGTTTGCGTGGTCTTCTTGCCTTTCATTGATTTCATGATTCAACATGCAAGACTTTCCATCAAGACACATGTAATTTTGTTTTTTGTGCACAAAACTTTGAAATGGGTTTAACTCCTTTTCTTTCCCTCCTTCAGGTAGAACGAATGAAAGTTAGGGCTAGTGCAAGTTCAGTACATTTGCCTTCACACTTTCTCTATTATTATCACTAAGATTGCCACTTCTCCATTGGCAAGTACTTACTTGTTTGACATTTTAAGGCTCCAAATTCATGAAGCAATTGGAGTAAAAAGCACAAAACCCAGCTCACTTAAAATTTCTATTGCTTCTCAACCTAAAAAGGCAACAAGCATCAAGCCAAAAGCTCCATTGGACTTGGGCATACCCTAGCTCTCTTCTCTTTGAAACTTGATGCAAAAAAATTGAATTTCAAAAAAAAAAAAAAACAAATAAATAAATATGTAAAGAGAAAGAGAGAGAGCTCTTCAACTAGCCATTGGGTCCGTAAATTTTTTGTCAAACTTGTGATCAGCCCCTAACCTCTTATGAAAAATCCATTAGGAGGCACAAATTATGTGATTACCCTAAGGTGAGAATTATTATTACAAATATCACTGCTAATATCTAGGTACCAACTAACCAACTTACAAAGTCACACGTCAATGAGTACTCATTGGCATAAAACTTAAGCATAAATATGCTAGTTTACTCTCGAAGACTCTAAGATAGTTTATATTAATGATTCATTCTTGGCATACAAGATTGCCTTTTTGTCTCTAGATGACATTGCAATTAAAAATTTCTTCAAAGCATTAGTGTACTCCTTGGCTAAATCCATTTCTTCTTAAGGCCAAATCATTTGAGACGAAGATATGATAATCAACATTGAATGTTTACCATTAGAGCAACTTAACTCCTCCTATGAGCCTTCTCGATCTACATATTGTGATCAACAAGACTTGCCTTGGAACTCCTTTGACTAAATACACATTGATAGGCTACCCATATTGCTCTAGACTTTGCACCATCCTAGGTAAGCATTTGAGAAGCCCACTTTTTCTTTTTCTTTTTATTTTTTCTTTTTCACCCTTTACCCAACAAAGCTATATATTGGTGCATATAAATAAATGTCTTTTGTTGAAAAAAAAATTCAACATGTTTTTAATGGCATTGAACTTCATTCATGTTGGTGAAGAAAATAAGTCTAGCATGCAAGGACTTCTCGACCATGATTGCTTCCTTGTTGAGCTTCTCTTACTTCTCGACCATAATTGCTTCCTTGTTGAGCTTCTCTTGGCATGTTTCTCTTCTTTGTATCTTCACAATCCATTGGTATATGAACACATGAATCAATACCCATCACTTGAGAAAACTCCATCTATTGGGAATGGACCACAATGATGATGTTTGCCATAAAGGCACCTATCAAAATAACTCCAAACAAAAATTTCCATTTAGGTCCACGCCTTCTACACAATCAATCAATAGTTGACATGACTAGGTAATAAACTCTACATTGTATTTGATACATAAATCTTTTTTTGTAAATTTGTGAAAAAGGTTGAACAATTTTAATGAATTAATATGTATCCTTCCATCATCAATAATGTCTCAATTATTACGATGTTTGAGCTGAAAGTCATTGACTCCTAATAATTTGTTCCAAATTCAATTTTGATGTTTCTCATCTAAACCATCTAAACCCTAAACCCACATCAATTTAATATCATGCTTTTAATGCAAAAGTCGTGCTTAAACAACCAATGTTTTACAAAATAAATTGTGATATAGCTGAGGTGGCAATCAACCATAAGCTGATTGCCAAATTTGGCTATTGAAATAATGAGAAGAAGAAAAAAACATCTTTATATTTTTTGGTACGTACTTGAACCATGTATAGAAATTTGTGAAATTTTATTAAATGAATCTTAGTAAATTTTAGAAATTAAAAGAAAGAATTTTGTGAAATAATATTTCCAAATTTTTGCACCAAAAAAAATGGTGAGTTAATTGCCTTTAATTACATTATTTACCTTTTTCAACATACACTACAAGCTCCTTTTAAGGGATTTCCCTTTGAGATTTTTTCAAGTTGTACATGTTAAAATTTGACCTTTGATGTGCGGCAATCACAACCAATCCAAACATCCCAAAGATCATGCCATGATTCATTCATAAAGAACACACCAAAATGTTCAACTACCTTAAACACAAGACAATAGTTTTGCCCGAGCATCTATACACATAGAACTTTGAAGCAAAACTCAAATCCTTTCTTTTTTTTCACAAGCAACCAAGCTCTACTACCATGTTGAAAATCGTTGCCGAAATTGAAGGAGTAGCCATAAAAGAAAACATGGATCATCATATGGATTTAAACTTTGAATTGAATATGATTATAAAAACTTTAACAAATCTGAAAAAAAAAAAAAAAAAAAATACCACAAAAACACCAAAATCACCCTAAACCCCCAACCCTCACCCCTAACCAATTCAAAAAAAATATATTATAACCAAACCTTA
>Ga0116227_10012559_pt1 | contig 13719 bp, 8 predicted proteins | sample S1TSphgellanicum_FD_89693 | JGI IMG/M metagenome (GOLD analysis project Ga0116227, IMG submission 89693) | Host-associated microbial communities from peat moss isolated from Minnesota, USA - S1T2_Fb - Sphagnum magellanicum MG | ecosystem: Host-associated > Plants > Peat moss > Unclassified...
AGGCAGTGTGCTGTGTGTTTTCGGACCCTCTCTTTTTCGGTTACAATGTAACTATGACAAATAATGTTGATTTAATAACTTCCAATAAGAAAAATCATGTAAATTGTGAAAAATGGAATCCTTATGGAATTTTTTTGGTTGTGGTGAAAGTCTTTTAACCTACAAATGACTTTATAACTATCATTTATGACACATAAAAATATAAAATTTATCAATTATTAACCATTGGCATGTACCTAAATAATTTAATATTTTATTTTTGTAATATCTTGATAGTTGATCAACAATTTAGACCTCATTTGGTTGCTACATGCATCAAAATTACATTTGTGACATATTAAGTGGTAATCTTTAGCATGAAGACACCCACATGGAATCCATGTCATACTTGCATATTATCCAATAAAGTAGTGGATGTAAAAATGGATTGTAGGTGCTTCCAATTAAACTACTACATCATGTGTTCTTTTTATGATTGGGTGTTTTATGGCATTTATCCAAAGCAAGTATGGGCATTTTTAATTCTGTGTCCACTACAACTAAAATATAATAAAAAAGTTAATGGATAATTTTCAATTTTAAAAATATCTACTTAAAATATTTTGAAATGTTAATAATTTTAATTGTCATGCATTAATTAGATTAATCAAACACATTTTCTTGAAATCACATCCTTGGAAAACTTCATCCAAATCCTATGTTTCCATTAAATTCACATTTGAATGTAAAATGTACCAATCATCCAACTCTATTAAAAACTAGTTTTTTCAAGTGGTTGCAAGGTAGGGTGATTCATTTTTTGTCACAATGCAATTTTTTGCAAAGTGTCATGCTATTAACATGGCATAAAATAAAAATAATGTCAAATTTGTGATGAAATTTAGTTTGTTAACTTGAATAAGAAACACACACACACATATATATCATATAACATATATGCACCAAATATATAATAATGGATGTTTGAAGTTGAAAAATATGGATTGGTTTTTTTATATGTACCCCTTTGTACATGCATTTTTGTGCATGATTTTTATTTTGGTTATTTTATAGGACTCAATACATGGTATATTAAAGCAATACGAACATAGATGCAAAAAATTTGCTAAAAAAAATATAACTAAAAAAATTTATGGACTTATACATGGGTTGAAATAGGTTGTATTTTGATAAGTCCCTATCATAATCATTTTTTTGATGGATTAATTTTATTTTTCATAACATGTATGTTAATGAGTTATCTAAAATGATTTTTTTTCATATGGATTTCTAAGTTCATTAACCACCATGTAATCCCAATTTAATTAATGATATTAAAAAAAATTATCATGTTAACAATATTACTATATGGATTTTTAAAGAGTGGCATATTTGCTAAAAATAAATTGGCACCTTAGCTTGCAACCACCTTTTCCAACATTTGAAACATAGAATTAATTAATTATTTGGGTGCAAATGAATTAAAATGAGCCAATGGTGTTATTTAGAAAAAAGATTGCATGTCCTTTTGCCCAAAAATAACTTTATCATATGAATGATTTTTAATTAAAAAAAATAAAATAAATGCTTATAATTGTCCAAGTACATGACATGTTTTTTTGTTTATAATTTTGAAATAAATATGAAAATTTGAAAGTGTTTTGATTCCTTGTAAATTTAATGTTTTGTTTTTCAAATGACAAAAATTTCAAATCATAACCAAAAATTGATTTAAATTTTTTTTTGTTTTTTGTATAATAAACTACATTTTTTTCTTAACACATCATGTACATTATACCCCATTTATATGTGGTAAATGTTTTTTGAAGGTTTAAAATTCTAGATCAATTTTACAAAATTATTTGGATTTTTAAAGTTTTAAATTTGCACATATTTTAGGGTATGAGTGCTTTTTGAATGTGCTAATAGGTGTTTATTTTCTTAATTTTTTTCTCATCAATTTTGTTTTATTATATGTATTCTTTTGATAGTCCTTTGCAAAATTGATTCCTTCTAATGCAATAGGTGTTCACTTTCAAAGGTTCTAAATCAAAACTTAAATTAAATTTTTTATCAAATGGATTTTTGGTTTGAATTCTTTGACATTCATATGAATAAAATAAGAACAACTTGCCATGATTGCCATGGTTTTAAATGGTAAAACATAAATATTTCTCCAATTTTGACTATTTTTCTTTGTCATCTAAAATCCTTTTTGGCTTGTTTTATTGTGACTACATCCAGTTGGACCATACAATATGTCATGGTGAAACTTGAATTCCATTATCTTGGAAAGCAAAGTAATGACACATTCCAAAAATGGGTAAAAACAATTTAGCACACAAACACCATAAAAAACTATAGTCTTATTCTAGTAATTACACTTCGGTTTCAAACTATTGGAAAAACATCCACACATTATTTCACAAATTCCTAACACTAATGGACAACCAATTTGCCTTGAAAACACACCTTTTACTTTTGAGTTTTTCATTAAATTCCTCATATGGGCTTACATTAACAACAAACCACACAACATATACCATATTTTACCTTTTAATAGGTGAGGTAGCCACTACTTGCTCCTCTTCAAAATCCTCCCAATTCAACCTTAGATCTTATTTTAGTGGTTAAACTCTAGCCACCTACCTCCACCTAAATACTAACCAAAATAGTGCATGTAAATCAACCACTACCTAAAATAATGAAAGTAATGACTTTTCAACCACTCCCACCTACTTCAAGTAATTTTGAATTATTAAATTGTTGCAATAAATAGTAAAATCTAACAAATAATATGAAATTGTATCTTTCCTTTCACAACTACCATATGTAATCAAAAAATCATTATCATAACACTAAATGGAATTATCACTTTTAAAATGTTAAAAATGGTTACCTTTCATGAACTAATTAAAATCAATTAACATTTTCATATTTTTAGTCAAATGCATCCACCATATAATCTATTCCATTTTTCATTATAATAATTTCTTTTAACATGATAAATTTCTTCTATGTATGTGCAAATTAAAGTGAACCAAAAATGATGTACTAAAAGTTCCTAAAAACACTTTTTTACAATGTATTTTGATAGTGATGATGATGTGACATTTGAATGGTCATCTTTGAAATTAAAAAATAAAATCCAAAAAGTAACTAAAGCTTGCCCTTTAATACATTCCAAGATATAATTATGTTTGTAAACAAAGGTATAAAAATTCCAAAAAGTCATATCATAATGGATTTCATCATTTTCTTTTAATTTTGGCATTGAATTTTTATGCCATTTCAAAATGGTTTGAAACCCCCTACTTTGAATTGTTTATGACATTTATCGATTTTGAAAATTGATACATGGATCACTACAAACTATGATTATGATCTAAGTCCATTTACAAATTATTTATGTATAGTTAGTACCCAAGAGGTCATGCACATTTAAAAGTCTTGCATTTGATGTAAAACATTAATGCTTGAGTAATTAAAAAATTGCACATAATTAAATTACATAAAAGTCAAACATTTGAATCCCTTATTAAAAAAATTCAAAAAACCTTTGGCTTGAGATACATTATAATTAAAAAAGGTGTAAAACAAATTGTCATATTATGTCCATATTAACTCAAGGTTGCACATAAGCTCTTAAAATGGATGAAGTGTTCAAGTCTTAATAAATTTTCATTAATTTACATCATATTTTATTGGAACTTAAATTTGTTCCTAAACTTCCCTCCAAATGTGTGACATCATATATTATTACATCACCAATTCTTAGGATTAAATTTACAAATAGTTGGGGTGTCATTTGGACATTATCCTTTTGAGATGCCTTGGTCTATATGTAACCTCATGAGTTCAACCCACTTTGAATTTAAATCCCTTATCAAAAAAAATTTAACATTATATATAAATTGCTATGAACCAATTGAATTGCAATGTTTGAAAATTGCCCATAATTCAAGATATATTGAGTGCCCTATTTTGTTGATCATATATACTTTGTCATCAAACGCCATCAAATGTCACCAAGTTCATTTGGATCATAGTTTTTTTGATAATAACTATCCATATTCTCTTGTTCATCTGATTTTAACACTAATTGTTTTCATGATGAAATTCCATTAACAATTGATGTTTTTTTCAATTTTCAAAAGTTTAAGGCAAAAATTACTTTACATGCACATGTATTAATGACTTTTCACAATTGGAAATTTCCATGCACTTGAGTAAGTCTTGTGACAATATAGTTTTGAACATCTAGATTTGTTAGATTGGAATTGCACAATACAAATTAAAAGTTCATTCACATCATTTAGCCATTCACAAAGGCATACTAATATGTGTGTCAACTATGTTTTACATGATACATTATTTTTGTAAAAGATTTATTTTGTTGAAAATCCAATTCAATGTGGACAAGGTTACAACTATTTCATGTTTGGGGATTTATTTTTAGGGATTGGGTATGGTGTCCCATCTTCAGAGATTTGAGATTCCATATCACATAGGCATAATAGAGTGATAGTCGACATGGTTCACATGGTCTTTGGTTTTCATTGTGTGTTCCATTTGGAGAGAGATTTTGATATGTGTGCACATTGTTTTCTTTTGTTTGACTTTGTTAGTTGAATAGAGTTGGGTGGTGCTCACTATTGATGTAGTAATGCATAACATGTACATCAAGCTCAAATTGCATCAAGAGCGATGGTTGACATGGTTGACATAGTTTTTGGTTTTCATTGCATGTTCCATTTGTAGAGACATTTCGATATGTGTGCACATCGTTGTCTTTTGTTTGACTTTGTTCGGTGAATAGAGTTGGGTGGTGCTCACTACTGACGTAGAAGTGCACAACATGTACATCAGGCTCAAATTGCATCTTTGGTGTGCTTTCCAACCCACATACTCCACTTCACCAAAGATATTGCCTAATATACAAGTTAATTGCACATTCAAACATTGCTCACCACTAAATTCTTTGATTATGAGGTTTGACATACGCTCGTCATTCATTCTCACACACCTTGCCAATTCATCTCTTCTTCCTGAATCTGAAGTTGCTTATTCCCTCTATCCATTATCTATTTGTGTTACCAAACAACAAGCCCACACTCTATGAAAGGTGACCAACCAACAACGCTTCCTTCATGTTTACACAGGACAACAAAATAGTTACCATTGTTCCGCAGTTCTTTGATTGTGTTATAATCTCTGGTTCTGCATTTTTCCAATTTTGAAATTCAAAGAACCCTCGGTTCTCGGCATTTGAAGAAGTCTTTTTGATAAAAACAACAACTGGCGGATTTTATGAAAGAATAACTTGGAAAGAATTGTGGTTCAGGGTGGGGTTCTTCCATCCATGCTTTGGGTTGGAGAGAATCATGGTGATGTGTGAAAAGTAGTTCTTTGATTTTTTTGAGAATTGTTGGCCAAAGGGTTCACATACTCAATCCCACTTAGTATTAAGTTTTCACAATTTTCCTACCTAATATCCTGACCTGTTTTCATGATTTTCATTATGAAAAGACAAGTTCTACAGTTCGATTCTTGTGCCAGTTTCAACAAAATGATGTCACCTTGAGTTCCAGCAAAATGATGTCAACTTGAGTTCCAGTCATAAGAACCTGAATCTGCAGTTTTTCCCTGCAAACTGGATACCCTCACAACACTGAGAATTACACTTCATCAGAAAGATTAGTTTACACACCACTAATTGGCAGCTCCTTTGCTTGGGATTAAGCATTTACAAGCATGAGCTACCAAACAATTCAATCATTGTGAGCTGCCACTTGACAGTTTAGAAGTTCCAGAAAATCTAGTGGGACTTAAAACACTCTAGGCTAATCACTCCAGTTGACATTAGCAAAAGTTTTGAAAGCCTGCTTTTATTGTGAGTTACTAAACCTACTAATTAAGAAGAATTGTATGTTAACCATTTTTCCCTCTAAGCAATATATACAGCCATCCTGAGAGCCAGAGCCTAGGAAAAGCTGGAGGAGGGCAATAACCCAACAAGTCTAGAGAATCTCTCACCAGGAACAAAACTCAAGAAGACAGAAAAATGCTAAATTTTATTGCATACCCAAATCGTCTCCCAGCAGCATCAGTGGAGATATCAGTTGCTTGGGACAAACAGATACCACTAGGCACACACATTGTGCACTTATTCTCATGGGGATTCTCATGTTGGGAAATATTTAATATCCATCTACCCATTGATCTTTGAAGCTTGAAAACTGCATCCAATAAACTCGAAAACTCACTCACCACACTTTGAGTATTATATAATGTATATAATCAATTTTCATTGATAGCATGCATGTAGTGGGATGTGTGTCACCACCTCACCTCTCATGGGATGTGCATCTCTTGTAATGCAACAATGCAGATGTGTTGTTGTTGTGATCATGTGAAACATTATCGTCTCATCATTTCCACTGTAATGACAATTTAGTGAAATGGAAGTATAGAAATGTGTCCATTGTCTTGTTGTAGTGTAATCACAATTTAGTGAAATGGAAGTGTATAGCAATGTGTGCATGTCTTGTTGAAGTGTGTGTATTACGTTACACCGTTGTGCAAATATGGGAGCCAGCAAAACAGCTGCTGCCACAAACATGGAACCTGCCATTCAAAGGAAAATAACATGGTTAATTTGCTGGCCCAACACCGTGTGTCAGGGTGTGTTATCATCTCCATCTCCAGACCAGCTTTTTCTTTTTTTTTCCTTGCTAAATTTCGCGATTTGGCTGAAAGAAATTTCCATATGGCTAAAAACATTTGTTTAAATTTTTTTCTAGTTGCCACATTTTTCTAGTTTTTTTTTTTTTTGGGAAGTATTGCCAGATTTCTCTATTGGGTTCTAGCATGTAGCCAAAAGTGTGAAGGTATCTTAAAATTTTGTTCTTTCATTTCCTGTTTATAGCCAAAATTGGCTAAACTGAATTACAAATGAATGCCTATCACATATATGCAAAAAAACAACCCTGCAGGTCCAGACACAGTGACACACTGAATAATAATAAATGACAAGATTGGAGTATTTCTCCTGAAGATCATCAGGACAATTAAACCTTGTTTTTTTTTGTTATTCATTGACTCTGTGTAGCTGTACAAAGCTCCAGCTGCAAATTGGGTAGAATGAGGAATAATGTAGATTTAAGAAGCTCACTTCTGATGATGGATCAGGCAACAGGGAGAGATAAATCATCAAGAAGTGCATTAATTATGAATTTCTTGGGCTTAAGTATTCTTTTTGTTATGTCAATCATCAAAAGTTAGATCACAATGGGTGTTTAGATTAAGTACTATTTCTTGCTGTGTGGTGTGTCTCACCGTATGTGTTTTGTTGTTGTTTCTAGTAAATGAAGGTTTTCCTCATAAAAGAGAGGGGTTCTCACATCAATCAAGTCTTCTCATCAATTAATTAAATTTTAACTGCTCATTTCCCCTTCTTTCTCAATGCCACAAATTTATGAAACCTCTTTAAAAAAAAAAAAAAAAACACTCTGGGTTGCTTGCATTTCTTTCAAAATTAATCAAAGCACCAGGGCTGGCTATGTACTAGTTGGCCAGCAACTACCGTATATGATTGATTCAAGTGGGACAGTAAGAACACCCTCCTATAAATGTCTCTCTGGAGTCTGGGAATCAAGTCTTTCTAATGTTCATTACTACAAAATAAAGGTCGGGTAACACAGAGTTCATCCCAAATTATTCTCTACAAGCCATTACACTGCTGCTCATGGTTCATCGAACTTATGCTTTACATGCCATTATACCACTGCTAGGTGGAGCTGCTCTCCCATAAGTGCATTACAGGGTTACTGGAAGTGTTGTTAAATGTTTTTTTTGCAAATTGGGTGGCTCTCTAATCCTTTTGATTATCTCTGCTTGGGTTGATTTATTGAGCAGTTGCATGATTGATGCACCAACATTAAGAAGTGTAAGGAGTTTTTGTATTTTGAATCTGGGTGAGAAAGGGCAGCAAGGGGGAAGAGAGGTTGAGGGCATGGACTCAGCGAGGCCAGTGGGTTGGTGCGTAGGGATGGCATGCTGTCCTGTTGGGGTGTGATGATCCTCCTGGATTCAATCAGTTGCTTGATTGTTTGAATAATTGAGAATGCTTCATGATTAGAGACTCGATCATCAAAGGAATGGAGTCGATCATCAATTCCTTACAACTTCATTCAAAGGTGTGTACGTACATAAGTAAGCTACAATTACACAGATCTGATCAAACAAGTGTATAGTATGAAATGGTTTTCAAAACCCAATTGTTCTTGTTTGCGTCATCTTGACCGCATATAATTATCATCAAACTGCAGGCTTTTTTCCTGTGGGTCTTAGTGTTTGGGAGCTTCTTCTATTCAAGCCACCTTCCTGCTTAATACCTCTATACAAAAGTTTTTTTGTTTTTCTTTGTTTTTGGTGGGGGCTTCTCTCTTGAAGTGTATATTGGGATTTTGTTTGTTTGTTGTTCAATTTGGGTTTATGTGAGCCCCATGTGATGATGACACCCAAGTGGTACAAATAAATAACTGGTTTCCAAACTAGCTTTATGTACCTATATTGGTCCCACTCAAATATGGAGGGAAGAGAAAACCTGAACTTGTTATCCATCCCTCGTATACTCTAGTACAAGGGCAGATTCAACACACGTCTGTGAACTATTCAATTAATAAAATTGAAGATCCTTTGTTGAAAAATCAAATATTGCAGATTTATTCTAGTTTCTTCATACAATCTTTTCCTTTGTAAAATGTAAATTTTTAAAAAACTTCTACATTTCTACAAATAATAATAGTTACTGTTGAAGCTAACAAGGTACTCTGGTATACCCGAGCCTCAAATGCTTGTTTCGGTTAGAAGCAAGTGGGTGGCGGGGTACCCTTACTATCATTATCACATTGGATATGGCAATTGGTGCCCTCCCTCTCCTCCCCTCTCCTCCTACAAACGAAAGAAAGAGAAAGAGAACATGTGCATGCATGCATGCATGTTTAGTCCCATAGTACATTATCTTCTAGTTTTAGTATACAATAGAAGAAGCTAGCTAGGTTAAACCGTATTGGGGTTGTGGAAACATAGATGTCCTCTATGAACAAGCTTTTACTTTACTACTCCCTTGGGGTTGATTGAAAGCTTTGTGTCCTTGGACTACCAACAACACGCCTGAATTCTTAGTATGTATTTTTTTTCTTACTTGTGGAGTACAAGGGCTGATCCAAGGAAGAAGGGCCAATGTGTTTCATGAAACTAAGGCAATAATTGCCCAGCAAGGGAAAAAACACAGAATTTCTCTTTGGGGTTGTTCCAATACACCTATACACTAATGTAATAGAGACTTGTGTTGGGGATCTTATAATTAACATTGACTTTGCCATTGCTTATCCCAATGGTGCTGGTATCTATGAGAGCACTAGGCAAGTATCAATGAGCCTGAGGTGCTGAAAAAAAATTCTTTTTGAGGTTAGAAAAGGAGGGAGGGAGGGTTGGGGGGTTAGAGTATCCACATGGTATCTACATTCCTATTCAAAGGATACCATGATATATACCATTCCCCCCTTCAAAGGATACCTACCTATATGGTATCTTTTTGTAGTGAATCCTCCAGTGAAAATTGGCAACCAAATTCTCATTTTAGGTATCAATTTTGAGGGTAGGTAGTTGGGGGCTGATAGGTATATCCCCCTTATGGGATATCCACCATGGACTTTTACTACTTGCATATACCATGACCCAATGGGTTTCAAGGAGTATCCAATCCATCCCCTCTTCCCCCTCCCCTACAAAAAGTGAAAATTTCACTAAAAGGAGCCACAAGAGCGCCAACACCAAGTACCATATACTCTAGTGCTCTAAGGAGAGGGTTCACAAAGGAACAATTTTCCATGCTTTTTTGCTTTGAGATCAAACACATGCTTATGCACCCTTGGATATCTTGGTCACATTTTATCAAAATTAATTATCCAAAGTGGAGAGTAATTAATTTTTTTAATAATGGAAGATAAAATTAGGAAAAAATGATCTTGACTCTAAAGAGTTAATCTCTCCACAACAAACAAACACATCAAAATTACAATTTATACGCAAATAAAAATTCATCAAAATAATTTACACCACATGAAAGATTAGCCCATTTTGCAAATAGTCTACAATGTCTAGAGTCTTGACTCAGGAATACATAGTCTACATTTAGAAGAAAGCCCCAAAACAATGTGGGCTTGGGTATCAAATATCATATAAGTAGTTGCTTCCAAGTTCCCTCTCTTGTGCCCCCCTTTCTTCATGGCAGCTCATACCATTTACTCTCTCCTCTTAACATATATCACCCAGAGAGATTCAACCCTAACCAATTATAGACCTCTGACAAGTTATGAAACTTTTATTATTGCCTTCAAGGGGATGGTGGGGGTAGTTACCATTCCTTATTGGCCCATGCTTATAGTGCTAATAGGAGCCCTAATTGAACAGAGTAGCCTACCCTTCTTCTCTACCCCAACAACAACACCTCCTGAGTCATGAGTCCTTAGTATAGAGAGTAAATGATTCTATGATCTCCTTTAGTGGCCATCATCCATAGACATTGTTATTACAAGGTGTTAATGAGATCTAATTACTAAGACTTTCACAACAATGATTGGCAAAGGGAGAACTTAGAAGGAGAGGGTTAGCAAGAAGAAAAAAAGAAAGAGAAGAAGAAGAAGAAGAAGATTTACACTATTTTAGGGTTTGGGAACACAAAGGGAAGATATAGAGAACATGGGTAGGTAGGGAGCCATGGAAGGGAACTTGCACTTCCTAACATTGATTTGGACTCATGGTTTGTGATGGATCAGCTTGTTGTTTGAAAGTTTTGTTTGGAAAAACTTGTTCCTAAAGTTGATTATTGATGTGTGGTTGATTGATTTCTTCATTTGAGGAAATTGGGTATATGAGATTGTGATAGCCTATGCTTTGTTTTTGCTCCCTCAATTCAACTATCTCCATTTAACTAAGAAAAGTAGAGGAGTTAATTTTTTTGTGTATTGTGAGTTGGCATCGCCCATATATGCCTTGCTCGACCATCTTCTTCCAAGGTAAGACTTATAGCCCTAGGTGATAAATGATATAACTTATTATTTTTAGTGATTTTTTTTTTGGTGGTGAGTTTTTGTTATTTTATGATTTAAATTAAAAAAATAAAAATAAAAATAGTCACCACTTTGTTTCAAATCAAAACTTTGACAACAACACAAAAGCATTGCTGCATTGAATCATGCACATTAATTAATTTATAGTTTATCCCATACATGTCACTACTTTTGGAGAATCCCCAACCTCATAGAGTCCTTACTTGTGTTTTTTAACTCTCTTTTTTTCATTATAACATTTCCTTTCTTTCTACAATTGGGAAGAAGAGAATCCACAAAAATGAAATAATTCTAAAATTTTGTTCAGAATTCTCAACTCTCGCTCTATATTCTCTCTTTTTGCAATTTATCTCATTCAAACTCAACAAATCCATAATAATATCCATACAAGGAATGCAAGGGAAGAAATAATGAGGAAAGGACTAAGAAAAATAGGGTAAATTTCCTAGAAATTGATTGCGGAAGAGATTTGTGACTACCGATTGAAAAGGAAGCAACTACCTCTCACTTTTGATTGTGATTGGAGAGCGGAAGATTTTGGGAAAAAAAAAAAACCAAACGTATAACTTAGTGAGGAGATCGAATCAACAAAGAGATAAGGTTGCTTGACAACCATGAAAGAGACCGAGACCGACCACCCTCCCCAATTCCCACCCGACCCAATTTCCGGCCCAAAGCCCCACTTGTATTGTTCCCATGCAAATAAAAAAAATTTCCCCCCTTAAGTTACCTCCATCGTCATAAGAGGATGCGGGACATAAGGATGGCTCGAGAAGAACAAAATTAAAAAAAAATTGTTTTGGTTTTTCACCTCGCGTTCCTTGCGAACGAATCCATGATTAAAAAAATGGCCTGATTGAAAGAAAGGAGGCTCCCGGAAGAAACAAGAACCAAACAAACATAGCCCAAAAGGATCACGGGTGGTACAAAATCCATTTCCTACTCCTCTGACATGGCTTTTGTCCCACACTGAAAGACCCGGAAAAAAAGAAAAGAGAGAGAGAGAGAAAAAAAAAGAGGTTAAGAAACAAAAAATTATTCTACACACCCCTTCCAAGATTTCCCCTTCAAAATATCTAGCATAAAAAAAATTGTTTGATTTTCCCCTCGCTTTCCTTGCATACACACATCCATCATAAAAAAATTGGCTTGAGGCGTATAAAATGAGGCTTCGGGAAGAAACAAGAACCAAACAAACACGGCCCAAAAGGATCATGGATTCGACAACAACACCCCGTTCCCACCTTGTCCGTCCATCCTTCCTTTCCTTCCTTTCCTTCCTTCCTTCCCCATTCATCCATCTTTCTCTTTCCCACAATGAATGAAAGCCTCTTGTGTGTCTTTCTTTGACCTAAAAGATTGGGGTTTATTTTTATTTTGGTGAATTTTTATTTTTGGGGTTTGTTTTGGAAGACACTTTTGTGGCATACGTCAGAAAGAAAGTTGAGTCAGTCAAGGTTCCTTTCTTTTTCCTTCCGTGCATCCAATCATCCATCCACTCAAAGAATGACCGTCTGAGTCGGTGAGTCCCTTTCACACAGATTCGCTTACACGAAAGGAAAGGGGAAAGAAACAGGATCTCTGTCTTTTGTTCTCCTTCCTTCCTTCCTTCCTTCTTTTCCGTCCGTCCGTCCGTCCGTCCGTCCCTTCCTCAGTCCGTCCCTCAGTCCGTCCGTGTGTGTGTTTTTTCTCCGTCCGTGCCAGAAGGGCACACGATTCCGTCTGTTGTCGCAATACACACTTCCCCTCTCTCGCCCTCTCTCCCTCTCGACTCTCTCTCTCGTCTCTCTCTCTCTCTCTCTCTCTTTTGTCGTCTCTCTTGACTCTCATGTCTCTCTATGTGTGCAGCTTGTGCTCTTTTTATCTTGCACTGTTTTGTGTTTGTTTTCTTCCTGTTTTTTCTTCTCCAAGTTCATGACAACAATTTTTCAACTTGGTAGTTGAAAATCCAAGTTCTCTTTTTGTCTTTCTTCTCATTATAGAAGTGCATCCCAGCTTTGTCGTCGAATCTCTCTCTCTCGTGTCTCTCTCTCTCTCTTTGTGCGAGTACCTCTTGTACCGTGCACAGAAGAGAGAGAGAGAGAGATATATATATGCTTATGTACACGGAATCATTTGTAGCTACTCTGGACCAACTAGTGTTGCTCATCGACTGAGCACTAGTGTCGTAGCTTTCTTTTGAAGCGGTTTCTCTAACTTCTTTTATCCGAGGAAGAGGCAGGCATTATAGGTAAAGAGAGCAGTTCTCTCCGCTAGCTCTAGGGGAGCTCTCTATGTCACCACGTCCCCCCATTATGCCCATACTCAACCACGAATTGACAACCCACTACAACCACCACCACCACCTGTTGCTGTTACTGCAAGAAGAAGAAGAAGAAGTTCCAAAGAAAAAACGCTGTGACTACGTAAGCTTGACGTTGTTTCTGGAGGTGATTTGATTCTTTCTTCTTCTTCTTCTCTCGTCTCAAATTCAACTTTTCAAGCTCTCTGTTGTTGTTGTTTTTTTTTTTTTTTTTTTTGTTTTTTCCTTTTGAAACTTTTTTTTTTTTGTTTTTTTTCCTTATAAATTTCAAATACATTAGTTGTTTATTTTTTTTTTTTA
>Ga0116227_10012561_pt1 | contig 13718 bp, 11 predicted proteins | sample S1TSphgellanicum_FD_89693 | JGI IMG/M metagenome (GOLD analysis project Ga0116227, IMG submission 89693) | Host-associated microbial communities from peat moss isolated from Minnesota, USA - S1T2_Fb - Sphagnum magellanicum MG | ecosystem: Host-associated > Plants > Peat moss > Unclassified...
ACCGGCGTGCCGCTGGGCACCTTCATCGGCCAGCATTTCGGCTGGCGCGCCACCTTTCTCGCCGTGGCGCTGCTGGGCGTGGCCGCCTTCCTGGCCAGCCTGCTGTTCGTGCCGCGCGGCATCCGCCATGCGCGGCCGGCGTCCCTGCAGCAGCAGCTCGGGGTGCTGGGCGAGCCGCGCCTGCTGCGGGTCTACGCCATGACGGCCATCGGCTACGGCGGCAGCTTCATTCCCTTCACCTTCCTGGCGCCCATCCTGCAGCGGCAGGCCGGCTTCTCGGACGGCGCGGTGGCTTGGGTCATGGGCGCCTATGGCCTGTCGGTGGCGGCGGGCAACCTGTGGGGCGGCCGCCTGGCCGACCGCAAGGGGCCGGTGGCCGCGCTGAAGATCGTGTTCGCCCTGCTGGCCGCCGTGCTGCTGCTGTTCACCTTCACCGCGCCGCATCCGGCGCTGGCCGTGGCCACGGTGCTGCTGTGGGGCGCAGTCGCCTTCGGCAACGTGCCGGGCCTGCAGGTCTATGTGGTGCAGCAGGCCGAACGCACCACGCCGCACGCGGTGGACGTAGCCTCCGGCCTGAACATCGCCGCCTTCAACCTCGGCATCGCCTTCGCCGCCTGGGCCGGCGGCCTGGTGGTGACCCATCTGGGGCTGATGCACACACCCTGGATCGGCGCGCTGGTGGTGCTGGGAGCGCTGGCCCTCACCCATGCCAGCGGCCGCATCGACCGGCGCGACGGCGTTCCGGCCCGGGCCGCGGCCGGCGGCGCACCGGCCCATTGAACCCTGCCGAACCCTTTCGCCCCCTTCTTTCTTTTTCACCCAGGATTCCTCCCCATGAACACCCTTACTCCCCTCGGCCTCGGCACCTTCCGCCTGCAGGGCCAGGTCGCCATCGACTCCGTCATGAACGGCCTGGCGCTCGGCTACCGCGCCATCGACACCGCGCAGATCTACGGCAACGAGGCCGAGGTCGGCCATGCCATCGCCGAAAGCGGCGTGCCGCGCGACGAGATCTTCCTCACCACCAAGATCTGGACCGACCACCTGGCCGCGGACCGCGTCATCCCGAGCCTGGAGGACAGCCTGCGCAAGCTGCGCACCGACCGCGTGGACCTCGTGCTGATCCACTGGCCTTCGCCCGGCGGCGCGGTGCCGCTGGCCGACACGCTGGGCGCGCTGATGCGGGCCCAGGACCAGGGTCTCGCCCGGCGGATCGGGGTGTCCAATTTCAACATCGCGCTATTGCGCGAGGCCATCGCCATCGCCGGGGCGGACCGGATCGCCACCCTTCAGATCGAGCTCAGCCCCTACCTGCAGAACCGCGCCGTCGCCGACTTCGCACGCGGCCAGGGCATCGCCATCACCTCGTACATGACGCTGGCCTACGGCAAGGTGCTGCAGGACCCGGTGATCACGCAGCTCGCATCGCGCCACGGCGCGACGCCGGCCCAGGTGGCGCTGGCCTGGGCCCTGCGGCTGGGTTACGCGGTCATTCCCTCGTCGACCCAGCGCGCCCATCTGCAGAGCAATCTGCAGGCGCGCCAGCTGGTCCTCACGGACGACGACATGGCGCGCATCGCCGCGCTGGAGCGCAATGGCCGGCTGGTGGACCCGGCCGGCCTCGCACCGCAGTGGGATTGAGGCGGGGGACGGCCGGAGCCTCTCAGCCCTTGGCGCGGCGCAGCGGCGCCAGCAGCGGCTTCAGCCCGTTGTGGTCGATCTCCTGCATCAGCGCCAGCAGCCGGCCGATCTCGCCGGGCGGGAAGCCCTCGCGCGCGAACCAGTTCAGGTAGTTGCCCGGCAGGTCGGCGATCAGGCAGCCCTTGTGCTTGCCGAAGGGCATCTCGCGCGTGACCAGCTTCTCCAGATCCTCAGGGTTCATGTCAGCCGCCGGCCCGCTTGACGCGGAACCCCTGCTTCTGCAAGGCGGCCATCACCACCTCGCGGTGGTCGCCCTGGACCTCGATCACGCCGTCCTTCACCGTGCCGCCCGAGCCGCAGGCGGCCTTGAGCTGCTTGCCGAGCTGTGCCAGCGCCGCGGCGCCGAGCGGCACGCCGCTGATGACCGTCACGCCCTTGCCGCGCCGGCCCTTGGTGTCCAGCGAGACACGCGCGATGCCATCGCCGGCCGGTGCCGCCGCGGCGGCCGCGAGGGCCTTGCACCGGCATTGCGCCATGGGCTGCCGGCAGGCCGGGCACATGCGGCCCGCCTCGGTGGAATAGACCAGGCCGCCGCGCGCCAGGGCGTCACGCATCGACATGCGGATCAGTGGTGGTGTCCGTGCTCGCCGTGCACATGGCGGTGGGCGATCTCTTCCTCGGTCGCCGCGCGCACGCCGGTCACGGCCAGCGAGAAGCGCAAGGTCTTGCCCGCGAGCGGGTGGTTGCCGTCCAGCAGTACCACCGGCCCCTTGATCTTGAGCACGTGGAAGACCTGCTCGCGCCCGTCGTCGGTGTAGCCGCGCAACTGGCCGCCCACCTTCACGCCGGGCGGGAACTCGCTGCGCGGAATGCTCTTGGCCAGGCCCTCGTCGCGCACGCCGAAGGCATCCTCGGGCGCCAGCTGCAGCGTGGTCTGGTAGCCGGCCTGCCGGCCCTCCAGCGCGGCCTCGATCTTGGGGAAGGTGTTGTCGTACCCGCCATGCAGGTAGACCATGGGTTCCTTGCTTTCTTCCAGCAGCTTGCCCTGGGTGTCCGTGACCTTGTAGCGCAGCGTGACGACGGTGTCTTGGGTGATGTTCATGGCTCGATTTTCGCGCGGTTTGGCGGGTGCGGTCAGGCCACGGCCGCTTCGTCCGCGGGGCGCTCCTCGCGGCCATCGGGGTGCCGCGCGAAACGCGCCGGATTCCGGCCGTGGACCGGCGCCGCGTCGGCCCAGGGCCAGCCGCCGAACTGGGTGCGGCGGTAGTCCTGCAGGGCCTGCATGATCTCGGCCTGGGTGTTCATCACGAAGGGGCCGTACTGCGCCACCGGCTGGCCGATGGGGCGGCCCTGCAGCAGCAGAAACTCGCCTTCCACCGCGCCGTTGACCAGCTCGACGGCCCGGTCCGCGCGGACCTCGATGGCGGTCTGCGCCTTCACCTCCTGGCCGTCCAGCGCGACCGACTGGCCTTTGAAGAAGTACAGGGTGCGGCGCGTCCCCTGGCCGGCGGCGGCGGGCAGCGTCCAGCGCGCGCCCGGCGCCATGCGGATCGTCCAGATGGCCACGTCGGCGCCCTCCTGCGAGGCCCAGGAATCGGGCGGCGGCGGCAGCGGCGCGCCGGCGCCGGCCAGCCGGCCCGCGACCACGGCGACCTGCGTCTCGCGGCCGGCCTCGTCGGTGGCCGTGACGCGCGGGATGTCCTGGTTCCAGAACATGGTGAAGTGCGCGGGCACCATCTTGCTCTTGGCCGGCAGGTTGAGCCAGATCTGGAACAGCTCCAGCGGGTTGGGTTGCGCGTCATCGAGCAGCGGGAACATCTCCGAATGCACGACGCCGCTGCCGGCCGTGAGCCACTGCGCGTCACCCTGGCCGAAGCGCGCCGTGGCGCCCAGCGAGTCGGAATGGTCGATCAGGCCCCGGCGCACGATGGTCACGGTCTCGAAGCCGCGATGCGGGTGCGACGGGAAGCCCGGCACGGTCTCGCCGTGGTACATGCTCCAGCCGTCCCGGCGGCTGAAGTCCTGGCCGATGTCGCGGCCGGCCAGCGAGGCGGCGGGGCCCATCTGCGCGTTGGCCCGGGGATAGGCGTCGTCGTGGTAGGCGCAGAACAGGAAGGGGTCGAGGGTCGCCCACGGAAAACCGAGGGGCTGCACCTGGAGGACGGGGTGGTCGGGCATGGCGGAAGCTTTCAAAAGACAAACATGGAGACGGGGCCGCCGGCTTTCAAGCGCGGTGCTCAGGGCTGGGCGCGCAGGTACCGGCGCACCTGTTTGCGCAGCACCCAATCGCGCGTCAGCGCATCGAATTCCCGGTAGTGCGGCGCCTGCAGATGGGCGGCCACGGCGGCCTCGTCCTCATACAGCTCATAGAGGAAAAAGCTGGCGGGGTCCGCCGGGTCGCGGCAGACGTCGAACTGGCGGCAGCCGCTCTCCCGCTCGACGGACAGGCGGGCATTGCGCGCGATGGCCGCGGCGAACGCGTCCGCGTGGGCGGCATGCACGGTGAAGTCGACAGTCAGCACCTGGGTCATAAAGAATTGCTCCGTGGCAGTCTGGATGTGCGATGAATGCTATCGAATGGATAGCATTGCATGAGCGGCCTCATGGGGCCTGGTGGGCTGCCGCCGGCCGCGGCAGCCAGCGGAATGCCGCCGCGCCCCCGGCCAGCAGCGCGGCGATGGTCAGCAGCACCGCCGCATAGGGGTCCAGGCCCCGGTCCGCCGCCAGCGAGGCCACGGCGCCGGTGAACCACTGCATGAGCGCGATGCCCAGGAACATGGCCATGGTGAAGACCGCCAGGGCGCGCCCGGTGAGGGCGGCCGGATAGGCGGCGCGCACATCGGCGTACTGCAGCACGATGTAGCCCGTGAGCACGCCGATGGCGATGAAGCCCGCCACGTCCAGCGCCGCGTTGTGCACGAAGACCAGCGCGCCATAGAGCGCCGCCATGCCCAGCGTGAAGCCGATGATCCAGCGCCGCCGCCTGGCGGGGCCGGGATCGAAGCGCCCGAACAGCGGCGGTCCGATCAGCGAGGCGGCGGAGACCACCAGCGCCACGTTGCCGCTGGCCACGAGCGAGAAGTCGTGCCGCGCGATCAGCAGCGGCCCGAGCCACAGGCCGCGCAGCGAGATGAAGGACGCATAGGTCACGGCGCTCAGCACCACGATGCCCAGCGTGTGCGGCAGCGTGAACAGCGCGCCGAAGCCGCGCAGCGCATCGGCCATCGAGCCCGGCCGGGCCGCGGCCTGGGCCGGCTCGTGCACCAGCCGCCAGATCAGCAGCCAGGCCAGCACGCCCAGCCCCGCCAGCACCCAGAAGCCGGTGCGCCAGGAACTGGCCTGCACCAGCCAGGCCAGCGGCGTGCCGGTGAACAGCATGCCCACGCCGCCCAGCGCCATCACCAGGCCCGAGACCGCCGCGAAGCGCACCGGCGGGAAGTGGCGCGCGATGAACACGGTGCAGACCAGAAAGGCCGGCGCGCAGCCGATGCCGATCAGCACCTGCCCCAGCACCAGCACGCCGAAGCTGCCGGCCAGGGCCGACAGCGCCGAGCCCGCGATGGCCACCGGAAAGGCCACCAGCACGGTGCGGCGCACGCCGTGCAGGTCGATGCCCATGCCCATGAACAGCTGCATGGCGCCGAAAGCGAAATGGAACGCACCCGCGAACAGGCCCAGCGCCTGGGCCGACAGCGCGAACTCGCCCTGCAGCGGGGCCGCCAGGATGGCGGCGATGGTGCGGTAGGCCTGGCTGAGGGCGAAGGCGCCGGTCAGGGCCAGCAGCATCGCCCAGTTCGAGTGGAATCGGGCGGCGGGCTCGGCCGCGGCGGGTGAAATCGGATGAGGAGGCGGTGGCATGTAGTACGTAGGTATGTCCTTGGCCAAGCAAGCGTACACCGAGCCCCGTTTTTCTGCCGCCGGGCCGCCCCAAGGCAGAAAGCGCCCCCTCGGGGGGCAGCGGGCCGCGTCAGCGGCAGAGCATGGGGCCATTTTTGCCGCGGGTGCTGCATGCCGTGCTAAAAAGCCGCATGTTTCGATGTTGCCATCTTCTGTTGCCGGCACTCTTGCTGGCATTTTCGTTCCAGGCGGGCGCGCAGCCCGTGCGGGGCCTGATCGTCAAACTCAAGCCCGATGCCGAAGCCTCCGGCGCGCGCGAATCGGCGCAGGCCGTGCGCGACCGCCTGGCCTCGGCCGCGCGCGGCGCGGGCCTGGGCCTGTACCAGCAGCGGTCCGTGGGCAACGCGCATCAGCTCGTGCGCCTGGCTCGGCCGCTGGAGGGCGCGGCGCTGGAGCGCATCATCAGCAGCCTGCGGCAGAACCCCGACGTGGCCTCGGTGGAGCCCGACGTGCTGATGAAGCGGCTGGCGGTGCCCAACGACACCTACTATGCCCCCAGCCCCTCCAGCTCCTTCAGCCAATGGAACCTGCAGGCCCCCAGCGCTTACGCCGCAGCCATCAACATGCCGCCGGCCTGGGACCGCAGCACCGGCAGCGCCGGCATCACCGTGGCCGTGCTCGACACCGGCATCCTCAAGACCCACCCCGACCTGCAGGGCCGCTATTGGCCTGGCTACGATTTCGTGAGCGAGGTGGAGTACGCCAATGACGGCGATGGCCGCGACCCCGACCCGAGCGATCCCGGCGACTGGGTCTCATCAGCGGACAAGACGGCCAGCCCCGCGCTGTTCGGCTCCTGCAAGGTGGAAGCCAGCTCCTGGCATGGCAGCTTCATCGCCGGGCAGATCGCCGCGGTGACCAACAACGCAATGGGCATTGCCGGCATCACCTGGAACGGCATGGTGCTGCCGGTGCGCGTCTCCGGCAAATGCGGCGCCTTCCTCAGCGACATCCTGGACGCGATGCGCTGGGCCGCCGGCCTGAGCGTCAGCGGCGTGCCCAACAACCCGAACCCGGCGCGCATCATCAACCTGAGCTTCGGCGGCGACATCGCCTGCACCGCCAGCTACCAGGACGTGATCAACGAAGTGACGGCCGCCGGCGCCCTGGTGGTGGTGGCCGCCGGCAACGATGGCGGGCAGGCCAAGCGGCCGGCCGATTGCCAGAACGTGCTGGCGGTTGGCGCCGTGCGCTCGGACGGCCTGAAGACCTCGTACTCGGACATCGGCACCACCCTCCGACTCATGGCGCCGGGCGGCAGCGTCTCCAGCGGCACATGCACTGGTGCTTGCATCTACTCCGTGAGCAACACTGGCACCACGAGCCCGCTGACGAGCACCTACCGTTCCGAGCAGGGCACCAGCTTCTCGGCGCCGCAGGCCGCCGGCGTGGCCGCGCTGATGCTGCCGCTCAACCCGGCGCTGACACCGCCGCAGCTGATCACCCGGATGCAGGCCGGCGCGCGGCCGCACATCTTCAATGCCTCCTACCCGAGCTGCAGCAATGGCAGCAGCAACAACGGCGTCTGCAACTGCACGGCCGACACCTGCGGCGCCGGCCTGCTGGATGCCAGCAACGCCACTTTCCAGGCCGCCAACCCCGCGGCGGTGATCGCGGGCGTCGGCACCCCGGTGGCGGGCAGCACCCTCACGCTGGATGGTCGCGCCAGCGCCGCGACCACGGGCGCCGTGCTGATCGGCTACCAATGGTCCCAGGTGTCCGGCGCGGCGGTGAGCATCCAGAACCCGTTCACCGCCCTGGCCAGCGTGGCGCTGCCGGCGCAGGCCGGCACTTTCGTCTTCAAGCTCGTCGTGACCGACAGCACGGGCCGCAGCGGCCAGGATGTGCTGACGGTGACGTCCACCGCAGCGTCTTCCGGCGGCGGTGGTGGCGGTGGCGGCGCCACGGGCTGGCTGTGGGGCGCCGGCCTGTGGGGCTGGGCCCTGCTGCTGGGATGGCGCCGCCTGCGCCGCGTGTGCTGAAGTCCGCAAAAACACCGTCGGCCGGCCCGGCATAGCGCGCGCCGGGGGAACCGAAGTCCCGGGCGTGGCATCATGTCATGGACATGGATACCGGTTTTCCTTCCTGCCGCCGTGCCGCCACGCACGCGCAGGTCTTTCGCACCCGGGGGCGCGCATGAGCAGCGGCGCCGCCGGACGACTCAAGATCGGCCTGTCGGCCTGCTTCCAGCACGCCGACCCGGCGCGCTCGCTGTTCACCGGCAAGACGCTGCAATATGTCGAGCAGTCGATCGCGCACTGGATCATGTCCACCGGCGCCATGGTGGTCATGGTGCCCTGCCCCACGGGTGAAACCCAGCGCGGCGACGTCAAGCTGGCCCACTATGCCGAATGGCTGGATGGCGTGGTCATGCACGGCGGCGCCGACGTCTGGCCGGGCAGCTACGGCGAGGAGCCGCTGAAGGACGCCTGGATCGGCGACCGCATCCGCGATCTGTACGACCTCGCCCTGGTCGAGGCCTTCGAGCAGGCCGGCAAGCCGATCTTCGGCGTGTGCCGCGGCCTGCAGCTGATCAACGTCGCCTTCGGCGGCACGCTCTACCAGGACATCGAGACCCAGCATCCCGACGCGCTGCGCCACCGCGACGCGGTGGCCTATGACCACAATTTCCACGAGATCGAGTTCGTGCAGGGCTCGCGGCTGGCGCAGATGTACCCGGGCCTGCGCCGCGCCCGCGTCAACAGCATCCACCACCAGGGCATCAAGGGCCTGGCGCCTGGCTTCGAGATCGAGGCCTGGAGCTACCCGGACCGCGTGCCCGAGGCCATCCGCCGGCGCTCGGCCAGAGGCAACGGCTACATCGCCGCCACCCAGTGGCACCCCGAGTTCCACAAGGCGGGGCTGGACACCGTGGACGACACCGCGATCCTCGAGGACTTCCTCTCGGCCTGCGCGGCCGCCCGGGCGCGGCCGGCCCGGGGCCGCCGCATGCCCGGGCAGATCCGCGACCGCGCATCGCGGCTGCTGCGCCAGGCGCTGCTGCGCGCCCAGCGCCTGCCCCGGCACTTCGGGCTGTAGCGGCCGGGGCCCGACTCGGGCCCTACAGGCTGAACGGGTGCGACAGGCTCACGTACAGCGTGCGGCGCGGACCGTACTGCGGCGCGCCCACGCCGATGCCCGTGCCATCGCGCAGTTCGTAGCTGCGGTCGAACAGGTTGAGTACCGAGATCCGCGCGTTGAATGTGCCGAGTTGTCCGACATCGAAGCTGCGCGCGGCCGAGACGTTGACCTGGGCGTAGCCCGGCAGGTGCTCGGTGTTGGCGAAGCCGTTGCGCAGGCCGCTGCCCAGGATCAGGTTCGCGCCATAGGTGGTGGGGCCGTGGCGGTAGGACACGCCGCCCGAGCCGGACCAGGCCTGGTCGTGGTCCAGGTGCACCCAGTGGTTCGAGATGTAGGCCAGCTCGTCGGAGCTGAAGTTGAACTGCCCGCTCTCGATGCCTTTGCCCATGGCCTGCGAACGCGCCAGGTTGCCGTAGGCCGAGAAACCGCCATCGTGGAAGCTGGCCGTGAACTCCAGGCCCTGGATGCGGCCCTGCGCATAGTTGAAGGCCGAGTTCACCAGCGCGTTGCCGAACTGGCCTTCGTCCTGCAGGTGCTGCACCTCGCGGTAGTAGGCGTCCACGCCCAGCGTCAGCTTGGGCGTGAGCTGGTGCGCGATGCCAAGGTCGAAGTAGTTCGAGCGCTCCGACTTGACCGAGGTGTTGGCGTCCGAGGGCAGCGCGTTGGTGGTGTTCTGGAACAGCGCCACCGAGGTGGTGTCGATCTTTTCCGTGGGCGGCGGCGTGAAGTAGCGCGCATAGCCCGCATGCAGCCGGGTCTGGTTGCTCAGCTCGTACACCAGGCCGAGGCGCGGGCTGAGCTGCTGCTCGTTCGAGACGGTACTGACCCGGTCGAAGCGCGCGCCGTAGTTGACGGTGAGCTGGCGGGTGGCCTTCCACTCGTCCTGCAGGTACACGCCCCAGAGCATGCCGCTCAAGGTGGAGTTGTCCTGGATCGAGATCGGCGTGCCGCTGGTCTGGTTGCCGTCGGCATCGGCGGGGAACACCAGTGAGCTGTTGTCCGAGATGACGTGCTCGTGCTGCGCGAACAGGCCGCCGCGCAGGGTGTGGCTGTCGTTGAGCCGGTAGCTCGCGTCGAACTGCGTGCCGTAGACATCGTTGCTGCGGTGGATGGTGCCGGCAATGCCGTTGTAGATCAGGTCGCCCAGGGTGTCGGGGCTGTAGTCGACCGTGCTGCGGCGGTGGAATAGCGAGACCTGGAAGTCCAGCGGGCCTGCGTCCGAGCGCTGGTACGACAGCACCTGGAAATCGTTCTTCTCGCGCTGGTTCGCGTTCAGGTTCTCCGAGGCGATGGAGGCACCGCTGTCGAGCATGAAGCGGGGCTGCAGGCCGGGCCGGTCGGGGATCTGGAAGCGCGAGGTGGAGCTGCCCAGCATCAGGTTCACCCGGCTGTTGGCATCGATCAGGTAGGACAGGTAGCCGAAGCCCTTGCCCTGGCTGGTGTGGTCGTGCAGCGCGCTGCGGCTGTCGGTCGGATTCTCGATGCCGAGATTGTTCTCCAGCAGCGTGCCGCTCAGGAAATAGCTCAGGGCGCCCTGAGCGCCGCTGAGGCTGCCGTTGAGCTCGCGGTGGCCGTTGGTGCCGATGACGGTGCCGATCTCGCCGCCCTGCTGGTCAGCCTCGACGCCCCGGGTCTTGATGTCGATCACCCCGGCGGTGCGGTAGCCGTACTGGGCCGGCAGCGCGCCGGTCAGCAGGTTGACCTCGCTGGCGAAGCGCGTGTCGATGGCCTGCCCGAAGCCGGTGATCGGCTCGGGGATGACCACGCCGTTGACGCGGTACTGCAGGTTGGCATGGTCGCCGCGCACGTGCAGCTGGCCGTAGGAGTCCTGCACTACGCCGGGCGCCTGCAGCAGCACCTGGTTGAGCGGGGTGCTGGCGCCCAGCGGCAGGGCGTCGATGTCGGTCTGGTCGAAGCTGTAGACCGTGCTGCCGGTGTCGGGCGACAGGCCGTTGCGCGCCGCGTCCAGCCGCTTGCTGGAGATGGTGACGGCCTTCAGCGCCGGGCCGCCTTCGGCCGCGGGCGCCACCGTGGGCGCGACCAGGGGGAGCTGGGCCGCCGGCTGAGGATCGGTGGCGGCCGGCTCGGCCGAGAGTGCAAAAACAGGGTAGGCGGCCAGGATGGCGGCCGCGAGAAAACGGGCTTGCAGGGGAGGCATGTGGATTCCTTGAAGAAGACGAACCATCCCGGCCTTCGCGGGGAAGGCCAGTACATTCCGGGCAACTCAAAGGAATCGGGGCGGGCCGCGGCTGCAGGCGGTGGGCGCGGTCTGGCCGGCCGTGCCGGTGGCGCAGGGCACCGTTTCGCGCAGCCGCTGGGGCGCGGCATCAGGCAGGTGCCACTGCGAAGGCAGGGCGTCCGCCAGCTGGGCGAAGGCCAGGCATTTCTCGCACAGCGTGCGCGCGCTGTCGCCGGCGTGGTGCGTGCCGTCCGCCGCCACCGCTTCGGGCACCTCGCGGTCCAGGTCGTGGCCGAGTTCGTGCAGCAATGCCGCCTGCTGGGCCAGCAGCAGGCCGAACGAGAGCAGCAGGGACAGGCAGAGGCGGCGCAGCACGGCTGAACTGTAGCGCGGATCAGCCCAGGTGCTTGCCGACGATGCCCGCCAGCTCGAACATCGTCACCTGGGGCTTGCCGAACACCGGCAGCAGCTTGGCGTCGGCGTTGATGGCGCGCTTGTTGGCCGCATCCTGCAGGCCGTTGGCCTTGATGTAGTCCCACAGCTTCTTGATGACCTCGGTGCGTGCCACCGGCTCGCTGCCGATCACCGCGGCCAGCGCGGCGCTGGGCGCATGGCCTGGGCCGGCCTTGCGCGGCGCCTTGGCGGCGGCCTTCGGGGTGGCCTTCTTGGCGGGCGCGGCTTTCCTGGCCGGGGCTTTGGCCGCGGTCTTCTTGGCCGGCGCGTACTTGGCCGCGGGCTCCCGCGCGGCCGGCGTCGTGCCGGTGGCGGTCTTGCGCGGCGGGAACTTGGAGGCGCGCGTCTCGAACTCGAAGTTGACCTTGCCGGCCTCCTTGTCCCAGGCCAGGAAGGCCTTGAACGCGCGGCGCGTGCGCATCGAGACGAACTTGTCGAGCAGGTCGGTCTTGCCGGTGGCCAGCAGCTTGCTCATCTGCTCGCGCGCCACCGGCTGCTGCAGGATGATCTTGCCGCTCTTGAAGTCGCAGCTTGGCGTGGGCTGGGCGGCGGTCGGCACCGACTTCCCGCAGACGTAGTTGCTGCCATGCTCGTACACGGGCGCGCCGCACTTCGGGCAGGCACCCAGCGCCTCCTGACCGGCGAAGTCCACCAGCTCGCCGGTTTCCTCGGCCTTGTCGTCGCCGAAGTCGAACTCCAGCTTCCAGTTCTTGTCCTCGTCGCTGTACCTGAGCACGATCTCGGAGGTGAACGGCCAGCCGGCCTTGGAGCGGAAGCCCTCCAGCGGACCGATCTTCTTGTCCGCCAGCAGCCGCTCCACCTCGGCCTGCTCGAAGGTGCGGCCCGCCGGCGTCTTGCCGAACGAGAAGCCGCAGCCATCGTCGCCGTTCTTGCCGGTGCAGGTGTAGCGCCGGTAGTTCTCCTTGACCACGCCGCCGCAGTTGGGGCAGGGCGTGGCCAACGTGGCGTAGTCGCCGGGGATGGTGTCGCGGTCGTATTCCTTGGCCTTCTTCACCATGCGCTCGGTCATGGCGGCGATCTCGGCCATGAAGGCGTCGCGGCTGAGCTTGCCGTGCTCCATCTGCGCCAGCTTGTACTCCCATTCGCCGGTCAGCTCGGGCTTGGAGAGTTCCTCCACCTGCAGTCCGCGCAGCAGCGTCATGAGCTGGAAGGCCTTGGCCGTGGGGATCTTCTCGCGGCCCTCGCGGATCATGTACTTCTCGTTGATCAGGCCTTCGATGATGGCCGCGCGCGTGGCCGGCGTGCCCAGGCCCTTTTCCTGCATGGCCTCGCGCAGCTCGTCGTCCTCCACCAGCTTGCCGGCGCCTTCCATGGCGCCCAGCAGCGTGGCTTCGGAGTAGCGCGCGGGCGGCCGGGTCTTCAGGCCCTTGGGCTCCACGGTCTCGGCGCGCACCATTTCGCCGGGCTTCACCGGCACCAGGTTCTGGCCCTTGTCGCCGTCCTTGGCGTCGGCCACTTCGTCGGCGGCTTCCTTGCCGTAGATCGCCAGCCAGCCGGGCTTGACCAGCACCTTGCCCTCGGTCTTGAAGTAGTGGCCGACCGCCTGGCTGATGCGCGTGGTCACCATGTACTCGGCGCTCGGGAAGAACACCGAGAGGAAGCGCCGCACCACGAAGTCGTAGAGCTTCTGCTCGGCGTCCGACAGGCCGCTGGGGGCCTGCAGGGTCGGGATGATCGCGAAGTGGTCGCTGACCTTGGCATTGTCGAAGATGCGCTTGCTGGGCTTGACGTAATTGCCGTCCACCGCCTGCTGCGCGAACGGCGCCAGGTGCCGCATGCCGCTGGCGGCCAGCATGCCCAGGGTCTGCTTGACCACGGGCAGGTAGTCCTCGGGCAGGGCGCGCGAGTCGGTCCGCGGGTAGGTCAGGGCCTTGTGGCGCTCGTACAGGCTCTGCGCCAGCGCCAGCGTGGTCTTGGCCGAAAAGCCGAAGCGGCCGTTGGCCTCGCGCTGCAGCGAGGTCAGGTCGAACAGGGCGGGCGAGGCCTGCGAGGTCGGCTTGGACTCCTCGGTGACGGTCGCGGCCTTGCCGCGCACCGCGTCGGCGATGGCCTGGGCCTCGCGCTGGGTCCAGACGCGGTCGGCCCGCAGCTCGGCGTCTTCCTCGTTCTTCTTCCACTTGGGGTCGAACCACTTGGCGGGGTACTCGCCGGCCTCGGCCAGGAAGCTGGCGTGGATTTCCCAGTAGTCGCGGCTGACGAACTTGCGGATCTTTTCCTCGCGCTCCACCACCACCGCCAGCGTGGGTGTCTGCACCCGGCCCACCGTCGTGAGGAAGAAGCCGCCGTCGCGCGAGTTGAAGGCGGTCATGGCGCGCGTGCCGTTGATGCCCACCAGCCAGTCGGCCTCGGAGCGCGAACGCGCGGCATTGGCCAGCCCCTCCATCTGCTTGTCGCTGCGCAGGCTGTCGAAGCCGTCGCGGATGGCCTGCGGCGTCATCGACTGCAG
>Ga0116227_10012562_pt1 | contig 13716 bp, 8 predicted proteins | sample S1TSphgellanicum_FD_89693 | JGI IMG/M metagenome (GOLD analysis project Ga0116227, IMG submission 89693) | Host-associated microbial communities from peat moss isolated from Minnesota, USA - S1T2_Fb - Sphagnum magellanicum MG | ecosystem: Host-associated > Plants > Peat moss > Unclassified...
AACCAATGCTCAGGCGCAAAGCAGTAATTCAAAGCCTTTAGTGACCAATCTCGAACAATTGCTGATTACCCGTCCGCCTGATTCGCTGGGTTATCCAAAGTTTTATGAGAAATATACAGACGCATTCGGTATTCCTGTAGTTTCATCTGCGAAGGTTTCTGATGCAGCCTTATTAGTTGCCCGGGATATTATCAATTATATGTTGGTGAAAAGACCAGATGTCCGCAAAGCGATGATAAGCATGAAAGCCCGCTTATCCATCATGGCATGGTCTGAAATGCAAACTGACCTTCCTGAATATAGCAACTGGAAAAAGCCAGACATAACTGATGGCCGATTGACGCCGACCGAAAGAGAAAATTATAATAAACCTGGTGGTATCGCCAGCCTGACGGATAAAGGTTATTGGAATCAGCGTGCCCGTGGCATGGGTGGTATTCAAACTTCCTGCGCAGAAGAAAATCTTTTAGGTTTCCCCGGCACCAAGTATTATGGAGAAAACATCATGGTGCACGAATGGAGCCATAATGTAATGGCAGCCTTACGTAAGGCCGATCCTGAACTTTACAAACAAATTAATGTGGCCTATGAAGCGGCGAAAATAAAAGGAATGTATAAAGGGCAGTATGCCATTAACACTGTTGCAGAATATTGGGCAGAGGGCAGCCAATGGTGGTTCTGGTCTAATTATGAATTTAACGATGGCCTCGTTAAAGTGCAAACACCTGACGATTTGAAAGCTTATGATCCAACATTTTATCATATTCTCTCACAAGTTTATGCCGGGCATCATATTCCTGCAGATGTTTATTATGGAAAGAATATTCCATTTGGAGGACCTACTGTGAAACATTAGTGAGTTAATGACGAAGTTCTATCACCCACTAGGCCTTTGAAACTTCATCAGTCTAAAAAGGGAGCAAAATTCTTTGATTAAACTGATGAAGTTCTCCCACTCTCCTGGCATTTGAAACTTCGTAAGTTAATTTTCGACTTACGAAGTTTAGCTGATTTGTGCGAAGGGAAACTTCGTCAGTTTACTAGAGGAATCCTATTCATATTTGGTGTCTCGGCATTTAATAAATGTTTGATAAAGAAATCCCTTTTACGTCGTCTGCCATAAACCCCTCCGTCGCTGTGTCCCATTCCGGGGATACTTAAAATATCAAAATCTTTATTGGCCTTAATTAAGGCATCAGCTAAACGGTAGGTAGATTCTGGTGGAACATTTTCATCAGCTTCACCAACAATCAAAAATAAATCCCCCTGTAGTTTTGATGCATTAGTTATGTTTGATTGTGCACCATAGTGTTCGCCTACCGGATAACCCATCCACTGTTCGTTCCACCATTGTTTATCGATGCGGTTATCATGGCAGCCACAGGCAGAAACTGCAGCTTTATAAAATTCAGGATGAAATAGTAAAGCACCAGTAGAATTTTGTCCGCCAGCAGAGGTGCCATAAACACCAATTTTATTGATGTCGGCATTAGGATATTTTTCCGCCATGGCTTTCATCCATAAAATCCGGTCTGCGAAACCTGCATCAGCGAGGTTATGCCAGCAAACATCATGAAAAGCCTTTGAGCGATTGGCTGTTCCCATTCCGTCAATCTGCACCACGATAAAGCCTAATTCTGCCAGGCTTTGCATTTCACTGGCAGGCAGGAAACTTTTAGGCACAAAACTATCCTGCGGACCTGCATAAATATTTTCGATAATTGGATAAGTTTTATTGGGTTCCATGTTGGATGGCATACAAACTACCCCCCAGATATCGGTAACACCATCACGACCCTTGCTCACAAAAACTTCTGGCAATTTCACCCCGGTATTTAAAAATGGTGTAACGTCGCCATGTTCAATTTCCTGTAGTGGTTTTGTACTTGCCGTAACCTTCAATTTGGTTACAGGCGGGATGTTAACCTGCGAATAAGTATCAAGATAATATTTTCGATCAGGTGAAAAGCTTAGGTTGTGGTTCCCTTCTTCTGGCGTAAGGTTAACCAATCCTTTCCCATCAAAACCAATTCTGTAATAATGAATAAAATAGGGATCTTCACCCTTATTCATTCCGCTGGCCTTAAACCAAACCTGACGTTTTACAATATCTACGCTATCAACATCTCTAACCACCCAACTTCCTTTTGTAATGAGTTGTTGTTTGCCATTGATGCCATTTACCAGGTATAAATGCTGCCAGCCGTCTTGCTCACTGGTATATAGAATTTCATTTGTTTTCGGTAAGTAACGTGTGTAAATCCTGCTCTCATAGATGAATGTTTTTGTTTTTTCATCTATGATGTTTTTTGTTTTGCCAGTTTGCACGTCTACCTCAATTACTCTAAACCGCTGATGACCGCGATCTGCTTTTTCATAAGTATAATATCTGCTGCTGCTATTACGCCAATGCAAAGGCTGTGGGCCAAAAAAATCTGTAGGCTCTACATCAACTTTTATTGAAGTTTTGGTATTTAAATTAAAAACATAGGGCTGGTAGGAAGTAAAATCGTCGCCAGGCTGGGCATATTCACGAGATTTCAACTGGCCCCTCGTAGTACCTGGAACTGAGCTCAATACGTAATGAACCATTTTTGTTTCCTTTGGATCAATTTTATAGGCCACAACTGTTTTTCCATCCGGCGACCATTCAAAATTTCCGTAAGGTTTATCTGCCGTACCATCCTGGCTTAATGGCGTTTCAGTTTTGGATGCCAGATCAATCAATACTAAATTGCCTCCCCGAACTTCTATCTCACTTTTTCCATCTGGAGATTGGCGTACGGTTTTGCTGCCCTCCCAGCGTGAATGCTTTTGCTGCAATGGCTTTTTGGAATTGGATCTGAAAATTACGGTATCCATAGCAGGCACGACACTGTAATCAGAAAGATTTACCTGATACCATAGGTTTTGAGTTTTTAGCTTTAGGGTATTTTGATCTGCAAAATAAAGGTCTGTGAGCTGTAAACGCAGGGCCGATTGTTTTTTACCACTTATCTGCTCCAGGTTTTGTGCTAATTTCTGCGCATCAAATGCAGGTTTACGTTTACCGGTAGCAACATCTACATAAATATATTCCCAATTTTTATTTGGCAGGTTTTTCTTATACCATAATGCTGATCCATCCTTTTTCCATAATGGAACAATATCATTATTGGTGGGGATATTACGGATAGCAGTATCTAATTTATTTGCCCGCTGATAGGCTTGAATTACATCTGCAGCACTTGGTGCGAAAGAAGTTTGCTGAGCGAGAACCGTAAAAGAAGTGATGGTAAAAAAAGAGGCGATAGCAAATTTTTGGATCAGGGAATTCATTTTCATTTTGCAATGTTAAGCTGTAAATATAATTCAACAAGCACTTAAATTCCCTTTGTATTTTGACGCATAACACGAATATTTTAACCCAGTTTGTGCCCTTTTTTTTCCTAAATTTTTTGCTCGTTTCGAATAGGTACAGTAGGATAAATGACGATTTAATCGTCTGAATGTTTTACGCTAGTTGATAAACGAGCATAGGTAGGATGCAGTAGCTACTTATTTTGCCCTAATTTCATTAACGCCCTTAATGAGATAATATACCGGAATACCAATTAAGGTAATGATTAATCCTGGCCAGGTAAATTTAGGTTTAAAAATAATGAGCAAAATACAGAAAGCCAAACCCATTAAAATGTAAATGACGGGCAAAACCGGATAACCAAAAGCTTTATATGGCCGTGCTGCATCAGGGCGCTTTTTACGAAGAATAAAAATCCCAAAAATGGTGAGCATGTAAAATCCAACCACCACAAATGAAATCATATCGAGCAGATCTCCATATTTTCCACTAAGACACCATAAACAGGCAAAAACACATTGAATCCATAAGCCAAAGCCTGGAACGGAGTTCTTATTAAGTACAGCTACCTTCTTAAAGAATAAGCCATCTTTACCCATAGAATAATAAACCCTTGCACCAGCCATGATCAGTCCATTATTGCAACCAAAGGTAGAAACCATAATCATCACTGCAATAGTAATGGTTCCGGCGGTGCCAAAAATATGATTCGCTGCAGAAACTGCCACCCGATCTTTATCTGCATAAGCGATATCGTGCAAATTTAATACGCCAGTATACATCACATTGGTTAAAAGGTAAAGTACAGTTACCATGATAGTTCCTAAGGCCAGACTTAAACCAATATTACGTGCCGGATTTTTAATTTCACCAGCAATGAAAGTAACATTATGCCAGGAATCACTGCTAAAAATAGAACCGACCATGGCTGCGGCAATAGCACCAAAAGCGGCTAGAGTTGTGTATGGCGAGATCATTCCATCAGCATTTAACGATCCTAAATGCCACATGTTTTCCCAGTTTGCTTTCCAGATTCCTTTATCTAAAAAGAATAAACCAAACACAATCAGACCAAAAAGACTAAGTAGTTTAGCAACAGTAAAAGTAGTTTGAATAGCCTTTCCGGCATTAACACCTCTACTGTTTACGTAAGTAAGCAGTACGATAACGCCTATAGCCAGCAATTGAGCTGGGGATATGGTTATGAAACCTAAATCTAAAGCGACTAAATCTTCGCTGAATGCAGGCAATAAATAAGCCGTAAATTTGGCAAATGCCACACCAACAGCTGCTATTGTTGCTGTTTGTATTACGGTGAAAAAACTCCACCCATATAAAAAACTGATGAGTGGATTATAAGCTTCCTTTAAATAAATATACTGACCACCTGCCTTTGGAAACATCGCACTCAGTTCGCCATAACTCAGTGCCGCGGTAAGTGTCATAAATCCGGTAATTAACCAAACCACCAATAGCCAGCCGGCACTTCCTACATTGCGGGTAATATCTGCGCTGACGATAAAAATCCCCGAACCAATCATGCTCCCGGCCACTAGCATCGTTGCATCTAACAATTTCAGTGAAGGTTTAAAGTGGCTGTTTCCTTGTTCCATAGTATTTTTTAGGGATTAATAATTGGACATACTGCTCCAATCCAGTTCAACCGGAGTAATTTTATGATTAAAAAATTTTAAGAAATAGGACTATTAACAGCCAATCTTATTTCGAATGCTGCAATCCTAAGATTGATGGTAACGGATTAACCGGTTATTTCCTTCTAAAAAGTTCCTGAATTCAGTTCAGGATGATGAAAGTTTTAATCAACCAATTATGCACCCATGTAACTTACTCTACTTACCATGTTATAAGTATCTATATAAGCCCTTGGCGATTGGCCAATAATACTTTTAAATACACGATTGAAATTAGTAATGCTATTGAATCCAGCCTTGTAAGCCACGCCTGAAATGCAGTCGGTTTTTTCTCCGGAAATAAGGCTTTTACAGGCATCATTAATTCTAACTTCATTTAAAAACGACACAAAAGTGTGGCCGGTATGTTTTTTAAAATATCTGCAGAAAGCCTGGGGCGTCATAAAAGCTACATTCGCTACATCTTCTAAGGTAATTTGGCTATTGTAATTTTCTGTAATGTAACCTATAATCTTACTGAGACGCATCCCTTCATTTTCACTAACGTTAGAAGAATATAAATCAGAACACAATGGGATGGTGTCATCACCAATGGCTTGTAGGGTTACCATTAATTTTACAAAGGCAAAAAGCAAATCTGTTCCGGAAGCCTCATAAACAGCTACCATTTTGCTTAAAATTTCTTCAGTATGGATAAATGGCACTTTAAACCCGTGTTTGTTTTTTCCTAAAAAAGCATTGGCTAATTTCATTTCAGGAAGAGAAAATAGCGGACCTAATGTTCCTGCGGAATTAAAGTAAACAGAATAAGCCGCTACCGAGCGTTCACTCTTGCTCTGAAAATATTCTGGATTGCTTTTAAACAAATGCGGAAGTTTTGCGCCAATTACAAATAAATCGCCAGGTCTGAAAGCATGCATATCACTTCCCGCAATCAATGTTCCCTCTCCCCTTTCAATATAGGTGATCTGCCATTCATCGTGTCTGTGCAGATATTGATAGAAATAGGGTAATTCAATGTGCTCAGAAATAACACTCTTGTCATCAGGCACAAGCATGGTAAATGGCAATACTTTCATGTAGTTGGTTGGTTATTTGTTGATGATTGAAGATAAGGATATTAACTGTAAAAATTAAAAAAAACCTTTATTAGGTTAAAATCCTGCTACAATGCGATAATATTTAACAAAAACCATCTGAATTACTAATGCTTTATTCAGACCTTTCTATTGCAACCCTGCTATCCGGCCCAGGAAATGATGGAAGGAGAAACGTTTAAAGCTTCGACCACAAACTTTCATATCCCCACCACCCAAGGCAGCGCATACTCTCCCGATTCTTCATCGGGTGCTTGTGCTGCTGAAATAAAGCTTTAACGAATTTATCCGACATCAGATCCAAGCCTTGAGTTATTCATAAGTTGTTTATTTTTTATAGGTATTCATGAGCTCGCAGAAAAGCACGGTTTTGCTTCTTTTTATTAAGAAAAAGAAGAGAGCCCTTCGGCGGCAGACCTGTACCGTTTTTTCATCGGTAGCCGGGGCAAGCCAGAGCGATAGCTTTAAGGTCTTAGCGAAATGCTACGACCAGTATATTTTTATTATTAATACCCTATTCGAACCCCTCTATTTACACTAACGATTCGCAGCAAAAGACTCCACTGCCATTTCAAGCTTTTCTTCAGCAATAATCTGACTGACTAATAAACCCGTTGCCGGACCTAAACTCAATCCCATCATCCCATGGCCGGTGGCAATAATTAGGTTTTTTCTTTGGTCACTGCGTCCAATATATGGCAATCCATCAGGTGATGACGGACGGAATCCATACCATATATCTTTTTCATTTGGAAGTACCGGGTGTAAATCTGGAAAATATTTAGGTACAGATTCTACAATTCCCTTTACCCGCTGCATATTTACCCTCGTATTAATTTTATCCAGTTCCATCGTTCCACCATAACGAATACTGCCATTCATTGGCGTAATGGCCACCCTCGCCTCACAAAGTAAAGCGGGAATAGTTAGTCGGTTTTGCGGTTCTGGTTCCATGAAGGAATAACCTTTACCAGGCATTAACGAAATGTTTAAATCTGCCATTTTAGCTACAGCCGGAGACCATGATCCTGTTGCAATCACATATTGATCGGCCACCCAGGTTTGATCACCCGTAAAAACCTTTGTAATTTTATTACCTGTTGATTCGATCTTGTCTACTTCCTTTCCACTAACCAACGAAACACCATTACTTCTCAGATAAGTAAGTAAAGCATTCATCAGCTTCCCTGGATAAAGGTGCGCATCACATCGGTAGTGAACAGCACCAAGCACATCAAGATTTAAATTGGGTTGCAGTGCCTTACATTCTGCCGCACTTAAAACAGCCATATCCAGCCCAAGCGCTTTGGCTTTATCAGCCAGGTGCGCCTCTTCTTCACGAGCTTGTTCGGTTTTATAAAAAGCTAAAATGCCATTATTGGTAAGTTCAAAATTAAACCCCGGCTCTTTTGATAAATCTTCATAAAGTTTTTTGCTCAGTAATGATAAATCACGAAGGGGTTCTGCAGATTGAGTGACGTGCTTTTCTGTGGCATGTTTCATGAATTTCAGCCCCCAGCCAATCAAGCTTGGGTTTAAAGATGGACGAACATAAAAAGGACTTTTACTATTAAACATCCAGCGGATGCCCTTACTTAACATCCCAGGCGCAGCCAATGGAATAAAATGACTAGGTACAATCATACCAGCGTTTCCGAATGAACAATTATCACTTAAATCGCCTTTATCCAGAACGGTTACTTCAAATCCTTTTTTTTGAAGATAATATGCCGACGTAAGTCCAACAATTCCTCCTCCTATAATTAATACTTTAGACATTATATTTTCCTAATCGTATAAAAAACCCACTAAATTACCTGAAAACCATGCGCATAAGGATCATCCTCTGCATCAATCTTTATTGTATTGTAGCCAAAAACCTTTGCCCAACCTTCTACACTCGGAATAATGGCTTTAAAACCAGCTAGTTCAATTTCTTCTTCTACCCTTCCGGTAAACTTGCTGCCGATGAAACTTTCATGGATAAAATCTTCTCCTTTTTTAAGTTTCCCTTTTGCATACCATTGTGCCATGCGGGCAGATGTACCTGTACCACAAGGTGAGCGATCAATAGCTTTATCGCCATAAAAAACTGCATTTCTAGCCGTCGAAGTTGGATCTAAAGTTGCTCCTGTCCAAAGCACATGGCTGCAACCATTAATGGTTGAATCTTGCGGATGAACAAAAGTGTATTTCTCATTGATGCGCTTTCTAATCGTCTGACTCCAGGTGATCAGTTGCGATGCCGTATAATTTTCTAAACCTGGAAAGTTGATTTGTGGATCAACAATCGCATAGAAATTTCCACCGTAAGCTACATCAAAAGTAAGTGTGCCTAAATCCGGACATTCGATTTCTAAATTTTCAGCTGCGAGATAAGATGCTACATTTTTTAACTTAACAGATTTTACCTTTTTCCCTTCCTGCCTGTATTCAATCTGGACTAAACCTGCTGGGGCCTCCATTCTGATTACACCTGGTATTTTTGGCTGAATTAGTCCTTCTTCTATCGCAATTGTAATGGTACCAATGGTTCCATGACCACACATGGGCAGGCAACCACTGGTTTCTATAAAGAGAACAGCCACATCATTCTGAGGATCATGAGGTGGATAAAGAATACTGCCAGACATCATATCATGACCGCGGGGTTCGAACATCAATCCTGTTCTGATCCAATCAAACTCCCTTAAAAAGTGTTGTCGTTTTTCACTCATATTAGCGCCCACCAGCTGTGGGCCGCCGCCTGCCACTAACCTTACCGGATTTCCACAAGTATGTGCATCTACACAAAAAAAGGTTTTACTCATATGTCTTTCGTAAATTGCTGATCTACCATTCTAAAAATCCCCAAAGGGTTACCGTCTTTCAACTCATCTGGCAATAGATCTTGTTCCCAATCCTGATAGGCAAGCGGCCTTACAAAGCGATAAATTGCTGTAGAACCTACTGAAGTAAACCGGCTGTCATTCGTTGCCGGAAATGGTCCGCCATGCTGCATCGCCGCACAAACTTCAACACCCGTTGGTACACCATTTAAAATAATACGCCCGGTTTTAGCCGTTAGCTTATGAATAAGGGACTGATATTGACTAAGTTCATTTTTATTGGCCATAATAGTCAATGTTAACTGACCTTGTAATACAGCAATCACTTCTTCCAATTCTTGTTGATCCTTCGCCACCACTAAAAGTGAATATGGGCCGAAGATTTCTTCCTGTAATTTTGGATTTTTGATGAAACTTACTGCATCTACCTGTGCCACTTTTGCTTCAGACTGGTTTTGTAATTCAGCATTTTTCACTTCAGAAACCGCGAGTAATTCAATGCCATTTTCAGCAATGATGTTAGCTGAAAGTTTAGTATAATTTTTAGCAATTCCTTCGGTAAGCATGGTTGCAGATGGAACCACTGAGATTGCGGTAGCAATGGCTTGCTTAAATTTTTCAAGACCTGGTGATGCAATAGCCAACATTAAACCCGGATTGGTGCAAAATTGTCCTGCGCCCAAAGTAATAGATGCTGCATATTTTTTAGCGAGTTCTTCAGCTTGATTTTCTATCGCCTCCGGCAGAAATATGACAGGGTTAATACTTCCCATTTCAGCAAACACCGGGATTGGTTGTGTCCGTTGTTGCGCCAGATTAATCAGTGCCATTCCGCCATGGTATGAGCCAGTAAAAGTTACTGCCTTTGTAAGCGGATGTAATACCAAATTGGCACCTAATTGGTAGCCGTCATCATAAAGCAAAGAAAATACACCTTTTGGCATATCTGTTTTTTCAACAGCCTTAACAATGGCCTCACCTACTAAGGCACTGGTACCATAATGGGCGGGGTGTGCTTTAACTACGACAGGGCAACCAGCAGCTAATGCCGAAGCCGTATCGCCACCTGCTACTGAAAAAGCTAAAGGAAAATTACTGGCACCAAATACCACCACCGGTCCCATTGGAATGAGCATCCGGCGAATATCCGACCGGGGTAAAGGTTGTCTTTCTGGCAAGGCTGTATCAATAATCGCATCAACCCACGAGCCTTCTGCTACCAGATTGGCAAAAAGCCTTAATTGCCCGGTTGTTCTACCTAGTTCACCTTGCAATCTGGGTAATGGTAAACCACTTTCTGCAGATGCCCGAGCCACTAAATCTTCTCCAATGGCAGCGATTTCATCAGCAATGGCATTCAAAAATGCTGCTTTTTTATCTTTATGGATATTTTTATAAATTCCAAATGATTCAGTGGCCGATACCAAAGCCTCATTGATTTCCTGTTCACCTGCCTTACAAAATTCACCATCGAGCAATAAACCCGTTGCCGGATTTACTGCTTTAAGGTTAAGTTCAACGGCTTCTTTATAAGCGCTGGCTACTATATTTTTTCCGTTCATATTTGGTTATTGTTATTTACCCCAGCTTCCTGCAGGCAATTCCGGACGAACAGCTAATGCGTCGTTAATAATTTTTAATACTTTTTCTCTTTCTGCACCTTCAAGGGCTAAACGTGGTGCTCTAACAGCCTCAATTCCTAAGCCCGTAGCCACTTCAGCCAGTTTAATATACTGAACAAGTTTTGGATGAATATCCAATTCTAACACAGGCAAAAACCAACGGTAAATGGTTAATGCTTCCGGGATGCGGTTTTCTTTAATCAGGTTAAAAATAGCAACAGTTTCTTTAGGGAAGGCATCAACAAGACCAGCTACCCATCCATGGGCACCCATTACAATGCTTTCCATGGCTAATGGATCTACGCCCGTAAAAATTTTAAAGCGATCGCCAAAACGGTTAATCAATCTGGTTACGTTAGAAACATCTCTGGTAGATTCTTTGATGGCCTGTACATTTGGATATTTGGTCAGTACTTCAAACATATCCAACGTTACTTCAATTTTATAATCAACAGGATTGTTGTAAATCATGATGGGCAATGAAGTTGATTCAGCAATTGCCCCGAAAAATGCCAATGTTTCATCTGGAGATGCGTAATAGCGCATTGGAGGTAATAACATTAAACCTTGCGCACCAAGAGATTCTGCCTTTTTTGCTACCTCAATTCCTTTTTTTGTAGTAGATTCTGATATGTTTAATAAAACAGGCACACGTCCGTTCACCACTTCTAAAGTGTGAGATAATAATCCGAATTTCTCTTCATCTGTTAATACGCTCGCTTCACCAAGTGATCCACCAAGGATAATACCTTTTGCTCCTGCTTCCAGTTGTGCTTCAACGTTTAAATCAAAAGCAGCGAAGTCTAATTCATCATTTGCTGTAAATTTTGTAGTTACAGCCGGGAAAACCCCTGTCCATTTTATTGCCATTTTACTATTAATTTTATAAATATATTTTTCAAAAAATTATTAAGATTGTCTTATGAGATCTTCAGGAGGCTAAAAGCCTTTAGGATGTTTTTATATTGTAATCCTCATCTTATATCCAAAGTTACACCATAGCTTTAGGGTACAATTATTGGATTTTAACCGATACCAACTATAAATACACCATTTAGGTTAAAATCTAACTGCCTACTTTAACCTGTAGATAGTACATGAATTCAATCGCTGTTTTTTCAAGCAAAGATTCTTGCCCTGGCAATAATTTGTAATGTGCCCAGGTTGATGTAGGAATAATTTTTAACGTTTTAACGCCATCTTTTTTAAGAATTAGCGGCAAATTAAATCCATCAATACAATTGGTATATCGGTAAAACACTTCATTATTTTTAATGTAATATTGAAATACAGGCACTTGCGTAGTTCTTAAATACTGACCGAAGACTTTAGAATAAGAATAACCAGCTTGCTTAGAAACATAAGCTTCTACCTGAGCACTTGTGACCGTTTGGTGATAGAAAACTTTATTTAAACCTCTCAAAATTGATCTGAAAAGTTCATCGTTATTTAAACTATGCCTGATGGAATGTAGCATATTACCGCCTTTCGGGTACATATCTCCGCTACCCTGAGCATTCACACCATAAGGCGGAATAATCGGATGATCATTTCGAATCCCTTTTCTGATGCCATAATTATATTCATTACCAGCATTGATTCCGAAATTATAATCTACAAACAAGGTTTCGCTATAATTCGTGAAACCTTCATGTACCCACATATCCGCAAGATCTTTGGTAGTGATGTTATTGCCGAACCATTCATGACCACTTTCATGAATGATGATAAAATCCCATTTTAGCCCCCAGCCATTGCCAGACATATCCCGGCCCAGATAACCGAACTTATATTTATTGCCATAAGAAACTGCCGACTGGTGTTCCATCCCGGTATGGGAGGCATCAATAAGCTGATAGCCATCTTCATAAAAAGGATAAGGGCCAAACCAATGCTCAAAACTTTTCATCATTTTATGAACCTGATCGGGCATGTAAGTTTTAGCTTTATTAAGGTTGTAATCCAATACCCAGTAATTCAGATCAAGTTTTCCTTTTTCACCTGAATACTGTTCCTTAAAATTAACATATTTACCTATATAAGGAATGATGCAATAATTGCTGATGGGATTAACCACATTATATTTATAGGTTACCGTACCATCATGATTATCTTTTTTAAAAACCATTCTGCCATTGCCAATGCCCATAAGTGTATCGGGAATGGTCATCGTTAAGGAAGCACCTAAATCTGGTTCGTCACTTTGATGGTCTTTATTAGGATACCAAACTGATGCACCCAAACCCTGGCAGGCAACAGTCATCCATGGCCTGGATAGAGAATCGGTTGTAAAAATGAAACCCCCGTCCCAGGGCGCACGTTTTGCCTGGTGTACATTGCCATGATAGAAGATTTTTACACGGTTAACCGTTTTTAATTTCTGACCGGGAACATGTGCATACCAAACACTTCCTACATGTTCAAATTTAAGTTTTGAATGTTCATTATACCAAATGCTATCAATCACCAGTGGTTCCTGAAGATCAATTTGCATGCGAATTTTCCCATCATTGGGCTGCACCACTTTATAAATAATTTCGTTTGCTCCTGATATGCTTTTGTTAGGATATTCTGGCTTGAAAGCAAGTTCATACCGTTGTACATCCCACCATGTTCTCTCTGCATTCAGGCTTCCCCTAAGCGTATCGGCTAAAGTGTAGGATGGCACTTTAACCTGAGCAAACACCACCGGGGCGTAAAAAATGATAAAGAGAAAAAAAATGCGGATTGAATTTTTCATCATAAAAACTAAACAGATTATGCGGTAGATATTTACGCTATACGAAGATGACCAATGTGTTGATCAATCAGGAATTTTTAATACAATCGGATAAAATACGGCATGAATCAGCCAATTAATGGCAATTGCTATAGTATCATAATCACCTTAATTTACTTAAATTTTTAGAATAGGGTTAAAATATGCTCAATACTGGCAAATTATAGTGATTTGTAAGCAGTACCTTTTGTTTAATTTTATTGATTAGATAAAAACCTCCAACATCATGAATAAGATTATTATCAAAGGCTTGCTCATTGTAGCATTTTTGCATGTTACAGATATTAAAGCACAAAACTACTTTCCACAATTTAACGATAGCCGTATAAAAGTAAAAAACAGCACGCCCATTAAGGCATATGCTTTTGATTTGTCGCAGGTGAGTTTGTTGGAGAGCA
>Ga0116227_10012563_pt1 | contig 13716 bp, 9 predicted proteins | sample S1TSphgellanicum_FD_89693 | JGI IMG/M metagenome (GOLD analysis project Ga0116227, IMG submission 89693) | Host-associated microbial communities from peat moss isolated from Minnesota, USA - S1T2_Fb - Sphagnum magellanicum MG | ecosystem: Host-associated > Plants > Peat moss > Unclassified...
GCCTCGGCCCCTTTTTTTTCAATTTTGTGAAAGCGTTGGAGTGGCGACAGTCACTTGGATGATTCAGCTGACATGGCGATCGTCCCGAGGAATATTTAGCTAAATCTGAAATTAATTTTCAAATATTAAGCTAGATAGTTATGGTCCTTCTATGATTCTGGCTACAAGTGGCTTACAAAGTGGTCGCTATTTGGCCATTTTTGTTCTATAGTGATATGAGTTCTACCGATGGAAGACTGCAAAAATCACCAGATTCTTCGCCAGAGAAAAAACATAATTAGCCACCTGACGATTTTCGCTAGAGAAAAAAAGGGCTGTTGAGCCCTATTGTTGAGCTAAGTTATGGGGGGTAAAAACAAACATGGGATGGCAGACGTGAACACATTGCCAAGAAGGAGTACAACTTTGATTTGAAAAACACATGATACTGCCTGAAGAAAAGAAGGGAATAGAAAGTCGTGTATGATGAAACCCTGCCAAACATAAATAAACCAAAGTAACCAAAAAAAAGGGGGAAATAAAAGGAAAAAATTGGGAAGACCCATCATCGAAGAAGACAAATGACTCACCTAAGAGGGGAGACCAAGTCTTCGGGTCCTTTGTTTGTTGTCTGCCTAGACTTAGTGTATTTGACATTTCCCTCATCACACATCTTTTAGTTTCAGATTATTTACTCAAGATTCTTGACTTTTTGGAGACTTCTTCTTCATAGCTATTCAATACTTGTGTGACAAGCTCGAAAAAACCTTTTCAACAAAAGTTTTCTTGGGTGGGAACACATGCCATGGACATAGCATGTATGTTAATATCTAAAGTCAAATTGATTCAATAGTCTTCATAGGCATCAACCCTTTAATCACAAACAATGTTAGATCTTTTAATAAATCAACTTTAGTTGCATCATCTTTCTTGAACTTATTAGTAATAGAAAGACAATAGAAATTGTAGAAAGAAATACATGTGCCCTCTTTTATTGGGTTCATAATTAAGTGGAGATCTTGGGGCAAGGTTTGTTGGATCTTCTAATAAGTTATTTAGTAAAACACATTGGTCAAATTCAATATGTTTTTTCATGGCTATTATGCCATTAAACTTATGGTATTCAATGAAGCCTTTTTTATATCTTGTGTGCATGGCCAAGATTTCAAGAGGAGTTGTATCACTATGGCATATAATACACCTCATGATTTGGTTTTGAGAAAGGTTGACATGTTAATTATCATTCACCTTAAAGAATGCCCATGTGATTGAATGTAGTAGTGTGGCTTCCAAGCCAATCTTATTTCCACAAGTTTTCCAAGTGCATTTTAGTGACATGTTGTTCATCAACACCATCAAAATCACCATCAACATGTGGAATTTCCATCTCAGGCTCACTTTCATGCGTAGGTTACACATTGCCAATATTGTAATTGTTGTCATATTTTGTAGATGCTACAAAAATTTCATTAGTGGAGTTGATGTCAGAAGGAATTATATAAGAAGACATTTAGGTCAATAGAACCTAGCACAAGATCAAACTTTTTTTTATAACACCAAAAGTAAGACAACAACAAAAATGGGATAGGATAAAAGTTTAGGGTTGAAAGGATATGGATTGCAATTCCACAATGGGAACAAAGTTAAAGATGTAGAAACATTAGAAACCACTAAACCCTTTTTCTTTTTAGAAGTTCTATTCACCTCCAAAATCTTTAATGTGGAAACCTTTTAGAAAACATTTAACCCTTTTCCTCTTTGGAAGTTCAATTCGTCTCCAAAATCTTTAATGTAAAAACTTGAAATTTTTAACTTGAAAAATTTGTCCTTTGACTAACTAAGTTGCCTTGGGGAGCAATTTTCACTAGGGAGTAGTTTCCTAAATGTTTGACAAGAAAATATAGAAGGTAAATGTTGTCCACATCAAATATTCTTTATGCCATTGAATTTTTTTCGAAGCATAGATATTTAAAATGATCTTGTATTCTTGATTTGAGGCTACAAGTGAAATTTTATGATGAAAAAGATAGAACTTTGTCCTTTTTTCCTTAAATGAAAAGGCAACCTAGTTATTTTTTTCCCTAGTGAAAAGGCAACTTAGTTTCTTGGGCAATTTGAAAATTTTAGCCCTTGTCTTTTCATCATAACTTTTAACTCATAACTTCAAATAAAAAATCCAAGATCATTTTAGATATCTACACTTTGAGAACTTTCTAGTGACATAGAGAATGTTTGATTTGGATTAATTTTACCCCTATGCTTTGTTGTAAACATTCATGAACTTGTTCCTAGGACAACTTAACCCCAAGGCAACTTGAAAAATTTGACCGCGCCTCTTTTTTTGGTCATAACTTTCAGCTCATAGTTTCAAATCAAGATCATTTTAGATATCTTTGCTTTGAGAGCTTTTCAATGGCATAAAGAATGTTTGATTTGAACTAATTTTATCCCTATACTTTCTTGTTAAACATTTAAGAACTTGCTCCCCAGTGGAAATTGCTCCTTGGGGCAACTTAATCCCTTTCTCCAAAAAACATGATCAGGGTTACCATTTATTTTTCACATTTAATTCATTGCTCTTATTTAATGTTTTTCATATACAAACAATGTGCAATGAACTTCCCTAACCCTAATTATGGCCTTCTCCAAGTATGTTAAGGTTACTAATTTGGATTTTTGAAGGACACCCTACACCATTATTCTCCCCATGTTGATTTGGTTACAAATATTTCAAATTTTAAAATCACCAATTATGAGGTTTGGGTGAGTGTTAGCTTTCAAAAAATGTTGAGTTAGAGGGTAATTGGGTTTTTGAAAAAGTAAGACCCAACAAGAATACATGCACATATCCAGCCCAATACCTGTTTAATTACCCAACGCAAAAAGAAATACCCACCCCACATTGGTTACAACCTTGATTACAAAATGGCTTGGAGTCTTGAGCAACTTTAAAACAAGAAAAGTGGATTCCATTTTAACCAAAGGCATTTGTATTATATTTTGTACATGTTAGTGTTGTGAGTTTTGAAAGAACTAATGGTTGGGTTCCCATGTGTAACATGGATTTTTGGTGTGTTGGGGGAACAACATGAAAAACTTTGCAATGTTGTAAGATATCAAAAGAAAAGACATTAAAGAAGGGCAAAGGAAACCTAGTCTAAAGAATGAAAAGACCAAAGGCAGAGTTCAACATGAGAAGATTTGCAGAGGCACGTGGACATACAATGACCTTATCCACATACATGTAAAAGAAGGAATTTGTATTTCATTAAAACAAACTAATAAACATTCTTGTGGAACTATTTTTAAGTAGAAGGAAAATATTCCAAAACATTCTAAGAGATGTCTCTTACAACACCCTATAATTACAATCATTCTCCCATCATCACTGTAATGATGTGAGTTCATGTTTGATTCCTTGCATCTTGCCTTTCTCTCATCTCCTTGTCATCTTCAGGAATCTTCTTTCCTTTTCTGAGAAGTATTTGAGGCTGAAGCTTTCCTTCAATCTTCAGAAGACCATCAATCCCAGTACTGACTGTTCAGAGATGGATAGTGGGGCAGTTCTTGTTTGGGCAATTACATAACAAGTTCAAACTGCCATGGCATGCGGATACAGTCAAAAAAATTGAGCAATTAGCTTGCTGCTCTGTATGCATCAACTCTTCTTGGGTGAGGACTGCAGAATGACATTGGTAGCTAGCTCATATCAAGAATGAGATAGCTTATCAGATCATATGGAGTCCAAGAGTAAGGTTGAGGTCTTTCATCCACTTGCATCTGAGCACAAGTCACAACTTGGCCTGAACTTGACCGAATGTGTTGATGGTATGAAATTGACAGTATAAGAATGGTACTGTGGTCCATTGCCTCTAAGAACATCTTCTGGTGAGTGTGGTGCTATGAGCATTTGGGAATACACTGGTACATTTAAATTGAGCACCTCAGTGCATGTGAGCCATGTACTCTAGTTGAAATCTTTTGAGTGAGTTGCCACTGTGCTTGAGCTTGGAGAGTTGTCATACAGGAGACAGACTCTGCTGTGTCTGATCCATCAGTTAATCATGTATGCAGGTGCCTGAAAATTGCATTCTTCTCAATTTTCTTAGGACTTTCTGCAGGCATTTGAATAATTTGGTGAAGTTCAAGAGACAGCTGTTATCATATACACAGGGACTGAGTCCTGGGAAGACTCATCAGGGTTTTGGCTTCATCATATTTGAACACATGCATTCAGTAAAACATTTGTTGAAGGAACCAAACAAAAATGTTGATGTTAGTTCCTATCTGTGCTGAATTTTTTCCTAAGTAGTCAAAATGACTTGTATGGAGTCTGGACTGTGTCATTTCTGTTTTCTCTTCAGCCTTTTGTAATGCATTGACCCTATTGTGTTTCATCATTACATCAAGTCATGTTTGGGGCTTTGTTTTCTTTTGAAGGGTCGAATTGCAGTCACCCATTGATGGGAGCAGTGGAACATTGTTGTGGCAGGCATTCAGTACTATACATGTTGCTGTCAAAGGTCCCCAAACACGACTCTTGCTTCCTATCAAAACCCCTCAGTTTTTGGTTTGGTTCATCTGTTATGTAGGGTTCAGGTTCCTCTTCTTCATGCTCACTGATTTGTTACTCTCATGTGCTCAATCTGAAGTCTCTCTATGCTATAGCCTTATTAGTTGGTCATAGATCTCTCAACTCTATTTGGGTTTGAATCATATGGAGAAATTGGCAGTACTCATGAGACATATTCTGGCTAAGACATCATGTCTACAGTTGGTGAGGGATCTCAATCATCAACAATGCAATATTGAGCCTGGATTTTCCTTGATGTCAAATGCTCTGGGCAAGGTGTGACCAAAATGAAGTGGTTAGTATCACCAATTTTGGTCAGAGTTGATTTCCTGTAAGAAATAGATCACTGTGTGTTCATCAACAGCAGCTCATAGACAGCATGATTTCCATCAAGGATTGTTGAGTCTTTTTTGAACAGTTCTAGTAACAAACGGACAAATAAAAAGCAACTGACTGAGGTGTTGTCAAAAAAGCATGTGAGATCTATGAAAATGTGAGCAATGTTATCCATTTTATGATCTTCACTACTCAGTGAAACATGCTTGCTTTCCTCTACATTACATGAACCTCACATACACAAATGGATACATAGAAATTACTGTGATGATCACCATGGTTCAAAAGAATGCATGGGAGGGAGAGATAAGCAACAAAACATCAAACATAATCCCAAGAGGAAACTCAACAACAGCAAATTGTATGTGAATCTACCCATAGCAACTACAAATTGTCCAGAGAGAGCAATTAAACACATACAGAAGAGATCATGTCAGATCCAATATGTTAGCCTACTTTCATGCCTGTCTTCTTCTAACCATTTTCTTCATTTCCAACATGTGTAGAGAGATGAAGAAGAATGATGCTATGGCTGGAAGATGAGAATTGTACAGATATAAACAGCATGAATGCAATTCTCTCTTGTACTGCACAAGCTGCACAGGGAGTAACTTATACCTGAATACAAGGAGGATACAAAAACATTGTGTAGAGGATGTAAGGAAAATGCAGATCTGTACAGAATGAAGAACATTGACGGAAACTCTGCCTGAAAGATGAGTCTAGGTGTACACATCTAGGTGCTGTACAGCATGCAGCAATCCATCTCTCTTGAGCCTTGGGGTCCATGCTGTAGACATGATCAAGCATTCTTTGCAAGAGTGGGATTGAGACCTAACAGCATGTTGTTTCCTGAGGGCAAGTACACAACATTCCGAGTCTTTGCAAGGGTGTGGGCAATCTCCCTTGACGCTTCAATTTTTCTGAGCTCAATGAGACCTACTCCAGCAATTTCTGTGGCCCTCGAGATCAGCCTTGCAGCTTCGCTTTCGCCCTCGGCACGAACAATCGCTGCTCTCCTTTCCTGCTCTGCCTTGGCCACAACGAATTTGGATCGCTCGGCCTCCTGCTGGGCAACTTGCTTTGCCTCCACAGCTCGCGAGAATTCTTGACCATATGACAAATGTGTGATCGCAACGTCGTCTAGCAGGAGATTGAAATCCCTGGCTCTTTTAAGCAAAGATTCTCGCACCAGCGCCGACACGACGGGTCGATCTGTTAATAATTGATCGGCATTGAACTGAGCCACCACAGCTTTCAAAACCTCGTTGCCAATTGACGGAAGCACTCTCTCATCATAATCAAGACCCAGAGTTTTGAAGATTGTGGGAAGCTTGTCTGGATCAGGTCTGGACAACACTCGGAGCGTCAAATTCACCATCTGCAGATCCTTGGTACCCGTAACGGAGGTAATAGAACGGGGTCGTGTTCTGATGTCGAAGATGTAAGGCTTCTGAAGCAAAGGGATCAAAAAATGCGAGCCTTCTCCTACCGTCTCATCCAACACTCCCCGCAACCTGTCAAACAAAACTGCTCGTTGACCTCCATCCACGGTGAAGAGGGAAGTACTCACCAAGCTCCCTGCAACACCCAGAGCTACGGCTGCTCTCGCCAAATTGTTCAACAAATTCACTGCTCGTGGTCCGCTCATCTTCTCCGGCATCAACTGAAATTCAACCTACAATTTACTGAGCACGGAATTCAGTGCAATATCCCCTCAACTAAAGACAATTAGATCGCATCAACGCTCGAAAGAAAACTCACATCTGTTCTCCCAATTTTCTCATCTCCAACTTTCTCTGAAATCGACGCCAAGATCTCCTTCCTTGAATCTCTACTTGTTGCAGACGATCACACGACTGGAGCAACGCTGCATGTCAGCCATGCAGAGGTTCAGCATTCGAGGTCCGTTAATAGAAAGGTTGGAACTTGGAAGGTTGCTTATAAGTCCAGCCTGATGAAACTTGAAGCCTTTTTTGGAATTAAACATTTTCTTGTGGCAAATTGATAAGTTCTCCTGGGGGATGAAACTTGAAGCTTTTTTCTTGGAAATTTTCCTTTGTGCAAATTGATTAGTGAACTGATCCATGAAACTTGCAGAAGTGTGTTTTTGTTGGAAAATTTTCCTTGTGCAAATTGATTATTGAGCAAGGTACAAAAGATCTAAATTATCTAGAAGTTCACGTGCATCATTTTTTCTTGCAGCAAGAACTTATTTTGAGTCTCGCAGGACTTTGGGGAAGCTTTCCAATTGATATTATTACAAGGTTGGTAGCTAGGCTGGGAGCAACATATTCTAGCAATCAGCTTCTAACCCCAAACCAGCCAACACTGGCCAAAACATGTCATTGTGTTGCAAAAATGAATATTTTGAGAACTAGCCTACAGATCCTGCAATCAACCAACAGTGATCAAAACATGTCATTGCATAACCAAACATTCTGGCAATTGGTGTATAGAACATGGGACCAGCATATTGATCAAAACATATTGAATGGTAGTAATGTGGGTGTCCTCATGTTTTTTGCTTCTGAATGTTGCAGGTGACAGAAGGTTTTTCTGTCGATGGAAGCCAATCCCTTGCAAACTCCTTAAAAAAAACTTTGCAGAAGATTGAATGCTAAGATTTTTCTACCTTTGTTTTGGTGATTTTGTAATCTTGAAAAAGTAATTAAGCTACTATTGTTGCTCGAGTTGTGAAATGATTGCACCAATGTGGAGTTGACACGTCGCATGTGTTCAAACATTTGATTCTTTTCAAGCAAATATTTATGTTCAAGATTGAAAAACATAATCCAATTCCTCAACTGTGCATTCTTGTTGGAGAGAGGTAAGGGGTGTTTTCTGGTCGATTCCCCTCATTTCCATTCTCTTGCTTTAACATGTCAAAAAAGTTTGATGCTTTAGAGACTCAATTAAGATTCCATAATGAGTAAATTGTGTGAGAGAGAGAGATCTCAACCAACATCAAACTTGCCATGAACAAAATGACTTTTGTTGTGTTAAGTAGATGGTGAGAGCATGGGCAGTGAGGAGTGCGATTCATTGAAACTCACAAGGGATTTCAGTGTTGTAGACAATATTTTAACAACACATCTCTATCTACCAACTTGATGTTTGTTGAAAATTCCCAACCATTATATTCCTTTAGTGGTGCATTGGGTAACACATAAGCAACAACCCATTAGACATGGATGCCATAAGTTGTGGACAAGGGAAGCTTCAACAAGAGAAAGAGGTGGTCCAGAATATAACAAGTTTATAACAAGTTTAGTGATACAAAGTCCTTACAAGAGAATGTGGGTTTTCTCACACAAAAGGACACAGCCCACGACACATGAAGATAAATTTTGTGGTTTCATTCATTACATTGTTCAATATGCGATGTTTATTGTGACATATATTTCATTGTGGACCTTGAACTTCATGATTGCAATCTACTTGCAAATGAGAGCCCTCAATCTACTTGTTAACATGTATTATTTAGCATTAGTTCCTTTTTTTAAAAAGTGATAATTAATTATGTTTACAAATGTTAAATGGTCAGTTATTAGCTAATTTATTGGTTACTTAATTGAGAGTTGTATTTTGAGATTTAATATGTGATTTTAGTGTTAATTAACTAGTATAAATTACTAATAAAAAACTAAACATTATATATATATTCTTTTGGAGAGGGAATAGATTCATAATTGAGTCTATTCTTTGAGAGTTTACAATAATCACCCTTTATCAAATTTCCTTTCCATACCTTTCAAAATGTTCATACCTGAGGTGAGGTAAAAACTGTTACTTGGACATGGTTCTCAAGGTAAGCTTTTAGACTAGGTCTAGGGTCTAGAGAACCAAGGGGCTAGCTAGGTTGTTTACCTGGTTATAGAACCAAGGTTGCAACTTTACATTTTGGTAAAACTAGGCATTTGGCCTGGGCTAATACCCCTTGCAAATTAAGAACACTCTACCTATTTGGGTGTGAGTTCAGTAGCCTAGTTCACCAGCATGACAGTCTTAATAAAATTCTAACTGGGAGTTGGGATGTAATTGACCCTTGGGTGAATTAGCACCTACTATGGAATCATGGTAAGCATTAAAAACCCAAATGTTTTCTTGAGGTGCTTGTAAAGTCTAAAGCATGGTCTCTGAGTCCAAATTTAACATAGTCCAAATAATTTCTCAAAAGTTAAACATAGGGTGTAGCCTTGTAAAGCACTTGGAGCAATTTCCCAGTGTCTTTGATTTTGTGAGTTTTTTTTGTTAAAAAAAAAAAAATCTCACAACTGGTTTTTTTGAGAACCAGCTTAGATAACCAACTATTATCAAATTTATGAGAATTGAGACATAGAGAACCAATGAATTTTTTAAAAACTAGTTGGTCTCTTTTGGGACCTAGAGTGGAGGTAGGCTTAGCACCCAATATTATGAAAAATATTAGTATTTTTCCTTTTCTAATCATTGGGTTTGTTTTTTGTCTTTTTGTTAACAAGTAAATTGGATGTGCAATGCATGGTCATAGCACAAAGGAACAAACACAATTTTGTTTCAAAACCATTTTAAATTGATTTTCAATAAATATATTAAATAATTCTTTGCATTTAATGGGTGAAGGGCATCTCAATTCATAATTTTATAAAAAACTAAAATCCTATAAGATGTGTAATGGGTCTAAAAGTAGGGTGTGTTTTAATATTCTGGTTGGATTTGGAAATTGGTACACCAAAATCCAACCCATTGGAATTTGGAACCACACTCATGTGGTGCCTATTAATAATTTTATTAATTAGACATGGGTACATCTCATATCATTTTTTTAAAATCTAAATTTTGAAACAGTCATTCAAATAAAAGTTCAAATGAACTACAAAAAAATTTATATATGAGGGAAGGTAGTTTGTTTGTTTTGTTCCAATGGTTCATGAAACCAAGGTCATAATGACACAAGGAAAGCTATTAAGTTTGAAATTCATATTCTGAGAAAAAAATAATTAACAAATAGTTGTAGAAGGTTGCATGTTGTCAACATGAAAGGCATGTAGTTAGAATACATGATAGAATGTGCATAATATTATCTAACCTTGATGCCAATTTTGTAAAAACATTTCATACTAAATGTTAACATATTAGATTCCAATTGCCTATGTATCAATTATCAAGATGTTTTTACCCAATTACAAATATGTCTTAATGATAAATGTAATTAACATTCAATATTTATTAAACATTTCATATATTAAAAATGTAAACTAAAAATGTAAGTATAGCATTTAGTATATATGTGATATTTTCATAAGAAATAACATTAAAATTTTAAAGGTATAATTCAACCTAAGATTTGAACCTAAAGAAATACACCCAATTTGTGCATTGAATGAAAAGGAAATTGGTAAAATCAATCATAAGAATTGCACATAGTGCATATTAGATTACAATGATACATGTGTTAGTATCTCAATTTACAACAATGTTCACATTTTCTAAAAACCATGGCAACATAAGTTATATGTTCGAGGGTTGAAAATTGTTAACAATTTTCAAAATTTTCCAACTTGTGACTTTAGATAGCATTACATACACTAATACTCATGCAAAAGATTCACGAATATGTATGATTACTTTGGATGATAACGTTACACCTTGGGATTTGTGTCCTATAATTGCATAACTTAACATTAAAAGAAGTGATATTTTGTAAAAATGTCTTTGAAAATCATATTTGTCTTGAATTGATTTTTTCCAAACTATTTGCACATATTTTGATGGGTTGAGTGCAACAAAAATGCTACAAACATTATTTTTAAAATCGAACTCCAACTTTGTTATGATTCTGGTGGTTCCATTTGCAACACCAATTTTTAAATCGATGTTTTCAATCAACATAACTAATGCTCCCAATGTAACATGTTGCATGTGATTGAATCTTTTATTGTTGACCCAAGATTGAATGTGTTCAACATTATTTGCATTTGTCTCCATTTGAAAATCATAAATTTGGTTAGTTGGAATTTTTTTGTGAAGAATCAAATCATTGTAATAATCAATGTCCTCCCGATGTGTGGAAAGTATTGTTGTTTTTTCATCAATATATTATTCTATTAATTCTTCATCAATGTAGCAAGTTTCAAAATTGATGAATTTTTTTCTTTTGTTGGTGTTCGACAACATATTATATTATATTATATTATATATGTATGTATATATATATATATATTCTGAATCTACAACATGTCCAATTGAAAATTTCAAAATATGGTATGTTACAAAATTCCAATAAATCACATCATAAACATAATATTTTTGACAATATTTTTTTGTGTCTAACATATGGCAATGACATATTGCTAGAAGTTGTGCATGATCACCCACCAAAATCACTAATTTAGAATGTATGGCTCATTTATATCATTCTCAACTTGGTGTAGTCTAGTTTCAATGTTTTGCAACAATGTACTCATCATCATTGACATTTTGTCAATAATGATGATGTTAGCTTCTTTGAAAATTTGAAATTCAACACTTAATTCTTGTCATGGGCAAATATATCCTTTGCATTGTATATGAAACATGTTGTGGAGAGTTGGAACTTTTGAATTAAGCCTTGATGCTACACATCCTATTATTGCAATAAGGATATCTTTCTTCTTCAATAACATATAATATTTAGTCAAATATTGAATGAAAAATGTCTTTCCACTACCAAGAGTTCTTGACATAAAACATGTTCATAAATAATGAATATGCATAATTATAAATAATAATTGACTATATAATTTAGTAAAGATGCAAGATATCTTGTAAAATTTATGTTGTATAATATAAATATAAAAATTATTTACCATATTATATATTTCATACATTCAATAAAAATATGCATAACTTTTGGATGGTAGTTATTTTAATATTTGAAATGAAATTATATTTGATATTCACAAAAATCAAATAAATTATGTACTTGAAATGACATGTAAACCATTAGTTTTAGAATGAATGATGTTGAATATATGCATTTGTTCATGTGACAAATTGCATTTTCCAAAGAATCACCAACATTGTGTATCCAATAATTTGGATCAACTAGACAAATTTGTGATCCAACACATGGAAACCCTATAGATTGGAGAAAAATAGACATAAACAAGAGACATTGTCTTGCAAAGTTCCAATGTTCTACAACTTCTACAAATGATGTTCTACAAGCTAACACCATTTTCTTCAAATTGTGGCATGTCATGTGTGCTATTTGTTATGAAAAAACATGCATCATAGTTGTTGATATGAATTTCTTGGTGAAAAACTGCAAAGTGTTTAGAGAAATGAAAGTTAGGCTTGTAAGGTTCTTGGGGGGCATTAACTTGTAATGATAATGCTCCATTTTCTTTCAAATGTAATGAAAGTAAAAAGAATATTTCACATACTTGGACTACCATATAGTTGCATGAGAGAATGCTTTGGTGTTCCATGGACATAAACACATTAACCATGCCATACAAGCCAATTGTCAACCCATTTGTCGATGGTGAAAGCCCATCTAATGATGCCATTCTTGATTGCACCCGCAAAAACCACATATATTAAGCATGACATGAACTCATTTGAGAAAAAGCAGGACTCAAGCCACATGATTGCAAACAATACACATAAAAAAAGAGTAGGTAGATATGGAAGTGCTAATTGTTGAAAGGAAAACCATGCGAAATCTTGTGTTTGGATGATTTCCTACAACCTTTGCTGGGAGGCTGAAAATGTAAACCTCAAACTTGCAAGAATGTAGCTTCCCATCCCACCTCTTCTACTTTCAAAGTAGAACAATACACACATGTAAGCTATATTTGCAAAATGCTAGTTATTTCTGCAAAAATAATGAAAGTTGGAAAGGCTGACACAACAACTTACCGATGAGGGCTTGAAAAAGTGAGTAATGTCTCTACATCACCTTTCCTAAGTTCTCAAAGAACAATTATACCTCTTGCAACAAATCCACCCATTGCGTGTCCAACCAATATAACACTTTTGGTAATATCTCTCCTCTATCATTATTGTGCTTTGAGTGTGTTTGAAATGAATCCCTGTATTTGTCAAGAATTTGTGTCTCCAAAAAGCTAGGTTATCATGTGACAAGAAATTTGGTTTTTTTTTCTTTTTTTTCATGCTTCAGTTTTTGAGCAAGAACTCAGCATAAATTTTTAGGGTTCTAGATTAGAACACATATCATAAAGAAAACTAATCACCTAAATGAATAGGAGTTTTAAAAAAAGGTTGGCCTTGCCATGTTATGCACAAATTCATGCAGCATAGGAACAATCCTAATGCCAATCAAATATCATGTTAGAAATAGCAAGAAGAAAAAAAATTCGCAACCAATCACCAAGCTGAGAAACATTCCTCTTTCGGTTTGATTTATGGAGAAAGTGATATCAAAATAGACCATACTTCTCTTTGGAGGAGGAGGAGAAAGTAGTGGCGAAAGTCAAGATTGGAATATATGTCATGATGCATCCATTCAGCAATGGCTTGTGTAATTTATGGCAACAAGAAAAAAATGGACAACTATTGGATTATTTTTAAGGATTGTCCATATAATTATGGCAAAATAATTCAAGTGTTGTGAAGGAAAGGCAATAAGAAAAAAAATCTTTACTTTGAAGGTGCTTGAAATAATGTCAGGCGTCACTCTGAAATTTTAAATTGCGTTTTGAACCCTCAAACCTACCTCCACTAAAAAAAAACACTTTGATACCTTGCATTGATCTTTAAAGAATTTTTTTTAAATCAAAAAGAGAATTGGACAGGTTTTTCAAACCTCTCTGAAAACATGATCTTGTTACTCTCCCAAA
>Ga0116227_10012565_pt1 | contig 13713 bp, 12 predicted proteins | sample S1TSphgellanicum_FD_89693 | JGI IMG/M metagenome (GOLD analysis project Ga0116227, IMG submission 89693) | Host-associated microbial communities from peat moss isolated from Minnesota, USA - S1T2_Fb - Sphagnum magellanicum MG | ecosystem: Host-associated > Plants > Peat moss > Unclassified...
AACTGGGCAAGAAAAAAAAAACCCAACTAAAAGGGAAAAAAAAAAAAAAAAAAAAAACAAAAAAAAAAAAAAAAAAAAACCCAATAAAGCTGCGAGTAGGATTGAAGACTTACATGAGCATTGGTTGGTGGATAACGCAGCAGCAGAAGAAGAACTCTAACTGCTGTCACACTTGCGCGAAAATTGAACTTGGAGGCCAACCACGAATCCTAAGGGGCACATCAAGGAAGCTTTTAATCTTTAAACCCTAGAACTCTAAACCCTGAACGGCCATTTGCATGTAAGGTGCGAGACAACGTCGTACTGCACATACATGTGCAATGCAAGTGGTAGGACATTTGTTGCAAGTCCGATAGTGACGAAGACACACAGAGAGACAGACAGAGAGCGAGAGATCCAGACACAGACAGACAGACAGAGAGCGAGAGATCCAGACACAGACAGACAGACAGGGAGCAGGACGGCAAAGGGAAGGAAAACTGCGATGGGGGGAGGGATTTGCGCCGGGTTTGTGGAAACCGGGTCCCAGAGAAACGCCCTGTTCACGCCCTGTCCACGGACACGGGTATGGTCGCAGGCTCGGGGCATTATCAGAAAGCATGTTGAAGGTACTCTAGGGCAGGGCAGGTTCGGCAAACCTGATTGAGGTGCGGAGCTGAGTGCAAGCATCATTGTGTTCAGATTCATTATAGAGTATTAGTAGCTTTAAGGGATTTTGGCCCATTAAGGTATGTTTTTATATGAGGATTTATGAAAGATGATAGTTTGCCTTGCATCAAAACTTGAGATAAGTTATAGAGTTATGAAAAGCTTGGAAGCTTGTATTTTGGTTTCGTTTAGAGGATTTTGTTGAAGATTATCTTTTTGCATGGTGAAATATTTGAGCTTCCATAATTCTTTCTTCTGCCTTAAGACACTATTTTAATGTAAATGGCAAGGCCAGAGTGTGACACAAGCCTTGTTCAAAAGTAAGGGTATGAAATGCTGAGACTCAGGATTCAATGCACAAGGCTTGAGATCATTTATAGCTACAGTACACATTGCAGCAGCAACGATTGGTTGACAGCGTTCGGGACAAAAAAAGGAGGGGGCAAAGCCAGTTTAACATGTAGCAAAGCTTATAGTAATAAAGTTTTCGGTGAAGTCTGGAAAAGATGGCACCAGAACCCCTTGTTTGGTCACACAAAAGGGATGAGAATTCAAAAAACAGGGGGAAAAGGTGAACACTGGGTTTCAATGGGCATGAAACTCAGTTTAGCAGCAAAATTGAAGCTGATGATGGAATCTCACCTTGTGTCAATCTTAGAAACTCTTTGGACTTAAAGAAATGCCCCTGAGCAAGACATGATTTCAAGTGGCAAGAGCACATGTTAATCCCCACCAACAAGCTACCCAGACCTCTAAAGCTTGTGCCATTCTTTGGAGCAGATGTTGAATACTCTTGGACTATGACCTAATTGAGGAATTTTGCTAGACATTTGCTGAAGATAATCAAAAGCCCATTCTAATGGTACATCTCAAGCGCCAAATTTTAGAGCGATTTCAAACTTCACAGTCACAGAATATAAATACAATGGAGGTGCACCTGATGATGTACTTCTTGCTGCGGTTGTCAGAAGAATTTTATTGATCTTCTTCCCATGCCATGTAAGATCACGACAGAGATGGTATATGTCACAATTTGAATTGAGACAATGTACTGCAAAACCTGTGTCATCAATGAGTGTCAACATCCAACCCAAACAGAACACTTGTTCACCCGAGAATGAACCTGTTACAGTTGCTGGAAGGAGTTGGGGCTAGGGGCATGTGGCCAAAGCCATCAAGAACAGTTCAATTTGTCCAACAAGTCAAAATTTTGTGAGGATTGCACCAAACAGGACAAACAAATAGTTCAAACCTTTGCTACTGTTGGAACTACTTAGTACTATAGAATGGGATTACAGAACAAATGAGGTTGTTTGGGATCAACACCACCCAAACTTACATGAGCAACAATTTTTGATCAACAAATAAAGTTCCTGTAACATAAAAGTCATAACTTGTGAGATCAGTAAACAAGCACCTATCGTCTACTGTTAATGTATGCAGTTTCTGTGATTTGATAGTGGTTCAAGAGGCAGGTTATCCTGTAGCCCAGGTCCCTGTTCCTTCACCATTGTCCAGAAAGAAGCAAAATAGCGATTCTGCAATGACAAAAAGCATGTGTCATTTTGGGTTTGTCTGTTCCAAAGCATGCCAAGAAAGATTAGAAAGATCCCTGTATTAATCCCTCATAAAAGGGCATCCAAAGAAATATATATATATTTGTGCAGAGATAACAGAGGATGGTCATACCTGCATCATTGATTTGCAATTGGCAGTGTATGTTGTCTCTATCATGCTCTCCTTCTGTCACAAAATAGTCATGCCAAGGTTGTAACATAAGTGGAGCTGGAAATAACTCATGTGAAACGCTGAAGTACAAAATCCATTCATCAATCTTAGACATGGTTTTCCTCACAGCCATTCACAACTTCAGACAAGATAAAAGTAATTGAACTTTAATCCGAACCTCACAAGATCTCAAGTGAACACTGCAGTATACCTGAAGGAGAAGGCCATAGTGAGATGCCACCATTTTTACATCTTCCAGACTAAGCTCAATTGACATCTCCTGTATATCTCATTCAACCATTTGTCATTGTCAAAAGCCACTGCATTGTTGCTTACTCATATCTCTCTCACAGTCCACCAAAGAAGAGGGACATACAACTCACACTTACAATAAAATGCTTTCCATCATTTTATTTGTCTCCACCTTTTTATGATGTGCAAGGAGGAAAGTAAGCAGGTACATTTACTTTCTGACATGCCATGCATAGCAGTTCCTTTCTTTCCAATTAGTGAATCCAAAGCTCTTGGGTTGTACTGAGCGAGTTTGACAGCTTGGCACCAAAACAGCACAAAAACTATGGAGGCACTACAAATAGTTGGGTACATTCATACATTTAAGATGCATGCAATTTGCTGGCCAAGTGACTGCACTGACCTCTTCTTGTGAATAACTGTGAGCATCTGCAAAATGATAAAGTAGTGGGCCCAAATTTATCCACACCTGCCAACTCTCCCATCCCAAACTTTGGTTCAAACACTTGCAATACCCTAGAAACAGAGGAACTTCATGTTCTAATGCTGCTCATTCTGTGCCTCCAATATGAGCATCAGATAGCAAGTATCAATGAGCAGAGGCATACCCCTCCAGGCTTGAGAGCCTTTGCAATTACTTCAAGGTATTCCACTACATTGTGGGCTGTGTCAATAAAGAAGCAAGATACAACAGCATCCCAGGCCTCTGCAACAGACATACACATAACGTGATTTTCCTCATAACCCCTAAATATCCCATAACTACTAGCTAATAACCCACATTCTCAAGTAGATACAGTAACAACTCAGAGTTCCAGCAAACCAATTAGGTACATTTGTACATCTGGGAGAGATGTTCCATCATGCTCATTTTAGCATAATCTAAATGGGACTGCAAACCTTGGTGAAATCCCTAGTAAACAATTTAATGCATACAAAAAAAATCAACTCAAATACTGAAAAACGTCTGCTGATTCATCACAAATCATAAGCATAGGCTGTTGAAGGGCTTCAACCAACTCTCATACACCTCAAAAAGTTGACAGCCCTTTGAAATGATAACAAAATTCAGCAGTTAACAGATTAGTCATTTACCTGCCTGACTAGGGTGACTGTAAACCTCAACAAAATCACCCGCGCACATTGAAAAGCCCTCTGTTATTCCTGCACTGCTACAAAAGATTACTGGTGTCAAACATATGTTTTCATATACATCCTCAGAAGATTAGCCTCCCATTTCATATGACATGCATGACTTGAGAATGGTGATGACCAATGGAAGTCAGTAAATGCTCCTGATCCAAATTAAGATTTGCAGATTCTTCAGAAGGTTGCCCATCTTCATCTGGTTCTTCTTTAAGCATATAAGTGAACATGGTAGTTGACTCTCTGTCAGAATTTCGGCTGATGATACTGACCTCCCTGGATGAAGATCTGGGAACTGAACTGCACGTAGTTGATCTTCATCTGTCAGGGAGTTGCAATTGCTATGAATCCAAGGGTACAAAGTCCATTCCAATGGTGCCTGTGTTCTGCTTATCAAATACCCATATTTCATAGTGAAATCAAACCCCTCCTGTTCCTAACATTTCTTAAAAACAATATCTATACAGAAATTTGATTAAGTGAAAAATATTGCTCTTCAGCATCACTTCAATACACACACTGCAAAATGGGAAGACCTGAATGCAGCATACAACAAAAGGTCAAAGGTTACAAAACCAATAGGCAACCCAAAAAGATCAACAATGAGCAGGCAGGGATGGACTCACTGGTTCAAAATGAAGCTGGAGCACATAAGCATGTAGTATGAGAACTCATTGCCCTGAGTAATGAAACCTGTGTCCATGGAAGAGGGAAGTTGGAGAACAGAGGGATTGCATACACAAAACCTTATGCTAGGACAACTCCACCATTACTTTGAAGATTGACCACTGCCAGTGCCTCATGATGCTTAAATCAATCTTGTGCACAAAGAACGAGTAGAGAAAGATGCACATACCAAGTCGTGAGATTTCACAAGCAAGACGACCAAGTCCTGCACCTGGAACCAAACAGCTTGGTGGGCTGAAACACTCACAACAAACCCCACACCACAAAAACAGGATGGCATTATCATTTCTTAACTCAAAAATTAGGCTCCTGCCTGGAATCCTCACAAAAGATGCCATCCCAGATCAGCTGGTCCTGAGCCAAGCTTCATTTGCATTGGCAACAATTTGTCTTACAGACAAGTACCAGAACTCATCATTAAAAAAACTGTAGTTACAATGCATAGCACACATAGGAATGTTCCAGAAGACTAGGAAAGGCCATCAGGGAAAAACTCCTTGCCTTTCTGGTCACTCACCTCTCTTGGCTCCTATGTGGAAAACAGTGTTGGAGCTCCTGCAATATTGGGGCATAGCATTGTGCCCGCTCTGTCATGCCCTGCCACCACAAAGACCAATGTCAAAACCCATATAGAATGCAGTCATAAACCATGTGGAAGTATGCCAATGTTGTGGGCTAGACCAAGCATCTAGTTGCCAATGGGAATGGTATAGCAGCCGTATGTATATGCTTGCTCCACATCTATGAAAATGCTGAAACAACTCCAAAAAAGAAGGTAACTGTAGTGTAAATTCTGGTCAAACCAAACAAAGCACGTCAAGAATGAGTGTGGTCATAACCTTGTGAGGGTCTCTCACAAAGGCTTGTTCCAGTTTAAATATTGGAGGTCACATTATTCAGATGCAGACTCCATAAACAAAGCCACACTTCCACATGGGTATTCTTGCCAAAACTGCAGAAATTGCAGGAGAGGAGAAACAACCTCTTCACCCCAATCGCGAACAATGTTGCGGATAATACATCGCACCTGCAATTTCAATCAGGAGAACTGAGTGGTCCATTAAAGTTTCCAAAATTGTCCATCAAGACCTTACTAAAGTTTGCAACACATCCACATAAAATAGGATCATAAACTAATCAACCCTCCCAATGTGCAGCACGTCTGTGTACTCTAACCTTCAAACTAAACCAGACCAGGACCCTCCAACTGAAACACCCACCATAGGCCAATACCCATACATCTCAGGTTCCCCAGAAATGCAGCAAGTAGGGAACTAGCAAAGAGGGGAAAGCAAAAAGAAACTTGATGTCCTTGCAATCAGTTCACAAACCATGACAGCCTGGAACAGGTTTGATGTCGCAATCAAGAGAGGAAGAGCTAGCATTGAGGGTACCAAGATTACCTTGTCAACATCTGCAGAGGGAACATGGAGCTGGTACGATGGATGATCCAAATCAAGCCCATTGTATGCCTGCACACATGCAACATATTGACAAACAATCACCATGAGTCTTGAGAGAGAAAAGGAGACTGTTCATTGTCTCCTGCCTGCACAAAGCCTTGGTATGAGCACTAAATTAGTGAACAACAGTAGATTGCTGAAGTAAGCTCACATCTAGTTTCAAGCTGAAATGTTTCATATCTGCCCCCATTGCTTCGCCATTGCCAACACTTTCTCTAGTTGAGTCCTTAGGCATATTGTCCTCAATTTTCCTACCCAAAGCTTCACCTTGCTCCTTAGCTCGAGCTTCCGCAAGTGTGGCAGACCATTCATCGCATGAACATATGGTCCCTGTTGATGATGACTTCACAGGTTCCAAGATTTCAGATTTTGGCACTTTTCCTTGCATGTTGGATTCAATGGCTTGCCGCTTGTTGCAGTTGGCAGATGGAATATTCGAATCCCTTTCAGGAGTCTGATAGATCGATTGTGCAATTCCAGCATCTCTGCATGCACCAGCTTGAAGAACAGAAGAGTCACTCAAATTCTTTTCCAAAAGATTAAGCACAGATTTGCAGGTTAATCCTGTTATCCAATTCAAACCTCAAACTTAACTGGAGCCTTAACATGTTGGATGGTAAGTTCTCAAATCACCTTGCCAACTAATGGCTAAACTGGCAGAGGGTTCAGTGAGATTCTTTGCAATGAAGCACTGTGATGAAACCTAAACTGGAGTTGGCCACCATGGGGAAGAGTCACAACATTCTCAAACTTCAAACAGTACTTTATCTTCCTAGAGATGCAAAAAAGAGCTATAAACTCTGCAATGCAATTAAACAAGGTACCTCTCAGAGCCCACATTTGGTACATCCCGCCCATTTTCAGTAGTCCATTCAGAGCCCACTAGGTCTTGTGTGTCAAGCCCCCCTCCACCATCTCCCATGTCAAATGGAGGATCAAATGCCTACCCACACGACATAGAAATCTGAAAAGAGTTGCTTGCAATGTATTCTTTTGCAGGACTTTGATTACAAGAGGACATGCTGCAAAAGGGAGAGTCACTCCTTCTCTGAGAGCAATGAAAGAGTGCAGATACTAAAGAAGCTTTGGTAGCAGGAAGGGAACACAGGAAGAGAGAGAAAGATAGCACAGTGAGGCAGACTTCAGCAACAAACAAAAATATGCAGAAGTTGTGCAAGAAAGGGCCAAATGCAGTAACTAGTACAAAAGGCAGCTGTGAAAACCAAGTGGCAAGGGGGGAGGGAGGGAGGGAGGGAAGCAGCTGAAGAACCTGAAGCATGTTGATGATGAAGAAGGAATTGACTCTCACACACCTGCACTGGCCACAGTATTTCACCATACAAAACCAATTGCAAATCACATACTCAGACCTTGAGGAGCTAACCCTAAACCCTAAACATAACAGACAGTGAAGAGGGAAGAAGATCACAAGACAGAGGAAAAAAGGGGTGACAGCTGGCCAGCCAGCTGAATCCACACACACACCTCCTTAACTCCTCGTGCTTTTTAGGTAAGTGATGCAGCAGTGCCTGGGGAAGGTCAAGCAAGTAGAAATGTGAGAGAATTATTATTGCACCACACTTTCCAGGGGACATCAGGGGAGGAGTAGCAGTACATCAGGCAATGCAAGAGAGAGAGAGAGAGAGAGAGAAAGAATACTTTGTGTGAGGAGCTAAGCCTTGTAAATGAACGCTCCCAGCGCTTTATGTCTTCATCTGCTGCTGCTGTATAGCTGTGTGTAGGTTATCATCAGATACACCAGAAGGTACAGCTCTCAGAAAACAATTCAAACAAATTCACCAGCCCCAAAGAAAAAAACTTGATGATGGTAAGGTTGCGAAGCTTGCATCAAGTGGATTTTGAAAAGACAAATCCAGAAGAGAGAGAGAAAGAGAGAAAACTGCTTTTTGTCTAGTCTTCTTGCTAGTACGCAGCGAAGGGCACTCAATTCGCACGGATGCAACAACAACAACAACACATTCGGTGACACTCTTCGACTGCCTAAATTTTTTTTTATAAAAACAAAGCAAAGGAGGAAGAAAACAGCAAACACTTACTTCAAGTATGCGCTGATGACGCGACGCAACGCCTTAATCTCCATGACTTCGTCTATTTTGCTCATCCCGGACTCCATTTGATACACAGATTTCTCAAAGACACTCGCAAGCCCTTCCTTCGGTGAAAAAAAAAACCCTAAACTTTTTTTTTAAAATTTTATAAACAGCGAAAGAGAATATCACAAGTTCTCAATAATGCGTAACATAAGAGGAGGAATGGATTGCAACAGCAACAGCAAGCTCCACAGAGAGAACCGCAGCACACAAGCACGCACACACAAAGAGTGAGTGCGAGAGACGAGGAAGAAGCACAAGCTTAGAAGAGACCAGGCAGAAATGGACGGAAGGACGGACGGACGGACGGACGGACGGTTTCGTTCATCGGTAAATTCTCGTTCGTTGAGGCAATGAACTTCTTTTTGCTTTACGTGAAATGAACAGTAAAATTATTTGGGACAAATTTTGTCGCTTTTTCGAGAAAATAAATTGGGATTTCTTTTTGCAATTTTTTTTTCTAATGTAAATTTCACTAATTCCGCTTTTTTTTTTGGAAATTTTTACCCCAAAAAATTATATAATAATTTTTTTAAAAAAAATTATAATGCTCCAATATAAGAATTGATGTAATTAATGTTTGAAATGATGCAATGTGAGAAGGGGAATTTTTTTTTTTCCCATAGCTAATAATTACATAATTATTTTAACCTGCATATTGAAGTTCAACATTTATTTATTTATTTATTGAAATTTAGCAAAACATGAAAAAACATGGCTATTTAAGTTAAACTTGGCTAAACTTGGCAAAACATGGCTATTTAAGTTAAATTTGACTAAACTTGCCAAATCATGGCTATTTAGGTTAAATTTCACTAAACTTGCCAAATTATGGTTATTTAGGTTAAATTTTGCAAAATATGACAAAATATTACTATTTAGGTAAAATTTGATTACACTTGACTAAACATGGTTATTTAAGTTAAATTTGACAAAACATGGCTAGACTTAACAAAACTTGGTTAGATTTCACAAATTTGGACAAAATTTAAATAAATTAGGCTAAATTAAGATATTGAAGCTTTGGCAAAATTTGGTTTAAAATTGTTATTTAAGTTAAATTTAACTATATTTGGCAAAACTTGAATGAATTAAGTTAAACTAAAGTATTGTGGCTAAACATGATTAAACATGGTTACTTAGGTTAAACTTGGCTAGACTTGGAAAAAAATTAAATAAATTAGGTTAAATTAGGATATTGAAGTTAAATTTGGCTAAACGTTGTTACATAATTTTAAATTGGCTAGACTTGGAAGAAATTGAAAAAATTAGGCTAAATTAAGGTATTGAAGATATATTCGGCAAAACATGACCATTTTTAAAATTACACTTGGCTAAACTTGTCAAATTTTAGATAAATCAGGTTAAAATAGGATATTGATGTTAAAATTGACTAAATTTGATTAAATTTCACTACATAGGTTAAACTTGAATCAACTCGACAAAACATGACAAAAAATGGCTAAACTAGGGTTAATTTTAGTTAAATTTGCTTCAACTTGGTTGATTTGGTTTTTAAAAAACCAACTGAAATTGGCTAAACCAAACCAAACTAAGTTACTTATATTTTGCTAGGTTAAAATTAAGATATTTGAACTAAAATAAATTAGTTTAAATTATACTAGATTATTTGAAATTAGGCTACATTAGGTAAATTAGACTAAATTATGTTATTTATGTTAGAAAAAAGGGACTCCCAAAAAAACTGAATGAAATAATTTTATATTCAATTAATTCGAGGTTATTATCATATTTAGTCATATTTTTCAAACTCTACAATATTTAGAAATCTACTTAATAAAAGTATTATTCTTTAATTTGCATTGTTCATACCTATATTTTTCATGCCTAACTACCTCACTCCCCTCCTAATAATTATATTTCTTTTTATTTTTCTTTTTCATATTCACCTACATGGATATATGAAAAGGCAAATTAACATGTGCTTTTTCATGTCTATGTGTATTAAATAAATTGAGCTTTATATGCACTACAAATGACAATCATCAACTAATTAAAAAATGATGAAATTTCATGAAAATTAAATTCCATTTGAATGACATTGCAGGCAATTTGAATTCAATTCACAAAAATTAATTTAATTCAAATATATTGAATTAAATTTAAATTCAACTAAATTCAATTCAAATTCAACTTGGGCTTCGCACACTCCTTTGCACTACCAATGATGATCAAATTGAAATAAATTCAAAATATTCATATATTTTTAATTTATTTAAATCAATTATTTAAAAAATAATTAGTTGCAAAACATTCGTAACCAATGATCAAATCTAGATTGTCCATGAAATCATTTTCATTCTCATTAATTTTAGAATATGAGATTTCATTTTCACTTATAAAAACATTAACAGTTTAAAAACTCATGACACATTTGGACTTAATTACATGTCAAAAGACGCAATGTTTCAATCCTTCTGTGGTATTTAAAGAGTGACATCAATTGATTCCTTGGTTGTGGTTGTGGTTGTGGGTTGAGTGAGGTAAGGATTTCCATTTTGTAGTAACTACATTGCTTGTTTATGGGGCAGTCTAGTCAATGGATTTCAAAGCATCTTGTGGTGGCAGCTATGTTCAAGAGATTCACCAAGAAGGCCATCAAGGTCATCGTGTTGTATAGGAGGAAGTGCTACAATTGGGGCACAACTTTCTTGGCATGGAATAAATTTTCTTGGGGCTTATCAGTGATTGCACTAGTATTGTTGCAAAGGTTTTGAAATCCATGGTTGTAAACTTGAAAGATGTACCCGTTGAAGTAGAAAAGATTATTAGATGAGGAAGCAGATTCATGGCTATGGAGATTCCTTTCACCCCTTAGGCTGAGAGTGTGTTAGAGCTATCATTTGAAATTTTGTTTTGTCTTTTATGTTTCATTGGATAGCAAAGCCCACCTTGTCAAATAGAAAAATATTGTTGCAATTATAATTTTCATGTTTTAGATCTGAAAGATTGTGGAGTGTTATGGTGGGTGCAAACTTTTGCTAGAGTGGCATGCTAGTGTTGAAGTTTACATATTGTTATATGCACGGCTTAGATTTTGAGCTTATTGTTTATACACCTTATTGGTCATTGGATGGTTTTCTTTATGATCTAGTGGTGAAGAACCTACTTTTTTCAACTCTCATTTTCTCTTTAATTATCCATGGAGGTTTAAAGTTTGTCATAGCAAAGCATGAGGTTAGCTAGTGTGACCTAGGACATGAGTTTTTGAGACCTAAATATGAATCTCATTTGCCTTCTTAAAGCTGGAAAGCCCATTTGCTTTTATTGTTGTTAGCATTTGTATCCAAAATCAATGATCAAGTGGAGAGGTTTGGAATGTGCTACATGAGCATGCCTATGGAACAAGTTAAAAAATTGTATCCTTTGTCAGACCAAAATAAAGGATATTATTTCGTGTAAATATTCAATACAATTCATATAGTTGTTAAATCTATAAAATCAAACTTACAACAATGCCATTTTTGTATATTTGGTTGTTTCCTATAGGCCACACCCTGCACAGTCAATTTTTTACAAACCTTGAGGAAAAAATAATGTCTTTTGAACTTCATGTTGTGTGTCCTTGCAAAGTTTTATGGAAGGGATGGGAAAAGTGGTTGTACAAGGCTTGTAGGTACATGACTTGCATCTGAATGGGCCCTAAATCCATAAGGTAGTGGGGTGTGTCACAGTATAATGAGCCACATCCAACTTTTTTGTTCTTTTCAAAACGACAAAAGCTTGGAATTGGAAATGAGATGGCATGCAACCTACACAAAATTTATGGTTTAATCACATATTTGACTTGTAACAATATATTTTTTATAATAAAATGTAATTTCTTTGAATTTACAACTTATGTTTATGTTTATCCAAGAGTTATTGGAAAAAAAAATTACAAATTTTAAATTTTATAATATATATATATATATTTTTTAATGATGATCCAAAACCATGTAAAATATAATAATTATTCAATCTACACAAATATGAATTTTTTTCAAACAAATATAGATTAATTTTGATCATTATTATGTGACTTACTCAAGACCTCAGGATTGGTTACAAGTGTTTAATTAGTCTTTTTTCACACTAAAATGTTGATATAATTTATTCATATTTTTATATGTCATTCTTGAATGTATATTACATCACATTATGTAGATTACATGAAAAACATTTAATCTTAAGTGAAATTAAAATTTGACAGATTTGTTATTTAGTAATGGTTACACTTGCAGTGGTTCATTACATTGTAAATTTACCCAATGATGCTTGACATGTCTTTAATACTAAAATTGATTGACGAATTTAATGGATGGAGAACTAGCAAATATGGAAAAGATGTTATTGCTATTACATTTTTCAATGATGGGTGGGCTACAAATTGCAATTCATAAAAGGCTTGTGTTAATTGTTTAAGTGTAGCGAAAAAAACAAGGTGGAAGCAAGAATGGTGTAGGCCAATGGGTTCAAGCCGAATTTAAACAATGTAAAGCTTCCTGCAAAAGGGTTTGAGAAATTGATCAGCCATGTAGAGAAAGCTTTCAATGTGTTTGCTATTGTAAGTTGTCATTGGTCCTTGAAATATAAGGTTTTAGTCTGGGTTTCATGGTGACAAAAAACTAGTAAGTACCTTGTGAGGGCTAATGATAACACAATGTATTAAATTCAGGCATAAATCTAGTCTCACTTGCCATGTGTAAATTAGTCTTTCTTTGTCGATTTTTTTATAAAAGACTTTGTTTAATTGTAGAAGGTTGTAATCATGGTGTTGGATGTTTTTTATGTAGAGCATGCTTGTGATCATTTCTATGTGTTGGAAGTAATTGTGAAGGTTCCTTACTTTGGTAAGTTGTGTGATAATTCAACTATTTGATATAAAGGTGAAAAATAACTTGACAAATACATATACAAATGGGCTAAAACTTTTAATTATTTCGTTGATTAACGAGGGATAGTTTTGTGTGGGGTTCATGGCAAATTAATTTTAAGAGTATTTATTGTGGTATCTTGCCCATTTGTGAACATGTAGCTTCTAAATCTATCATAACCAGGTACAATTTTTTTTTTCCCATTTTCCCATTGGCATCCAATGACCTACTAATCTTGAATGTTGTAAACATAATGCTCGAGATGTTATCCTACAAGATGCAATGACAAATGATGGGTGAAAAGAAAGGATAGACTTGCTTGCAAAATTTGCCATAACAAATGACCATTCTAGACCTTACTTACCCTGGGAAAGGAAATGACAAAGGAAGGAAGACAAGATAAAGGATCAACTTGCTTGTAAGGAACACCCATACATTTCAATTTGCCACTTTTTGTTCTTTAGGAAGTCTTGCACCCCGATGTTTCCTATGGTTACAAATGCCATAGAAAAAGTTATCAACATATGCATATATTAAGCATTAGCCAACATGGTAGTTCAATACCAACCCCATCAAAAGAGGAGAATATATTTTCTTGAACCAAAAAAAAACTGGAATTTCAAGTTCAAAATAGCAACCATATCTATGTATGACAAAGGTCCCAAACCCCTAGGATAGAAAACCTGCAAATCTAGACCCTATATGAAGACCCCTTTATGGTGATTGGAAGGAATAGGGGGAGGGAGGGAGGGAGGGGGGCGGGGGGGGGGGGGGGGGGCGGGGCAGACAACTAGCACCCAC
>Ga0116227_10012566_pt1 | contig 13712 bp, 6 predicted proteins | sample S1TSphgellanicum_FD_89693 | JGI IMG/M metagenome (GOLD analysis project Ga0116227, IMG submission 89693) | Host-associated microbial communities from peat moss isolated from Minnesota, USA - S1T2_Fb - Sphagnum magellanicum MG | ecosystem: Host-associated > Plants > Peat moss > Unclassified...
ACCAAATCTGCAGCTGAGGAAGAGGCAGTTGAGGAGGGAGAGGAGGAATTAGTTCCTGCAAAGAAGAAGGCATTCACCAAATCTGAAGCTCAGGAGGAGGCAGTGGAGGAGGAAGAGGAGGAACCCATTCCTGCAAAGAAGATAATAGGGAAGGCAGCAACTGCAGACAAGAAGGAATTGAGTAGCAAATCTGACTCTGAGGAGGAAGTTGAGGAGGATGAAGAGGAATCAATCCCTATCAACAAGAAGAAAGTTGAGAACAGTACTGAGCTGAATGCAGCAGCAGCAGACAAGAAGAAAATGTCAAAGTCTGAAGCTCAGGAAGCAGTGGAGGAGGAAGAGGAGGAATCAATTTTTGCAAGGAAGAAATTGGGGAACAAAACTGAGCTGAAGGCAGCAGAGAAGAAGGAAATGATGAAGTCTGAAGCTGAGGCAGAGGAGGAGAGCGATTCAATTCCTGTGAAGACGAAAATGGGGATTGAAACTGAGCTTCAAAAGGCAGCAGCAGACAAGAAGAAATTGTCAAAATCTGAAGCTCAGGTGGTAGTGGAAGAGGATGCAGAGCAACCCAAGGATTTAGCTGCAGGTTCAAAGGGGCAACAGACTGATGTCCTGAACAAATCTGTCAAGGTGAATGGGCAAAATGGGGCAGCAAAATCAGCAGATGCAGAACAGCAAAAGAAGGAGGTTAGTGATGAAACTGAAGCTGAATCTGAGGAGGGGATGAACATAGATAACTCACAAGATCTGGAGGTAGACCTTGACCTAAACGACATTGATCTGCTTCAAGAAGTTCAGGACCTTCCTGCAAACATTCAGCAAACTGTTGGAGCTGTGACAACCCATCTATTACCAAAAATTCAGCAATTCTCTGGCCAGTCAAAGACCTCATTTGATCAGATCAACAAGAATCTTGCTAGCAGCTTCTTACCTTTGATCGGAGAAAAGTATGCGCCAATCATTGCAACCATGGTCTCTTATTGTCTTTTGTTGCTCCCTGTTGCTGTCGTCTTGTTTCTTTGCGAGCGAATACGTGCTATCCTGACACTGCAGAAGGTGCTCCTATTTATCAACATCTATCTGGCTGCATACTTTGCAATCCTTTTTACCATCACTTTGGGACTCAGGGCTGAACCTATTTCCTTCTTCTACCGGAATTCACCATCCAGTTACATAGTCTTGCAGTTGCTACAAGCATTTGGCTACATAATCTACATGCTGCTCCAGACAGCAGACGTTGTCTTTACGTGCTCCAGAGGAACCCTATTTGGCAAGTCATCAGCTGTAATCCAATGGTTGGTGGCAACATTGGTGGGCCTGCACTATTATTTCACTGTGTTCCATAGAGCTATGGCCAGGAAACCACTCATCACAAACTGGAAATTCTACGGTTTCTATTGCTTAAGCTTCTTGGTGTGCTGTCTTCTGGCCAGGATCCAGCGCAGCAAAAAAGAGTATGTCCCTTTGGGGGATGAGACCACAGACAAGAAGAATTAACGATTCACAACTACTGGTTATTGAGGTCTGCTGCATTTTCACCAGATTCAACTATCAGGTTTCACATGTTTTGTGTAGCCCCCTTTTTCCAGCTAAAGCATAGAACCAGTAACATAAATCTCTATTCAAATCACACGGTTTAGATAGCTGAGTGGCATAGCTCTGCAAGTATAGAGAAAGACATTCTTTTAGTAGCTCTCTTTTGAGTGCGATTGCCTATGCAGATGATGGGTAGTCAGATCTCATTTTTATATATGGTCGTCAGTCCACAGATAACTAGAAATTCTCAGTGTATTAAGAGTACAGAGGCACACCTTTGGATGTTACTGATTTGTACATCTGAGTGCCTGCGGGAAGGTGCAACTCCACCCCTGTCCCCACACCCCTATCATGTTCCAGATTCTTTCTTGACATCATAAAGAGAAGATACATATTTATGAGTGGAAGGCAAAAGCATAAAATGTGAGGTCTTACAGCTGATCTTGAACAATCTAAGCAAATGATCCTTCACTGAAATTTCACACAGGCAGCATGCATTTTTACACAATAGCTGTTGTATTTTGCAATGCTCATGTTGGAAAGCATCTCAGTGGTTGGACCCATGTCCACTTCTGCAAAAAGAGTACTTACCTAGGTGACCAGAGGCTACAAACATACACCAATTGGTATCCATAGCACTGAGACTATGCTCATCTCATGCTCCAATACAGTTAAATCTGGCTTGCTGATTGATTGCTATAAAAATAGGTTCCGTAATTTGGGTCACGCTTTTAGCTCTATAATATAAATATCATGGAGTGTACGAAGAGTTCTGTACAGGTTCGAAGTTCTGCACAGGTTCATATTTTGCTTTGAAGGGAACTTCATGAGTTGTGCAGATTGTCTTTCTATGTGTGCTGGGTGTGAAAGGTATGCAAATTCTTCCTGATCTTCAATGAGCCTCCAGTGCGAGTGAGCGTAGAAGTTTTGAGAATTGAAGATCAAGCATAGCCAGAGATGCAATTGTCCAATTTGAACAAGGCATTGGATCTGTTTTCTGTTCCAACAGAAGCTGATCTTGAAGCTTGAGATGCTGCATGTCTGCTTTTGAAACTGCATTTGCCTCTTCTACAAGCTCTCCTAATCTCTTTCTGTTTTGGAACTCCCATTCCCTTTGTGATTCAGTCTCCATGATATGGCCATTTTGTACTGCAGCTAGCTTCAAAACATTGTAGCCATGACAGTTTTCTCAGAAGTTGGTTCTTGAGCTTCACTTTGCATCTTCATCTAGACATATTAGCACATTGTTAGAACTGGATTTCATATACCTAGCTTTGATACCAATACAAGCAAAGCTCAAACTCATCATGGTAGGTGACTGACCATCATCAGACAACAGAAGGCAACCTCAAAAAGCTCACAAAGATTGATCATTTCCATACAATTTTCATAGCAGTTGCATTCACAAGCAAAAACTTGACAAGACAAACAGAAGGTCCAGAAGCTGGATCTACTTACATGCTCATGACCATTGTCTGAAGATGATGCTTCAGTTCAGTGTTTCTCCTATTCTCATATTGCAGCTGGGCATAATCCATCTTCCACCTTAGTCAGGTGCAGATTCTTTTGGAGCATCTCTAGTGTGTTGGCATTTGCTGTTATGCTCCGAGTACTGTCCTAACGTTCATCCGCTTTCTTCTCCCTTGACATCTTTCCAAGAGTGGAACTACCAATCGTGTGCACACAATACTCTCAAGACTACTGTACCTTGATGTGCTTACCGAGAGCTAAAGCTTCCACCTTGATGATCACTGGAGAAGACTTGCATGTGACAAGAATCTTACTTGGTACTAGTCTTTGTATTGGATTTCTGCAAATTCCACCATCTTCTTCTCTTGTGGTCTGACATGATTAGGCGTGGTTCAAAGGTCAATTACATTGCTGAAATAATCGATTATTTCAAGCATGATTATGTTATCAATTATGTGATCATCAAGGGGGAAGCTTTCAACACACCCAAATTGGTTTCGTCACTTATCTCATGATTATTCTGCCAATTATTATGGCCGTGGTGATACATGGTCATGGCATAGACAAAGATAATTGTTGTCCATCTCAGCCATAGCCATGTGTGCCATGACCTCAACTTCTTCAATGCAAAGGGTGAGAAAATGTTCATAAAAATGGCCTTTGAATCATTGATGATTCAAAACTCTACTCTTCAATAGAGTTTTGAATAATTGATGATTCAATAATCAATTCACTCATATGTAGCCAAGTGAACATTTGAGATAATTGATTATTGCAAGTAGATAATCAAAAGATAATTGGCCTTTGAACCACCCCTATTGATGATGCTCTTCTCCTTGTAGTCGCAAATTTCTTGTAAATGATATTATTAAATAAGAGTCAAGTTGTTTGAGACCTCATGAACTTCAAGTTTTCCTTGGGTGCAAACATGATAAAAGTCATGGTCACTTGCTTGGGTGCTTGAGTGGCACTTATAGAAGGTGATTAAAAATCCTTAATTTTTACAACTATAAAAAATATTCATTTTTTGTTTCATGGCATATTATATTATTATGTAAAAGTGTGAATTATTGTACATGATTATGTTATTTTGAAGACATTTCAAATTCTTTAAAAATTGAAAAAAAATCATTAATTATTTGAGTGTTTTACAAATGCTTGAGTTCTTAATTCTCATTAAATTCAATCCAAATTGTTTCACAAGTTCCCATAATATATTAAAAATATTATCATGCAAAACATAATTAAAAACTTGCAACATTAGTATAGTTTTGACCCAAAAACATGGAAAACCAAACATTGGCTACACTTGTCTTAGCCTTTATTAGTGTGAGAGCACCTGCTCCCCTTTGATAATGTTCTTGGGTATGGCCTTCAAGGCCTTCATCTCTAATTTCATCTTTGCTAGAATCAACCTCCATGGTTAACAACTAGGACTGAAAGGGTTGCATTTTTTCCTCTTTGGCCCACATTTGTTTATCAAAGGCTTTTATTTCATGCCAATGTTTGTCTTCCAACTAAGTCACATGTCTACCTTTAAAAATTCAATCCATTCTCGTAATGCAAAAGTTTTCATTGATCCAAATTGCAATGAAAGTTCTTGTTGGACGTATTAATTTTGTTCTAACTTGGACAATCTCTCTTATCATGTATTATGTCACCCTTTTAGTGATGTAACATTACTTTTTCAATATACCTTCTTTTCACTTCAAAATGGGCAAACTTGTGATTTAACAATATCCTCTTTCTCCTTTTTCTCTTTATTGGCTTTCTTGAGCATTGTTGCTATCACCTATTTTAGGGGTATTCACTTCCTTTCTTTTTCCAAATGATGTGCCCAATGCAAATAGGGAGCGTGCCCCAACTCCTTACTCTTCCATTGTTTCCACTTTAGACTCATATTTGAGTCTATAAAAGGGGTTGGGAACATGTCAAAATTGGTGTTACTATAAGCTTGAACAATAAACATGTGGTGCACATGTCACTTTTTCTTGTCCAAATCTCAAGCCCAATTTGCATCAACATATCATGTTAATGTTGTATCAATCAACTTTGGGAATAAAAAAACCCCAATTACTCATCCCCTTAATGTATCACAAAATTTGTTTTATAATTTGCAAATGTGCATTTTGGGTTGTAGCCATATACCTAGAAACACAAAGTTTACCACATATGTATGGTTGAGTGTGTGTAAGGAAAAACTAACTATCAACCATGCATTAGTAGTAAATATGATCACAAAAATGTAATTCCATATTTGCATGTAAGTGATACCCTTTGTCCTTGGGGGGTTTTACATGATGGCAATCCAACATTCCAAGCTTGTCTAGTATATTTTGAACATAGTTTTCTTGCATAAACATGATCCCATCAACTACATACAATAATTATGCTCAAATGTACAAGTTCATGTTCCCCAACTTGGACACTTGAAACATCCCTAAAGTTGCTTCTCCAAGTTTGCCAATTTTTAGTGGTTGTTCTTGGTCATTTACATATAATATGAACACAAGGTAATTATTGTTCTTGATGTTGTAGTATAGGTTGTGATTGGAATGATTTTTAGTCAAACTTTATTGTTTTAAAAAAACATCTACTTTAACATACCATGCTCTAGATGCTTGTTTTTAATTTGTAAACGGTTGTTCATAGCTTACAAACTTGATGATCTTTCCCTTGGACAACGAAACCTTAAGGTTGTACCATGTATATATTTTCATCAAGGTCACCATTTTAAAATGTAGTTTTCTTGTAAATAGGTGTGTGATTGGCCATGCAACTATTGTTACTACAATGTAGATGGTAGGCCACTTAATGTGGGTGCAAAGGTTTTGTCAAAACTTTTGCCTTTTTTTGCTCAAAACTTTGTGTCACAAGATGCAAGTTTAGTTTTTCAACTTTTCCATTTGTAGTCAATTTTGTCTTATAAACCCATTTTGTTGTGATGGGTTTTTTCCTAGGTGGCAAGTTCACAAGTTGCTTAGTTCCATTCTTGATAATGGAATTAAATTCTTATTGCATGATTTCTTTCCACCCATGGTATTGAATTGCTTCTTCATAGTCATGGGCTTTGAGATTTTAGCTAAATAAATGTAGTACTTATTATGCATTGATGGTCATCAAATTCTTTGCCAAGGTGATCTAGTACTAGGTTTTCACTCCCCCTCTTCTTGTCATTCAACTTCCTTTCCATGGAGATATGTCCTCATGAAATAATTGTCTAGCAATGCTTGGGTCATTCACCTCATTCAAAGTAGCCACTCTTTGATCATTGTTCTTTTTGGTTGGTGGAATTGAATGTTCTTGTAATTTTTCGTGGAGTTGGTGTTCTAGTGGTGCAAATACCTGTTCACATGAGCTTGTTGTCATTGTTTAATGTCAACCCCATGTCTTCCAAAGTGGAAACTTGCAAAGATATAAGTATCCATGTCTGAATGAACATGCATTTTAATTGATTAGGCTCCAACTTTGGCCTATTTCATTTGGAAATGTAAACATATGCCAAACAACCAAATATCTTCAAATGATCTACTTTTGGTAGGATCCATATGCACAATTCATTTAAGTGACAATCTATCATTTGTTTAAAATAGATTCTTAGTATTGGTCAAATATGTAATAATATTAATTGCCTCAATCCACAAATATGTTGGAACATTACTATGAATGAACATGTTTCTTGGTCTCTCCACAATGGTGTGTTTTTTCTTTATCCAACATCATGTTGGTGTGGGGGATTTGTCATGGTCAAGTGCCTTTAAATGCCATGGTTTTTTTGAAAGGTTAAAATTTTGTGGGATTTGAATTCACCTCCTTTGTCTATTCTCTAAAACATTGATTATTTCATTAGCATTCTCCACCAATGCTTTAAAAGCTTTAAGTTTCCCAAACATTGAACCTTTTTTTCCTTCAAAAAATATGTTGAAGTCTTTTTACTATAATCATAAATGAAAGACAAAAATAACCTAGAACTAGTAAGTGACACCTACAAAAATGGATCACACAAGTATGAGTAGATTGATTCATGTCCTTTCAAGGTTGTTGTTTCACAAAAACAAAACCTATCATCTCAATGTTGCTTACCTCTAACATAATCAACAAAAACATGTATGGTCATTTAGGGATGTAAGGCATCCCTTATGATTTGTCACTATTAAGGACATTTCAACATTGGGTGAAAATCCTTTAAGATGTACCACATAGGACGAAAAGGGCGTGTTCCTTATTACAGTCCTTTTATACCCTATATTTTGATCTTTATAAAAAATTATGAGTCAAAAGTTGTCAAAATTCTCAAAAGGATTATATTTTAAACCACTAAAATTCTAGATTCAATCATAATCATCCATAAATGTGTCTTTACATGGTAAAAAAGGACTAAGTAAAAAAGACAAAAAAGGGTGACACTATGACAAGGTTTTGGTACACCTTAAAAAATTTGGACCCCACTTGCTTTTGTAATTAATGTGGTCAACCTCTAATGCCATAACTTGGGCATTTTTATTGTAATCAAAACTTCATGTTGTATTGTTTCTAACTTGAATTTAATTATAGATACCATTTTTTTGTCTCTTATCCTTTTACTGAATTTTTTATGGGATCATGACTATTTACCACCCAACAATATTGGTCATGCCAAAAACCACAAGACATCATCATGTGTATGATAGCTCCAACAAATTTTATATTTTTTGTTATTATAATTACACAAAGGATGTCATGAATTTGTTTCACCTTTCCATCATATGAAACAAGGACATGATCCCCTTTGCTTTGTACAAAGTGAAAAATGTCCCCATGCAAATCTCACATTCATGGTCTTCACATGGTTTTTCATGTGATTAGGAGTTCTAGCATCACTAATTATGTGTTCGGTTACTCTAAAATTGAAGTACTAAATGGGTTGGGTTAGAATTAATGGTTTACATTCTTCCTTCATGAGTTGTGTGCTGCTCCTACCAATGTACTACCTTTCTTTGTAACAATCACGTGAATCCCCTTTCAAGTCCACCACTAACACAACTACATCCAACATTTTTGCTACCATGTCCTTAATTTGTCCCCTCTTGAACGACATTCAATTGTGGATGAATATATATGTCACTTCGTCCAAGATGACTTCTTTGAAAGTAAGGGCATAATTATCTAGCCCAATGATTTAGCTCATGATAGTTGTTGCACCAAGGTACAATCAAAATCAAATGAGCTAAAAACCATATTGGACAACTCCAAAACTATTTATATTGTTACATATGTTTATGTGGTATCACTTTAATGTCATGCTAATCATGGGAAGTTGTTATAAATGATTAATATGAATGTTGAAATTCAAATCTAAAAATTAATTTATTTTATTGGTTTTGGTTTTAATAAATTCTTTTTGAACTTGAAAAAAAGTTACTTTAAAAATAGTTTATTTTGCAAAGGACTAAGTTAAGGATTTTCTTAATTATAAAATTTTGATGGAAAAAAAATCGAAATGATAATAACCTACTACCCACATTCAAAAAACACTCATGATTTAAAAGTTGTGGAATTTAATTTTTTAAAATTCAAATTATGTTTAAAAATTCCTTTACCACATGTAAATGGGGTGTAAATGTACATGACATAAAAAACATGACATAAAAAAATAATTGTAGCTTATGATACAAAAAAACTAAAGCTTAAAATAGTTAACATATTTTGGTATGATTTAAAGCTATGATCATTTTCCAAAATGAAATGTAGAATTTGGGAGGATCTACACATTTTTAAAAAAATCATAAGTATTCAACAAAAATCAACAAAATCATATGATGTATTTGGGAAATTATAAATAATTTTAATAACATGTTGCAAAAAATTTCCTTCTAAAATTCTTTTTATGAAAAAGTCAAAATGACCAGAAAAGACTATAGTCCTTGGGTCCTTTGTCATTGTTGACTCCTTTGATTATGATTTGACCTACCACCCAAATCTTCTTTTAAATGAAGGTCCTCCAATTTGAATAGTGAATTGACCATATGAAGAATTAAATGTTTTCTAGCTACATTGAATTGTCCTCCAAAGTAAAATTACAGTCAAAAGAACCACCCAAGTGAGTGGGCACTTTTTTAAATTGCAATTTTATATGTTTGAAAAATCACAAGGGAAGCATAATAGTTTGGATTGCCATAAAGTTTTTTGGAATAATTTCCATTAATTGCAAAGTTTACATGCTTAAAGTTTGACACAAATTAATAATGTTTTTGCATGTTCAAAGCACTCAAACCTCGAAAATGGACAATCCTTATTTTTTCAAATGCCCTTTTTTTCTACCAAATGTGCACCATTTTTTTTGAAAATTGGAGAGGATTTTAACATTGATAATTAGAAGGGAAAAAGGACTTGAAGTGATGAAAATTATTTTTATAACCAATTTGAGCACATTTGGTTCAAAAGTGTTTTTTACCTTGAAAATTATGGATTTTGAAAGTGTGGTTTTAACAAAAGTTGTTCATATATATGTGATAGAAGGCATGAATGCATAATATACATGGTATAAAATCAATTTTTAGTCAAAATATATTTATATCTAAAATGCAGTGCTAAATGGGGTATCTGAAATACAGAATATTAAGTTATAAACCAATGCAAAAATGACACATGTCATGTGCAATCCTTGGAAAAGGGCTTTTACCTTGGTGGCCCTAGCTCCTTTGACCATGATTTCACCCTACACCATTTTATTAAAAAGTCTTCCCAATTTAATTTTCTTTCCTTCCAATACATCACATCAAAAATTTCCCATATCACAAATTTTCAATAGAATCCATGAGAACATTGTAAAACAATATGTTTGTGCAAAATCCATGGGCTTCAAAGTGCAAAATGATACGAAATATATATAGTACTTATATATAAATGATGTGCCCTTTTTACTTATGATGTTTTGATGTGATACATACATATGATTTACATTTTGATTAAATTTGTGCAATTATCATAATCTAATTTTGCATAAAACTATGTGATTTTTGTGTATTAAACATGAACATTCATGTATATCATTAAAAAAGAATGTCACATATGTTTGATTATTTAAAATATTGAATACACAAGTATCATTCATATTAACCATAACATGGAATTCATGTGATTTTTATATGAACTTATGAAAACTAAATTTCACACAAAATTTGTATGAACCCATGAAGCTTGGTAAATTTGTGATGCACCTTTGAAAAAGAACATTTCATTTTTTCATTGTAGATCTTGTTCCTCAACACTATTGATCAAAGAAATTTTTTCCCATCAACTTGTCAAAAGATGGTAGTTCATTTTGGTTAATGACTAATCATGATTAAATTTCCTAGATTAATTGATTAAAGCTTTTATTGAAATAGGACCCAATATGGACAATTATTAAAAAATGCCATCTTGTCATTTTGGACAAGTATATTTCAACATCTATTGTGATTAGGTGGTTTTTGCAATTAGCAAAGTAGTGGACCATTTGATTGGTCATTTTGATTGGCAAAAAAGGTAGTCTTTTGATTAGTGGATTGGTCATTTTGATTGTCAATTTTTTTCCCATTAGATTATTTTCAAAAAAATATTAAATTGTGATAGGTATGTAGGTGGGCAAGTGGTAACTTAACCTAGCTTAGCCTAACCTAGCCTAACTTAGCTAGCCTACTTAACCTAGCCCCTTAGCCATGCCTATAAGATGTAAATATTAAGAATTGAACCCTTCATTAGAGATGTCATTTGTTTTTATCCAACTTGATAAAAAAAACCATCAAAGTCATCTTGATTAGAGGTGTCATTTCTTTTTTTCCAACATGATTAGATATTTTATAAGATTAAAAACCAATGGCCGTTTTGACTGAGGAGGTCATTTTTTGTCCAAATTGACTAGATGTTTGATTTGACACATAGTCAAATAAGTCATTGAATTAAGTTGATTGATCAAAAAATACACATGCCATTCAAGCCCCAAGCCTTTAATCAAAATGTACATATCCATTAGTCAATAAGTATGATTGCTTGAAAAATCAAAAAAAAAAGAAGCAAATTGAATTGATTTTTTGTAGTTTTTAGGGAGTGCATCAAACACAATATGACCAATCATGCCCTCTTAAATAATATCACCAATCCCAACTAGTTGGTTCATAACTTCCTTGATTGTTTTGACAAAATCAAGAATAGAAGTCCATTTTCCCATCTTCATTGGGTGTAACCTACTGAGAAAATAAAATGTACACATTGTGTTCTAGGTTTTGTACAAGTTTCATAACATCTTCCAACACATTGCTAGATCCTCTTCATTTGTAATATAAGATATAATCTCATCTTTGATAGACATGATTAGTATTGCCAACATTTTATTATTTCCATCCTCCATACCTATTGCAACACTTTAATTCAATATTGGTACAACTATTAGGTCAACTCTTGTGGCAATATCACTATCTAATCTAATTGAAGTTCATTCAAGTTATTGCATAGTACCATTGTGAGTTAGGGCTACAAGTTCCCATAAATTTTCACACTTTAGGACTAACTTCATCTTCACCTTCTACACAATGTAATTAACAACACCTTTAATTTTTAAAGATTTTGACATGTTAAATATTTTTTTCCCACTCATGATGAATAGTTTATATGATTCAAATTTTTATCACAATGTTTCATAGATTTTACATTAATTTCAATTTTCAAATAGACTTGATGCCTAAACCTTAATTAATTCAATCTGTTAATCACATTACCTTTTTTGATTTATAGAAACCAAAGGAAAAACATTCAATGATATAGACAAAAGATATTTATCTTAGAGTAAGCTTTTTATATCCTATTCATGTGCATTACCATAGTACTTTGGTAAAGTTGACATTAATTATATTGTTTGTAGAAATGTTTAATCTTTTTAAAATATTTATTTTGAGAAAAGAACTTGCATTTCATGCTACTCACACTACTAATGATGATCAAATGGTCCATTCATGCTAATAGGAAAAAACCTTAACATTTTCAATGATTGCTTATTTTGGAATATTTTGTTAGTAATTTTTTAAAAAATTACTATGTTAAAGTGCATATTAAAAAAATCAGAAATGTGATTTTCAAATATTTTCAAGTCATTTTGCAAGTCATTTTTTGTTTAAAAACATTAGTTACAATTGTTTCAAAAATGTTTTTGGGTGTTTTTTAATTGTTGGATTGATTTCAAATTTATTCAAATTTCCCATGATATATTATCAATGTTGTTATACAAATAATTTCAAAAATTTGGACATCAATTTAAATTTCCATTTAAAAATACCAAACATCAAAAAATGATTGAAATTACTTTTATACGTGTATTAACACGTCCACCCCAAAATAACATAAGATTAGGAATATTGATTTTTTTCATTTATCGCTTGAATATTATGATATCAAAACAAAATTCCATGATCATATATATTTTCCATAAAATAATTTCAACATCCATTAATATAAATTCCAAGTTTCAATTTACTAATTTGCTTATCTAGGTTTGTGAAGAGGGCATTTGTAAGGTGGTGTTCAACTTGCAATTTTAAGCTCTTAATGTGAATCAATATTCACAAAGTAATATGTGACAATTTTTGATGTTAAAAATCATGTCATGACAATTTTTGTGTTTGTACATCATGTTTTAACAATTTTTGAAATTGTATCATGATATTTTTCAAGATTTAATTTTTTTGTTTGTAATTATCATGTTTTGACAATTTGTGAAATTATATACCAAAATTTGTCATGAAATTTTTTGTGCAAATTCTATGTTGTGTGATATTCATGTTTCATTCCACAATTTCTATTATATTGTGTTACTTAATCGTCTTGTAAGACATTTTTTGGTTTTATTTGATGTGATCCATGATTTAAATTGAATTCAAATATGTGTTGGGAGTAGGGTTCTTTGTTTCAAATTCTCGATTGTGTTTGCAAGTTGTTTACACATGTTGGGTTGAGGAGGCATTATTGGCAACTAGTGTGATTTTTTCATAGGTACAATTGGCACCTTGCATTATTTTGAATTAGGATTTTGGCACCCAAGAAAAAATTGGGAAGCACAAAATGGTGATATAAAAAATTGGGATGCATGGTAAATGGGTTACATGGATTTTTCCCTTATAAAATAATTAACAATCCATTTTGCATCCATGTGCGCGAATTGGTGAACATGTTTAGATTTGTGTACAATATGTGATGATGCAACAATTTTTAGTTGATGATATATGTGTACCCTAAAATGTTGTATTAAACAACACCTTCAAACCTACAAACAAGGCTTGAGGGGGATCAAAATCCAATCCTTTTGGATCTTGCCCATTGTAGCCTAGGTTACATTTGCACAAGCACTAAACCTTAGAACCTTGCTTGCACTCCCACATCAGTCCAAGAGAAATTAGCAAAATAAAAAACCATAAGCAATGTGCATATTAAATGGCAAAGCCAAAGAATATTGCAACACTACAACAAGGAACTTTACAAGTGAAAGCACTTACAACAATTAGAGGTACAGTAGAACCTCTATAAATTGATCCCCCAAAATTTTATAACCTTTCAAATTTTATCACTCCGGCCCAGTCCATCAATGGGACTAGGCAAAAATTTTATATTCTTATAACTTATCACTTTTCCTCTTTCCCGACAATTTTATAATTTTATAATTCGTTTATTTCTCGATCAGTTATGGTGGAAATAGCTAG
>Ga0116227_10012567_pt1 | contig 13711 bp, 6 predicted proteins | sample S1TSphgellanicum_FD_89693 | JGI IMG/M metagenome (GOLD analysis project Ga0116227, IMG submission 89693) | Host-associated microbial communities from peat moss isolated from Minnesota, USA - S1T2_Fb - Sphagnum magellanicum MG | ecosystem: Host-associated > Plants > Peat moss > Unclassified...
AAAAATCCGAAAAAAAAAATCCAAAAAAAAAAAGATAAAAAAAGAAGCAAACACGTAGCCTTAGATTTTTCTGCCGATTTTTTAATTTTTAATTTTTATTTTGTTTCTTCATTTTTGTTAATTTAAGAGAAGGGGAGAAAAATCTGAAAAAAAAAATCCAAAAAAAAAGATAAAAAAGAAGCAAATACGTAGCAGAATCGGTCTCTGCGGCTCATTTCTGGGGGGTTGCAGAATCGGCATCGTAGAGACCGTTAACGGGTCGAAACGCCCTGTGTGTCAGACGGACGGACTAAATGATTCATCTAAAGTGCGCACCTACCGGCTAAGTACGCACAATCCTCCCAGGTTCAAGTTGCGTACTTAGGCGGGAGGCTACTGTACTATGTTGTGAGCACTTCCTGCAAACTGTAGCAACAAGAGTAAGTGAGTAGGTGTGCATCTTCCCTCCTGCACTCGTGGACTGCTCCTACTTGGTTGCGGAAGAAAAAAAATCTATCCCCCATGCCTTCCAGAAGTTAAGCTCAGTTTGTAGACAACTGGAGGAAATGAGACAGTCTGTCGGTTCCCGAAAAAATAAATGAGAAGAATTACTAATTTTGTTACAGTTGCTTCTTGCCTCGAAATAGGAGGACCTTCTTCAAAAGTCTTGTGGACAATTTTTGCTTTGTAGCTATTTATTGCGGCGGACCTTCTTCAAAAGTTTTGTGGACAATTTTTTCTTTGTAGCTATTTATTGCGGTCTTCAGTGCTTTCGTCTTTCTGTTCCTTCCGTTTCCGTGACGCAGCTTGAATCGAGGAATTTTTGGAGCTTTCAAAGCCGCGGGATGCGACTGGGCCTCTCATACTCGCACTTTCCTCATGCCTTTATAATCTCCTTCCTCTTTTGTGTTATTGCACCATAAGTACTTGAAATCTTGTGTCAGGTTTGCCGTTCCCGTTGATAATTTGTTTCTCCTTTGCTTGCCATAGTTTGTAATTTGTGCTGTGCTTTCCAGTCCTTTTGACTGTAGCCTCAGCGGTTTTGTAGCATTTGGCTGTGGTACTCTCTTTACACAGGAGAAATCATTTCCGTTTATCAGATCTGTACTATTTTGTTCAAGAATTTTGGTATTCTTTGCACAGGAGAAGTAGTTTCCGCTTATCATCTCTGTTACTGTTTTGTTCAAGAGTTTTGGAAGACGGATCGTTCTAGTGTCTCATCATCATGGTCAAAAATTTCCTGGTCTCAGCGAGAGAGGCGATAGACGAAGCCAAGGAACTGACGTCCGGAGAAAATGAACAACTCTTCAAGCTCAACAAAAATCAGTGTAAGTATGTTGTGCAGAAACTCTCAGAGTGTGAAGAAGTTTTGCAGTCTGTGGAGCTTATCACCGATTCTCTTGCCTTTCAACGATCCAACGCAGCGCTCTACAAAGAAATCTATCGAGTTGTGATGGAGGCTTTGGCGCTTATAAAGGACTGTTGTGACGAACAGTGGCTGAAGGCAGCAGCGATCACTCATCAAAGTGGCATTGACAAGAGGGAGTACTTTGCTAAAGCAGTTTATGAATTAGAGTGGTGTACTTTCACTCTCTATTGCCTTTGTCTTCGAGAGAAGACTCGTATTGCAGGTAAGGAGTCTACCAGCTTTTTGGAGCCTGAAAGATGTGATGGTAAGCTGGGGTTGTTTGATATGTTCAAACTGGAGAGGGCTGCGCAGCAAGACCGAAAGAATTTGAGGGCGCATTTGGAGCTCCTAACGCAGTTTGACCACGTTTGCGACGCTAGCAAAGAGAGCAACGATGTGAGCGGTCCGACGGAAGCATGCCTTGCTGTGCAGCTAAGCCAGAGCTTGAATAGTGACGACGTGCCTGCATCAACAGATCATCCTGCAACGATTTCAATGTCCAGGACCTCCTTGTGGAAGGTGTATGTTCCATATATCCCGCAGGCGACATCGTTAGGGAGAGGTGGCTTTGCATTAGTTCATGAAACGGAATGGTTACAAGAAAAGTCTGTTACAAAGGCTTTCCCCGGGCACCGTGTTGACGATGAGAATCTCAACACAGCAGCGTCTGATGATGTTCCGAGCGCCGCCCTTGGTACTCATGATCATCCGCATGACATGATTACGAAAGTTTCTTGCAACGAAGATAATCACGAGAATTGCCCTGCGCCGCTCATGGATGTGATGTATGAGGATCTGGATCAATTTCTGCGCAAAAGATCCGAGCTTATCGACGATGCCGGTCCGCTGTCGATCCCCATATCAGTGGATCTTATGCTGCAAATTGCACAGGGGATCAAATCCTTGCACGACACGGGCTTTGCACACCGCGACCTCAAGCCGTCAAACATTCTACTGAAACCTCTTGCAGGCGTTTCTGAACTTGAGTACATGGAAGGATACTTAATCGCAAAGGTCGCACACTTTGGCATACCTGAGACGAAGAAGTGGACAGGCTCCATGTGTTCTTCTTCGCATCAGAAACCTGATGTTGTTGGCACTCTGAAATCGACAAATTCGCAGACGTCGATGGCCATGATAGATGACGAGACGAACGACAACTACGATGCAACAATGCTGCCACTTCCTTCTCAAGAAGACGAAGAACATGATCGATTCACGGCAAAAGACGTGTATGATTTCGCCATGATTTGCTATGAGTTACTGATGACAGGATCAGAAGACTCAATGCCTGGAGGTGTGCACAAGAGAAGAATAAGAGGTGAACCATTCAATACGAGGAGAAGATCAGCAGCTGATGATTTGGAGCCAGAGCTTCCGGAGAGATGCCCGAAGAGATTGGCTTTGCTGCTTCAAAGATGTTGGGAGAAGGATCCTCCAGGCAGACCCGATTTTAGAGACATCTGCAAGGAATTGAGATACATCAAAGGTCTTCTCCTCACAGGTTAGTGCACTAGCCCTTCACCCTACCATCATTCGCGTTCTTGTTCACTCACCCCTATGGAACTATTGCAATAACGGAAGGAACATCTGGTAAATTACATCTACAAAATAAAAGTCGTTGTGTCTGGAAAGTATTGGTTACAACTACTTTTATAATACTTATCAAAATATCCCTCCCTTTGGCCTTTCAACCTGGGGATGAGACCTTAGATCCAGAAGGTACCGAGTACAAAACCTTCTCCTATACTAAAGCCCCAACATTAAGAAGGGTTTCACAATAAATTATAAATCCACTTTAATCGACAATTTGATCTCGTTAAATGATATGGTCAATGGACAAAAATAATGTAAAATTTGAAGAATATCATGAAATTTAGGTTGCTTTGTAAATGATGATCTATCAAATAAACACAGATTTACGCTTAGGAGCTAGGAGGTGAAACCAAAGGAATATAAATGTGTAATAAATTCATGTTATCTTTTTTTTATAATGGGGGGGCAGAAAGTGCATTACAAGGTTACAAACATTAATATTATACTAAAAAACCATGCTGACAATAACATTGAACATATTTATGATGCTCAATGCTTTTTATGCAGCCAAAATGGCTATTATCCACAAAAAGAGGGGGGAAAAAATGACAATTGTCCTTTTGAAAATTTTAACAATATTTGACTATAAATCAAATATGAAGAATAAATCTTTAATCATCCTTTTATCATTCTAACTACGCACTGAAACCACAGATGAAAATATGGTTGGGTCATAATAAATATTTAGATTCCCTTAAACAAATATTTTCTGAAATTTATTAGATATCAGAAATAAGAGAATATCATTTAAGATAACAGGAACAACATTGGTGGATTAAAATTTTATGAATTTAGAGAGAATATCAACTTCAGGAGGATCATTTAACAAAGGTCAGGCTGAAATTAGAACCCTAGGTAAGGTCCTGAATTGGAGTACATTTGAAAAACTTGTGGAATAACAAGAATCTTTTTAATGTAAAATGATCAGTTAACTATATGATTTCCACTTGGCATGCTGATTTTTAAATGATATGATAATTATAAGGCCTCTTTCATATATGCACATGTGTGTGTCGGTATATATTTGTATACGCATATAATTTGCGTGCTCATTCATTGATTACAAAAGAAATCAATGCAAAGTTTTTCAATCACGTTTTGATTGATGCTTATGAAGTTTGCACTAAACTCAATTTCGTAATTGAGTTTAATTTTCTTTCACTGATTTTGTAGGCGATCAACTCCTACTGCAAAATGGGGATACTCTATTACAGATGATGAAACCAATTCAAAAGGTAGATGATTCATACTTGTGAGGGAATTGAACTTTTGACTTCAATCCAACAAATTGTATTGGTTTCCTGTTTCAGTGAAATACATGAAGTATGAGTTCATTACAATTTTCCATTGACCTATATCAACCATGGTCACAATAACATAACCATGAACTTTTGTTTCTGGTGATGATGCTCTAACACATTATGCAAATGTTTTCATATTATTCATTAATTCATAACGCATGGTAATATATCAACAGGTCCAAGGTCCGTGGGGAGGACATGGTGGAAGTGATTTTTTTGATGGCTTTGCAACTGGCATTAGAAAGCTGACGATTAGCTTTACTGCTAAGAAACATGTTGTTTGGTGTCTTCGTGCTCAATATGATAAAGAAGGACAAGCAGTTTACTGTACACATGGTACACTTGGTCATGGATCTGAAACTGAAGTGAGCTTCACTTATTACCTTCCATTTTAAATATATCTAATAATATAGAACAACAATTGTCACAGTTAGCATAGTATTACTTGCACTATCAAACCTGAGGATGTCCATAATGTTGTTTCAGCCCATTGCTTGGATATTGAAATACTTAAAATGGTAAAATAAAGACGTGGACAAACATCAGGATGTAACATTTCCATAATTCAGTTTAATTTCAGTTTTGAAATTGAAAAAATTATAGTGCATTATGGTTGTTGCTTTTGTACAAAATGCGAAATACTAGCTCAATTGATCAAACAAATGGCAATTGTGAACACCCTTATTGAAGTTTGTGAATATTGATGGAACCACAATGTAAGTTTAGTTGAAGCATTGATAATTTTTGAATTGGTCAATTGATTTATATGTCATTGTCTCTTGTGCAGATAACATTTGATTACCCCCTGGAATACCTCCAACAAATTGAGGGATATTATGGTGTAACACCTGCTGTTGTTTGTGGAGGACCAGTGACAACTATTTCTTCCATTACATTCAAGTCCAATATCAAAACCTATGGGCCCTATGGTAGTCATGCAAAAGATCATGAGCGCTTCAAAAGTGGCATTGGGAAGGTAGTGGGCTTTTTTGGAAGATCTGGCATGTGTCTTGATCAAATTGGAGTATTGAATAATTGAAGTTGATTGTAACATTGGTTTATGTGAACTTGGAAAGGTATTGAGTCACATTGGTCAGTAGACCTTCCTGTAAGGGAACATAAGACTTGGCCTAAAGGTTGATTTTGCTTGAAGTTCAATGGAGATGGAGGCTTTGTAGTATCATTATAACCAAGGTGCAGTGAGTTGAAAGTGGAAATGTCATTTGGCCAACAAGGTATTTCTGAATTATGATTGACAACAAATGTGTTAATATACTTAGTTATAGGTTTTAGGATAGATCCCATAATGGACCTAAAGATACAGACCTTTAGTGTGTGTTTGTAATGAGAATAATTATACTCAAAGACATGGTTTGAATTTGAATGTCAAACAATGAAGACTTTTGTGAAGACTTGAATGTCAATGTTCACATTATTGCTTATAGGTAAGAGTATTTCTACACATGTGAGGAGTTTTGATAGCCCAGATTAAATGGGTCTTTTATAGTAGTAAGTTGTAACATTTAAAAGATCATTTGATTTGAATTACTGTAGCCTAGAGGGTCAGCTTCCATATTGACAAATTTACAATTTTCATTATCTACTATGAAATTGTCATATGATTCAGATTGTAGCTTGAGATAATTATGATGGTTTTCAACACCTTACCAAGTTATATTTTCACAAAATTTTATTTCCCTGTCTTAAGGATTATTTAACGACCAAATTAACCCTACAATAAAGTATTTACAAAAATGGCAATCATCATCTCATCAGAATCGGAAGCATTGCACAAATCAATGTTTGTTGATATCAATAAGACTTTAGATGTAAATGATGGTATTTTAAATGGTGAAACACCTTCATATGATGAAAAAATATAAATACTTGTAAAAGCTACATGGACCAAGTTTCATCTTGAATTGGAATTACATAGCCTACAACTAAATGTTAAGAAAATTTAGATGTTGGAAGGTGAAAAAGAAAAATCCCAATCAATCCTAAGTAAAGGACAAGTTCATTGAGTACCATATGGTTATTTTGGAAAAGGATGATTATATACATAAGTTTAGTATGGTCGTGCACCCAACAAATATTAAAATTGAATGTATCTTGTTATATATCATGGTTCAAACTAAAAGAATCGGAATGCAAATGCACATATCATGGTTCATGGATGACATCTATGAACCTTAGCATAAATCTTCAAACACATATGGAGATCTTATAATCAATCATAAAGAATCACAAATATCAAATAATTTTCATGTGTAAGTTTAAAAAATTATCACCCATAGTACATGCTTTGTACCGAGTGCACTGACTTCTATTTAACAAATTTCTTTGTTTTTTATTTTTTGTATTAATGACATTAATCAATTGCATCATATACACTAGAAGAAAAGTGAGTTTTTTCAACTTGTTCAAATGCAATTATTTTTGTCCAAGGTGATTAATTTTTGTTGTATATAACTAAAACATTAGTCACTTTGAACAAAGTAATCGCAAAAATTGGTTACAAAATCCCATTTTTCTTCTAATGATAGTTCCTACAACAACAAAGGTCATAGCTTCATATTACGATGGTTTATGTAATTTTATCTATAGTTAATGTATAAAATTCATTCATTAACACTATTATTCCATTCATCCATTGATGGGAAACATGAAATATATGTATCACCTTCACATTTTCCTAAATTTTAAGTTGAAGTATATGCTAAGTGCATGTGCTTATTTGAATTCAGCATGTGCATTTTATGTGATTATTCAACTTTGGTTTCAATTTTGAAATAATCAATTGTATGGGAAAAGAAATTGAGTTCACATTTAGATATTAGAATTTAATACCTTCATGTCTGCTTTAGGTATCTTGTATAAGTTTCAACATGTGAACAACGTTTCATATACACGGACATGAAGGCAATTGTCGATTTTCTTAATACTGTGTCATGCTAGCTTTATGATAATTTGATATTAAGGTTTTGGCATTTCCAAATTTTGGTCAACAAATTTCTAAATTGCATGTTGGGGCAGTTACATTTGATTGTCCACCTGTCATATACTTGTGTCGAGTTTTTAAAAGTCGTGTTGTTACTAATTTGTGAAGGACTTGCAAGAAAGGAATAAGGAAGAACTTGTGAATGCATGCAGTTTGTTAATGGTTATGGCAATGATGGACTGTGCAAGGCCCAAATTTTGGTCACTTATTATGCCATAGCCTAAGGCCAACTTCCACATTGACAACATGAATATATAAATATATAAATTAGAAATTATTATTATTTTGTGATCTAAGATGGCGGCTTGGCTTAGCAAAATGGTATTGGCCCAGCATTTTTGCGCAGGATGCTGACCCTGACAAAAGCCATAGCAAAGTTCACAGCGCATCACCTGGAGTTGATAGACTAGATTGTTTGATCAGACCATGTGGGTTTCTATATTAGGAGTCTCTGGAGTCCTATCTTTTGCAGTCGCAGATTAATGAGTGAGGTTAGAAAAAAGTGATCTTGAGTCTTGGGTGTGAGAAAATATTGTTGTAGGACCGCATACTGAGCATGGGTGGAGCTGCTCTGAGCATGCCCCACCTAACAGCAATAGGAAGTGATAAGGACGAAATTTAATGAATTCAACAGCTGACGCAGCGTCAAAAAAGTTGGTTCGGTTTCTATGCAAGTCATGAGGTAGGGCCAGAATAGAGAGTGACCCTACAGCCACAATTGGACCATGAGGGGATGAATGGTGGATGGACAGGAAACATTTTCCATTATGTTCCAGTCCTTCAGTTAGCCATGGTGGTTAGCCGACTTCATGTTTCTACTACCTGCTAACAACCCATGAGGCCTACCAATGTACATTCATTTACCTACTTAGGAAGGTACTTATTATCTTACTTGCCTACCTAAATGACGTATCCTTTAAAGCATAATATGAGCAGCGTTTTTCTTTTCAGGTTGATTTTTCTCATAATGATTATAAATAATTGCTTTTTTAGATTTTCTAATCTTCAAGTTTTGAAGATATATGTACCTACATATTTCTTAGAATATTGTCAGATTCCATAAGAAGTTCCAACAGATAGCCAACAATATAGAAGGATGCATAACCGTTTTTACTGTTATATTTTGTTCATTTGCAAATTTGGCTAAATCATGTTATGAACAATCACCACCCCTTCAGTTTTATCACAAAATTGGGGGAAAAAAACACTGCCTACCAAAATGTTTCATCCAACCACTGACCAATGGAGTGGTAAGAGACTTCCAATGGATGGTGTGCTGGTGGGGTGATCATTCACTCTGGCTGAGTTTTTTTTAAGAATTTTTTGATGTAGCCAAAGTGGCAATCATCCATAGAAAAAGTGAAGATTGTCCCTAGAAAGAATTAAGCAAATCTGGCTATAAACTAAATATGAAATACAATTATTTAATCATCCTTCTATAGTTTTGGCTACATAAAGAAAACCAACTATAGAAACCTGACGATTTTCACTATTATTTTCCACTAGTCTTGGCAATTCAAACCATCACAAGTCACTTCATTTTTATTTTTTTTAATTTTTGATTTTCCTTTTAGGTGACATTTTGCCAATGAAAAGAAAAAGGTTGACTCTAGTTGCCATCAAGTTTGTGAGCAAGTTTTTTCTTTTTTTTCAATTTTTTGATATAGCCACAATGGCTATCATCTACAAGAGGAATTAGCCAAATTTGGCTACATTTAAAAGAGGAAAGTAGAAATTTGAAGAACCATTTTATATATTCTAGCAACTTGCTAGAACTTATCATTTAAATCTGGCAACTTCACACAAAAAATTTATTCAAAATGGACCAACTTTTGTGCATTTTTTTCGCAAAAATCCTTGGAATGACTAGCATTAGGTTTTTTTTTTTATAGTTAAACATAATGGCTAAACTTAAGTTAAACCCAATGGATAAATTTAATGATTAAATATAATGGTTAAATCTAGGCTATACCTAGTGTTCAAATTACAGCTATATTTAATGGTCAATAGTTAAACTTAAACTAATCTTGATGTCAAATCTAATGGCTAAACATAATGGTTAAACTTGATGATTAAATTTAAGTTAAACCTATTGGTTAGAATTTTACTAAACTTTGGGTAAACCTAATGACTAATCTATACACTAAACATACATCACAAACTTAGCATATCATGATTTAATAATGAAAATTGTGCAAATTTTGTTCCATCATAATTCATACATTTCACACACTAATATCATGCATTGAAAACACATTTGAAAGACGGATTTATTGGAAGATGCAAAATCCATGTGACATTTGTTTATTCATAGGTTCGCACTTTGTTCATCAACACATTTATTTATGTGTCAAATTTGTTTTCAATGCATAATATTTGTGCAAAAAACATATGAACTTATGAATGAACAAATTTCACACAAATTTCATTATTAATTTGTCACATGCTAAATTTGTGATGTATTGATTAAACTTAGTGGCTACACCTAAATGGTTAAATTTAGGTAGGTAAGTGGGTGGATGGGTTGGTAAATAATATGTCTAAGTAAGTGGGTAATTAAATAGGTAGCTTGTACAAAGGTGAAAATTTATAGGTAGGTATGTGAATAGGCATGTAAGTAATAAGTAAGTGGGTGGATGGGTAAGATGTAGGTAAGTAACTATTTAAATAAATAAATGGATGAATAAATAAAGGTAGATATAGAGGGCAATTTGATTAAAGATCATTGGTCATCTTAATTAAATGTTACATTTGATTAAAAATCATTGATCATATTGATTAAAAAAATAAGCCATCTTAACTAAATGTTATATTTGATTAAAAACCATTGATCATTTTGATTAAAGATCGTTGGTCATCTTGATTAAATGTTACACTTGACTAAAAATCATTGATCATTTTGACTAAAAATTATTAACCATCTTAACTAAATGTTGCATTTGATTAAAAACCATTGATCATTTTGACTAAATATCATTGGCCATCTTCATTAAATGTTACACTTGACTAAAGACCATTGATCATTTTAACTAAAGATCATTAATCATTTTAACTAAAGATCATTAATCATTTTGATTATATGTTTCATTTGACTAAAGACCATTGAACATTTTGACTAAAGTTGTACAACTTGATTATATGTATTTAATCAAATAAATCATTATAGTCAAATTGACTAATCAAAAAATGTGTGTGATTCAAACCTTTGGCCTTAATCAAAATGTACATGTCCATTAATTAATAATGACAAATTAATCAACATGAACCTCTTAAAAAATCATGATTTGAAATAATGTTTTAAATGATTGAATTAAATTTTTTTTATACAACCTTAAATTCTAACTTTAATACAAATTAAACAATAAGGTCATTGTGCAATTGAATTGATGCAAATGTTCTATGTAACTTCCAATATAATATCTTCAATTATCATATTTGGAACATAATTCTACTTGTGTAAACACATAATTTCACAATATCATATGTTGCATTAAGATAAGTCTAGCAATGTTGATAAAGTTTGAAAAGGTTTTCAGATTTTTTCAAACTTTTCATCAAGTCAATCTTTTTTAGAATGTCACCTTGTATCATCAAATTTATAATCATTTTCACATCCTTTTGAGAAGAAAAGGTAATGTCCACATGAGGATGGGCTTTAAATGCCCACCATTTCTTTTTTTCATAAGAAAAATTGTCCTACTTTTGGAAACTATCCATCAATGTATCTTACTTTCAAACACTTTTTGACAACCGTTTATGAATATTTGATTTGTTGCCACCATATGCAAGAAAATCATTTTATGATTTTGAAACCTTTGATCCCTTTGAAAAAGAAAAAAAGATATTGTCTCTAATAACATTATTCCTTGCAATTTCATTGCTGAGAAACATGCCAAATTGTTGAATCATATGCATTTGCAAAGGCCATGATCTTTCCAATTACAGTAGTAGATCCCCCTAGAAACTAGAAGTATTCAAAATTGAAAAAAACTTTAAGATTTTTTGCATAACAAGTCATAAAATTCTTGCCTTTTGTAACAAAGGGTTGGTCTTTTCATGGCTTTTCTAAACCAAAAGAAGAGTTTTTGCACTCACATTCACACCAAATCTACAGTGAAGATAGGATTGAAATTCATTAAATTGTAAAACTCTTCATCTTCATGCAACCTTGACCTCTTATGGCTTTAAACACAAGGTGGAAGCTATTGAGGAGGTGTATGTGTTCAAAAGACCATGAGATGGTTGTTATTAACAATGTGAGCATGTTAAGCATAGGTAATGGCTGGTAGGAAGACTTAACCAAACTATGCATGGCACAAGCTAGGTTTTGACAATTGGCCATTATCTAATGCAATTGGCACAAGGGAGATTTTGTCACATCATGAGGAATCTGGTAGTCTATTTTCTAGACCTCACAATGTTATGTATGTGTGTCAAAAGGATTTAAAAAGAACAATTGACCCTATGAAGCTTAAGGCGAAGGGCTGAATCTCTCCTAAATGAAAATAGCAATTTTATAAGATGGCCTCTTCCAAAAGTGGAGCAACTTACATTTTTGAGGATGCACCTCACAGAGCACAAGAATCATACATATATGAAAGACTCAAATATCACAAACAGAAACTCTATGTATAAATATGGGTGTTTGGGTCTCCCGAGTGGTGGCCCCCAAGTGGAGGCCACCAAATAACAGATAAATGGACATGTTTGACTCCATTGTACCTTTGGAGTTTCAAAAGCAGAGAACACGAAAACCAGCAGTCGGACTTTTGCAAAGTAGGTAGGGTACTGCGTGTTCGCAACAGGACAATAGGAAAAAGAAGCATTGGCACGGGGTCACAAGTGGCGTGTAGCAAACCCCAAGGTTTTAAAACAAGAGCTGGGCCCAGCTGAGTATGCAACACCCAAAAAAGAGGCATCAGAAAGGCCGTGATTGCAGTCAAGACCAGAAAGGCTTGGGCTGCCACTTGGGCTTGAGCTTGGGCTGCTCCAGGAAAGTGTTTTTTCCCAATTTAGAAAAGAGCAGATTGATCTGGGGAACATGCTCCCCATTTGCCTCTTCAATGAAATCCTACTTTTCCTTGCATTCAATTGATGTCTCCATACATGAAATGTAGTAGTAGTAGTGAGCAGCATCCAGGATCAAGTACCTGAAATGGTGCTTAAATTGGGTTTCAATTGGAAAATGGGTGTGCTGTATATGGGGCTTGGATTGGAAACAACCAAGTTGTGTTGAATGAGGAATGATTATCAAACAAGGGGTTTGTGTTGCTCTATGAAAGTTCTCCTTTGCAAGTGAAAATGGGATCATGATGAAATGGTTTTGTGTTCTTCAGTAAGTGTTTTTTCTTTGTAAAATTGAAGATACTATCATGAATCGATGATTGAATGATATTGTATAGCTCAAATTAGGTAGTGTTTTTTCCTTTGCAATTAAAGATACTATGATTTTTTATGATCAAATATATGTGTGTTGCTCAATTAGGTGGTTTCTCCTTTGGAATTGAAGATACTATGATGGATTGATGGTCAAATTGATGCATGTTGCTCAATTAGGAAGTGTTTTCCCTTTGCAATTAAAGATACTAAGATTTTTTATGATCAAATATATGTGTGTTGCTCAATTAGGTGGTTTTTCCTTTGTAATTGAAGATACTATGATGGATTGATGGTCAAATTGATGCATGTTGCTCAATTAGGAAGTGTTTTCCCTTTGTAATTGAAAGATACTATGATGGATTGATGGTCAAATTGATGCATGTTGCTCAATTAGGAAATGTTTTTCCTTCGTAATTGAAGGATACTATGATGGATTGATGATCAAATGGATTTGTGTTGCTCCATAAGTATTCTTCTTTGTAATTGAAGAGAAGTATGTGCAGGAACATAGAATTGACAGGGTAGTAGATTTTGAGCAAAGCTGCAATTTTTCATGATCAGAACATGAAAAATATTACGAGTGCAAGATTCTCAAAGTAAAAGTGTGTTTGTATGTGTGTGTGCGCGAGCGCGCGGCGAAGTTGAGGAATTCGCAACTTAGTCGAAAGGAAGAGATGATAAGCGTGCTACCAGGTTTAGGATTGCAATTGCTAGCCGCGGTTGTGCTGCTATGGAGGCTGTGTTCCTTCGGAGATGATGGGGTTTGTATATGGGATCGGCGCGCACCCAGCACACAAAATGTGTTACTCACAATTGATGGTAGAGCGCCTCTTGCATCCATTGACGTTGCTTTTCTGTGTGCCACTCTCGATTGGTGGCCACCTGACAAGTGCGACTATGGCACTTGCAGCTGGGGCAACGACTCCATGCTCAACCTGGTATTTTACAACTGGCCTCTGTGTGTGTGTGTGTGTGTGGGGGGGGGGGGGGGGCCCCGCGGGCGGGGGGGGGGTCATCTTTTTTGATTTGGGGGGGGAAACACATTTG
>Ga0116227_10012569_pt1 | contig 13705 bp, 13 predicted proteins | sample S1TSphgellanicum_FD_89693 | JGI IMG/M metagenome (GOLD analysis project Ga0116227, IMG submission 89693) | Host-associated microbial communities from peat moss isolated from Minnesota, USA - S1T2_Fb - Sphagnum magellanicum MG | ecosystem: Host-associated > Plants > Peat moss > Unclassified...
ATAAACTCGATGCGTTCGATGACTCCATCAGCATCATCAGCTTCCCGCTCTCTCAACGCGAAGAAGGGGTAGTGATAAAAGACGGAGGAGCCCAGATAATTATCAGCAAGCATAAAATGGATATTTCTTCACCCTACCAGTGGATAAAGAAAGACAACATGGGAGCGCGCGTTGTAGCGCGTACTTTAAAAGGAAAGTCTGTTCGGAACGCCGCCTGCTCAACCACCGCATATCTTGGGGTAGAAGTCGATCAAGGTGGACGTCCTTCAGAGATCGACAGGCAGATATATTGTTTCAATGGCGAATATGTGTTCAAATTTCAACTGCGCTACTGGGCTGATGACCGTAAATTCCAAGCCTATAAATCGGCGCTTACAACGGTGTTCGATAATTTCAGCAATCATTAAACGTCTGTGAGGATGGACTGACCCCCTCGCCCGAGACACTTTAATTGGTGACAGTCAGTGTCAGGATTATGGGCCGCCAGCGCCGCTCACCGGCAGGCGCTGGCGACTGTTGACGGTTTGCTCTAGCGCCAATGTCCTGGAATGAAACGCCAGCCTTGCGGAGTCTGCTGCCAATGGGCGGGGACCCACTGGGCGCCGACGCGCCGGGCGATCCAGTGCCCCGGCGCCCAACGGTATTCATGGCCATCCCAGACCCAATGCCCAGGATCCCAGACGAAGCGCGCCGCGGGTCCAGGCGCCGCGACGATGACCTCCTGCCGGGGCGGCGGCGGCGGGCCGGGGGGCGGCCGGAAATAGACACGGGGGGGAGGTGGTGGCGGCGGCGGCGTGTCGGCGCATCCCGCCAAGCTTCCGAGGGCTAAGGCGCCAGCTATAAAGAGCAGACTGTGTTTCATGAGAACTTCCCCTTCAGATGTTGATGGCGCGGCGCACCGGCGAAGGGCGCCTCAGCGCCGTCCGTCGTCATCCGCGTTCACGACGGCCACAACATTGCGAACTTGAGATGAACCTAAGCTGAAAGATTCCGCCGGGACCTCAGGTCACCGATGGGGCGGCGGGGACGATCGGGTTGATTTGTCAGATTGTATTGCAATTAGGCAGATTGACCAGATGCCTAGGGCGGCCGCTCAACCTCCTACCTCACGCCCTCGCGTGGGAGAGCGGGATCCTGAAGGGGGTGAAGGGAGGTATTGCAATACGATATGCTCACCGGTTCGCATCGGCGGCCATCCCTCACCTGTTAATAACGGCCGCTTCCCCCTCCGCCGCTTCGCGGTCCCCCTCCCCCCGCCGAAGCGGGGGAGGAGAAGGGCGTCACATCCCGCTTGACTCGACAATCACAATACGCAATACTTTAGGCCATGACCTTGAACCCCGCCCCTTGCGAGTATCCCGCGCCCGATGCCGCCCGCGCCGCTGATCCGCGCATCGTTCGCGCGGAGATGTGGCTTTGCATGTTGAGCGGGTTCCTCGATTTGGGCTCCTGGTTCGTCCGCGCGCTCGTCCGCCAGGCGGCGCCCGGCAGGAATGATCCAGAGTGGACGGGCCCAAGGGTGGCGTTTCCCGTGGGCTGCAATCCCATCACCCTCTTTGTGCGCATCGCGCGCGCCGTACATCTCGCCGTGGCGCTGCGGCTGAAGATCGAGCAGCAGATCGCCGATATCCTGGCCGGCAAGTCCCCCAATCCGATCACGCCCGCGGCCGAAGCGACGCCCACCGACCTCACCTGTGACGAGGACGTCGCGGATGTTGAGGCTCTTGAGGAGGTCGAGAACCACTCCCCGCGCCCCGAGGTTCTGCCCCGCGAGATCAAGGAGCCGCTCAGCGAGAGTGATCGGTTTCACCGGCTCCTCAATGGGCCCTTGAAGGACGCGGTCGCGGCGATCTGCGCGGATCTGGGTCTTGGGCCTGACTGGAGTCTATGGACCGAGGATGGCTTTCCCCCGCCGCCAGGGGGCGATGTCAGAGTCTGGCAAATTTTTCGAAGCGCCGAAATCGAAACGCCGCCGCCTGACAAGGTGGATGGGGCCGCCCATATCGTCTGGGGACCCCGATGGCGCCGACCGCGCCGCTCCCGGGCAAAGCCGCCTCTGGACCCGCGCTGTGACCGCTGGCCGGACACCTGGCCTGATTTCAACGACTACTACTTCAGCGACGCCTCATAAATTGGGGAATCCCAGGGCTTTGGCGTGACCCGGGCGGCCGCCAGGTCAAAGACGCGCGTGCAGACGTCCGCCGTTTGTTTTGAGCCAGCCGCGCAGCGGCTTGGGATTGCCCACCAGCCGCTCCACATGAGCCCAAAATCGCGGCCCGTGATTGGCCTCGAGCAGGTGCGCGCATTCGTGCGCCACCACATAGTCGGCCACCGGGAAGGGGGCGAGCGCGAGGCGCCAGGAAAGCCGGATGGAGGCCGGGCGGCCCCTTTGCGCCGGCGTGCAGGAGCCCCAACGCGTGCGCGCGTCGATCAGGCGAAGCGGCGGGCGGGCGACGCCCAGGCGCTCGCAGTGGTGGGCGGTTCGGGCCTCAAAGGCGCAGAGCGCTTCACGGACGACGGCGCGCTTCACCAGCATCGGATCGACCTCCCCGGCCCCGCAGCCCCGAAGCTCCCTGACCCCATCGGCGCCGGGGGGCGAGAGACGCGGGCGGCGGCCATCGGGGTTGAGGCGCCAAAGCTCGTCCAGCACGGGCATGACGTGACCCGCGGCCAGGGCCGGCGCCGGCGGGGGGACCCTCGCGATCTGGTCCGACAGCCAATCGCGCCGCGATCTGGCGAACCCCGCCGCCTCGCCCAGGAGCGCGCGGGTCGGGGCCACGGCGAGAACCTCGCCGCTGCGCTGATCCACCTTGAGCGATATCCGCCTGGCCCGGCCGCTGACGCGCAGGCGCACCGTCACCCCGCCCACATCCAGGTGTTGGCCGTCCTCGTAGCGCTGTCCGAAAAGACTCATCCGAGCGCGGTCCCGCCAAGATTCGCGGGCGAATCGCGCCCCCAGACCGGGACTTTAAAGCGCCGCTTCGCTCCGGGCGATGAATTCCACCACCTTGGGATAGATCTCGGCGACGAACCGGCGGCCATTGAAGACGCCATAATGCCCGACGCCCGGCTGCACATAGATTTCGCGCATGGCGTCAGGCACGTTGCGGCAAAGCCCGTGGGCCGCCTGGGTCTGGCCGACGCCGGAAATATCGTCGTTTTCGCCCTCCACGGTCATCAGGGCCACGTCGCGCAAGGCGGACAGATCGACCTTGCGGCCACGATGCGCCCATTCGCCCTTGGCCAGGAGGTAGCGCTGGAAGACCACATCGATGGTCTCCAGATAGAACTCCTCGGTCATGTCGAGCACGCTCAGATATTCGTCATAGAACTCGCGATGGCGATCAGCCGGCTCGCCGTCCCCCTTCACCAGATTGGCGAAATAGCGCCGGTGGGCGTTCTGGTGGGCGTCGGCGTTCATGGACATGAAGCTGTAGAGCTGCACGAAGCCCGGATAGACCCGCCGCATGGCGCCCAGCCACGGCCAGGGCACGGTGTCGATCATCCGCGACTCGAACCAGGCGAAGGGCCGGGCTTCGGCCAGGGAATTGACCTTGGTGGGGGCCAAACGCGCGTCAATGGGCGATCCCATGAGGGTCAGGCTGGCGGGCCGCGAGGCGTGGCCATCCGCCGCCATCAGGGCGGTCTGGGCCAGAACCGGCGGGCCGGGCTGACAGACGGCCACCACATGAGCGCGCCGGCCGATATGTTTCAGCATTCCGCCAATGGAATCCACATAGTCCGCCAGCCCCCAGCGTCCGGCGGCGATGGGCACGTCGCGGGCGTTGGACCAGTCGGTGATATAGACGTCGAAATCGCTGAGAAACGCGGTCACCGTGCCGCGCAGCAGGGTCGCATAGTGGCCCGAAAGGGGGGCCACGATCAGCAGCGGGGGCCTGTCGGTCTCGGCGCCCGCGGCGGCCAGACCGGCGGGATCACGCCGGAAATGACGCAGCTTCACCCAGGGAGTCTGCCAGGGCGTCTCCATCTTCACCGCCACGGGATGGTCGCCCACCACCACCTCGTCGATCCGCCAGGCCGGCTTGCCATAGCGACGGGTCATATTGGCCACCACGTCGGCCGAGGCGAACAGGGTGCGGCCCATATCCGTCTCGCCCGCGGGATTGAGCGGCGAGCGCCAGAAATGGCGGGTCATTTCCGCGCCGAGGCGGAGGGGGGCGGCCATGCCGAAAGCCGCTTCATGAAACGCGTAGAGCATCCGGTCTCCAGATCTCGGGGGCGTACCCCCTTGGGAACGCGGGCGCTCCGAGCAGGGTGTTGCAGGCGCACACATTACACCTTGCCGTCCCGTGATCAAAGGGCGCGGGGCCCATCCGTGAAACGCTCAGTCCATCATTTGGCGAAGGCGCCGCGCCGCCTCCGCCGGAGGGGCGGTGAGGTCCAGGGGCGCCGTGAACTGGCCCTTGGGGTCCATGAGATAGACCACGGCGGTGTGGTCCATCACATAGGAATTCCCTTGCGGGACCTTCTGATAAAAGACGTGATAGGCGCGGGCGATGTCCGCGATCTGGGCCGGCGTCCCGGTCAGGCCCGTGGCGCCCTTGGGAAAGGTCGCACTCGAAAGGTATCGCGCCAGGACCGCGGGCGTGTCGCGCTCAGGATCGACGGTGACGAACACGACCTGGAAGCGTTTCTGGTCGGCGCCCAGATCATCGCTGACCCGGCCAAGCGCCGCCAGGGTGGTGGGGCAGACATCGGGGCAATAGGTGTAGCCGAAGAATACCGCCGTCCACTTGCCCAGCAGCAGCCGCTGGTCCGCCGGCGCGCCGTCCTGATTGGTCAGATGGAACGGACCGCCGATCGCGGGGCCCGTCTGCACGGTCTGGGTGACGGGCGTGGCCCGGCCGAGCGGGAACCTCCCCATGAGTAGCGCGACCACCACAATCCCCACGGCCGCCAGGGTGATCCAGGCAAGCGCCCGTCTCATTCCTGGTCCCGCGAACAAACGCTCGCGCTCCGCGTTTTTCGGGGCCATCTTCCCGCGCATGCCATCGGAGTCGTCCTTCGCGCCCTTGGGTGATCCCCGCCCCCCCCGGCCTTCCAGGCGGGCGGGCGATACGCCTGGCGCGGTCACCGCGCAAGACCTGGTCGCCCCCAGCCGGGCGATCCCCGTGCGCACCCTGGTCGACTTTCGCGCGGTGCTGATCTCCGCCGAGCTCATCTCGGTGATGCTGATCTGGAAGATCCTCGGCTGGCGCGTGCCTGGGCCTGTTTGCCTGCTCCTGATCGGGGTCTCGGCCCTCGTCGATGTCGTCACGGTGTTCACCCGCGCGCCGCAGAGCCGCGGGGGCGCCTGGGAGGTGACGGCGCATCTCACCTTTGATGTGCTGCAATGTTGCGCCCTGCTCGCCCTTACCGGCGGCGTCATCAACCCCCTGATCTTCGCCCTGATCCTGCCGGTGACCGTCGCCGGAAGCGCCCTGCCGCCCCGCCACGCCACGGGGATCAGCGCCCTGGCGGTGGTGTGCGTGCTTCTCCTGGCCTTCGTCGCCCCGCCGCGGCCCTGGCCGGATCACAATGTTGAGCACGCCTATGAATTATATTGTGTTTTTGTCTCCGTCGCCCTCATCGTCACCATGATCTTCGCCGCCCGTTTCGCCTCCTGGTCGAGCGGACAGCGCGCGCGAAACGAGCTGGCTCTACAGGTCACCGAAACGGTCCTGGCCCGCGAGCAACGCCTCTCCGCCCTCGGCGGCCTGGCCGCCGCCGCCGCCCATGAGCTGGGGACGCCTCTGGCCACCATCGCGGTGGTGGCCAAGGAAATGGCCCTCCAGGCGGGGGAAGGCCCGTTCAAGGAGGACGCCTGGATCCTGGTGGAGCAGGCGCAGCGATGCCGCGATATCCTCAAGAGGTTGGCGGAGAAGCCCGAACAATCGGACGCCGTCCATGAACGCATGAGCCTGCTCGAGCTGATGCGCGAGGTGGTGGAGCCCTATGACGGCTCCCAGACCGTGCGTGTGGAGGGGGTGGTGACCGGACCGCCAAACCTCGCCACGCCCGACCTCTGGCGACGCCAGGAGATTTCGCACGCCCTCGCCGCTTTTGTGGAAAACGCCTATGATTTCGCCCGAAGCGAGATCCTGGTGACGGCGCGTTTTGACGCCGACACGCTCTCCATCGAGGTGCGGGACGACGGGCCAGGCTTTTCGCCCCAGGTGCTCTCCAGACTGGGAGAGCCCTATATTACCAACCGCGCCGGCACCGCGGAGGGCTCGCGTACCGGGCATGTCGGCATGGGTCTGGGATTTTTCATCGCTAAGACGCTTCTCGAGCGGACCGGCGCCCAGGTGGTGTTTCGGAACGGTCCGAAGTTCGGCGCGATCATTACGGCCACCTGGGCGCGCGCCCGCGTCGAGGCTCTGGATCCGGCCTGATCCGACCTGAAATGCTCAAGCCGCCTCCCCAAGCTTGCGCCACGGCCAAGGTCAGCGGCATAGTAGGGAGCCCTGGAGAATCACCACCGATCAAAAAGGGCGCTCGGAGGGCCTCATCATGGGAGCCGAGTCGGCGACGCGTCTTTCCGCCGTCGATATGTCCCTGCTGCTCCTGGACGACGATGTCGTTCTCAGGACGCGATTGGGGCGGGCGCTGGAATCGCGCGGCTTCCAGGTGACTCTGGCCCGCTCGGTGGCCGAGGCGGTGGTCGCGGTGGAAGCCGCCGCGCCGGCCTTCGCCGTGCTCGACCTGCGTCTCGAGGATGGGTCAGGCCTTGTGGTCGTCGATTCCCTAAGGGCCGCGAGGCCCGATGCGCGAATCATCATGCTGACGGGCTATGGCAACATCGCCACAGCCGTGGCGGCCGTGAAGGCCGGCGCCATCGATTATCTGGCCAAACCCGCGGACGCGGACGACGTGGTGAAAGCCCTGATGGTCGCCTCCGTGGCGGAGACTCCCGCGCCGCCGGACAACCCCATGAGCGCCGACCGCGTGCGTTGGGAGCATATTCAGAGGGTCTATGAGCTCTGCGGTCACAACGTGTCAGAAACCGCGCGCCGTCTGGGCATGCACCGGCGAACCCTGCAGCGCATTCTGGTGAAGCGCGCGCCCCGCTAAGGCTGGTAGGCCCCGCCATCACGGTGGCGATAGATCTCTTCCCCGGGTTCCGCGATCATATCGATATCAGAATAGACCGTCCGGTCCGTGCTGGGATGGCGAGTCCCGATCTCCAGCAGTCTGGCCTCGGCGCTCGCCCGGTTCACAAGATGATGGCCATTGGCCTCGCCTGCCGGGAAGGCCGCGCAGTCGCCCGCCTTCAGCGGCGTCTCGCCCGCGTCGGTGATGAGGATGACCTCGCCCTCCAGGATCCAGAGGAACTCATCTTCGTGGCTGTGCCAGTGCCTCTGACTCGACCAGGCGCCCGGCGGCAGAGTCAGATGATTGACGCCGAACTGGCTGAGGCCCCCGGCGTCCCCGAGACGACGGCGCACACGCTTGAGGCAAGGCGCGTTATGGGGCGCGGGATAATTCGTGCCGGTCCTGACCGGCGCGGCGGCGAGATCGATCTTGGGCATCGTCGTCGTGGGATACCTTCAGCTTTGCGAGGCGGCGAGGTTCAGCTTAAGGACCGCTCATGTCTCTCGCCAGCCCCGCCGATCCGGTATCGCTCTGCGCGGCCCTTATTCGCTGCCCCTCGGTGACGCCAGCCGACGCTGGCGCCATGGCGGTGGTGCGGGACGCTTTGGAGGCCCTCGGTTTCGTCTGCCGCCCTATGCGTTTTGGCGAGATCGAAAACCTCTATGCCCGGTGGGGTGACGCCCGGCCCAATCTCTGTTTCGCCGGACATACCGATGTCGTGCCCCCGGGCGACGCGGCGGCCTGGTCGCGGCCGCCCTTCGCGGCCCATATCGACCAGGGCGTCATCCTCGGGCGGGGCGCGGCGGATATGAAGGGCGCCATCGCGGCCTATATCGCCGCCGTGGGCCGGGTGCTTGCGGGCGGGCCGCCCCCCGGCTCCCTGTCGCTGCTGATTACGGGCGACGAGGAGGGCGTCGCGCAAGACGGCACCCGGGCGGTGGTGAGGGCCCTTCAGGCCCAGGGCGAGATCATCGATCACTGCGTGGTGGGCGAGCCTACCTCCCGCGCCCGGCTGGGCGACATGATCAAGATCGGCCGGCGGGGCAGCGTCAGCGCCAAGATTATCGTCGAGGGCGTGCAGGGCCACGTGGCCTACCCAGACCGGGCGGCCAATCCCGCGCCCGTCCTCGTCCGGCTTCTGACGCGCATGCTGGATCGGCCTCTCGACGCCGAGGTCGACGGCTTTCAGCCGTCCAATCTGGAGATCACCTCCATCGACATCGGCAATCCCGCCGGCAATGTCATTCCCGCCCGCGCGGAGGCCCGGATCAATATCCGCTTCAACCCCGCCTATCAGGGCGCGGCCCTGGCGGCCTGGATCGAGGATGAGGCGCGCGCGGCCGAGACGGATTTTCGCGGCCGGGTGCGCGTGGAAACGGTGATCAGCGGCGAGGCCTTTCTCACCGCGCCCGGCGACTTTACAGGCGTCGTGGCCACCGCCGTGGCCGCCGCCAGCGGGATCACCCCGGAGCTGTCCACCACCGGGGGCACCTCCGACGCCCGGTTCATCCGCGCCCTCTGCCCCGTGGTGGAGTTCGGTCTGGTGGGCGCCACGATGCATCAGATCGACGAGGGCGCGCCAGTCGCCGATATCGAGGCCTTGGCGGTTATCTATGAGCGGTTGATCACCGATTATTTCGCGAAATTCGCGGCGTCGTCATAGCCAACCCAAGCCAGACAGAGCCCCTCCGCAGGCGCCACCGGCCCGCAGGCGGCGCGATCCCGGGCGGCGAGGGCCGCGCCGAGGTCCTCCGCCGACCAGCGACCCCGGCCCACCTCCACCAGCGAGCCGACCATGGAGCGAACCTGGCGATGGAGGAATGAGCGCGCGGCGAAGACCAGATGGATCTCCTCGTCATGGCGCTTCACCGCCGCCACATCGAGAGTCTTGATCGGCGATTTGGCCTGGCAGGCCGCGTCGCGGAAGGTCGTGAAGTCGTGTAGGCCAACGAGGCGCCGCGCCGCCGTCGACATGGCCTCATGGTCCAGGGGCGTCTTGATCCGCCAGACCCGGCCTCGCTCCAGGACCGCCGGCGCCGGACGGTTCAGTATCCGGTAGAGATAGCGCCGGGATGTCGCTGAGAATCGCGCATGAAATTCGGGGTCGGCGAGCCTCGCGGCCACAACCGCGACGGGCGCGGCCCCGAGATGGGCGTTGATCGCGTTCATGACGGTGGTCGGCGTGACCTGCCGTTCAAGGTCAAAATGAACGACCTGGCCGGTGGCGTGAACGCCCGCGTCGGTCCGACCCGCCGCGTGGATGCGCACCTCCTCCCCGCAAAACCCCAGAATGGCGCGCTCCAGCACCCCCTGGACCGTGGGCTGGCCGCTTTGGGCCTGGAACCCCGCATAGGGACCCCCGTCATATTCCAAGGTCAGACGATAGCGGGGCATCAGGTGAGCAGGGTTCCCGCCGGGATGGGAAAGCCCCGCAGGAACAGTTCCGCGTCCTGCGCCCCGCGTCCCTCGCGTTGCAGCCTCAGAATCCGCACCGCGCCCTGGCGGCAGGCGATCAGGAGATTGTCGTCGAGAACCTGTCCTGGCTCACCTTCGCCCTCACCCTCGATACGCGCGCTCAGCAGGGCCTTGACCCTCACCGGGCCGCGCTCGCCCGGCGCCAGGAACCAGGCCCCGGGAGCCGGCGAGAGGCCGCGGATCTGGCCGTCCACACGCCCCGCGGACCGGTCCCATCGGATACGGGTCTCGGCCGGCCGGATCTTGCGGGCATAACTCGCTCCCTCGGCGGCCTGCGGGGTCTCGCGCGCCTCGCCTCGGGCGACCAGATCCATCGCCCGGACCATCAGATCGGCGCCCGCGACCGCAAGCCGGTCGTGCAAGGTCCCCGCCGTGTCCAGAGCGTCGATCCGGAGGCGCGCCTGGGCGATCACCGGGCCTTCGTCGAGGCCGGCTGTCATGCGCATCACCTCCGCGCCGGTCACCGCGTCACCGGCCATGATGGCGCGCTGAATGGGCGCGGCGCCTCGCCAGCGCGGCAGAAGCGAGGCGTGAAGGTTGTAGGAACCGAGCCGCGGCGCTTCGAGCAGCTCCGCGGGCAGGATTTGTCCGAACGCCACGACCACGGCGGCGTCGAGAGACAGGGCCGCGAAGGCGGCTACCTCTTCCGGCGCGCTTAAGGAAGGGGGGGTGCGCACCACGAGGCCCTGGCTCTCGGCGAAGGCCTGAACCGGAGATGGTCGCAAGGCTTGCCCGCGACCCCGGGGCGCCGGGGGCTGGGCGTAAACGGCGGCGATATCGTGCCCGGCCGCCAGAAGCGCGGCGAGGCTCGGCACGGAGAAATCAGGGGTGCCGAGAAAGGCCAGGCGCATGATGCGGCGTTCATACCTCCCGCGAGGGAAGACGCCAAAGACCTGATTTAAGCGGCTTCGGCTCTGGCGGCCTTCTTCACCTTGGCGATGGCGCGGTCGCGCTTCAGGCGGGAGAGGTGATCGATGAAGAGGACGCCCTGAAGATGGTCCATCTCATGCTGGATGCAGACAGCGAAAATACCTTCGGCGTCTTCCTCCACGGGCGTCCCATCATAACCCAGATAGCGCAGGCGAACGCGGGCGGGCCGCTCAACCTCGTCATAAATCTCGGGAACGGAGAGGCAGCCTTCCTCATAGGGCGCGGTCTCTTCCGAGGCCCAGAGGATTTCAGGATTCACGAAATAGCGCGGCGCGGGGGCATCGTCGCCCTTGGCGAGGTCCATGACGATGACCCGCTTCGGCACGCCCACCTGAATCGCCGCCAAGCCGATGCCGGGCGCGTCGTACATGGTCTCCAGCATGTCATCCATAAGGCGGCGCAGATCGTCATCCACCGTCGCCACGGGCGCGGAGACCTGTTTGAGCGTGGCGAGATCGCTCTCCACGGTGAGAATTCGCCGGATTGTCATGAGGGCGAGGTAGGCGCCTGTTCGACCAGCGTCAAGACCGGCGCTCCAGAGGCCGGCGCGCCAGCGGCGTGAGCGAGTTTCGTTAACGGCCGAACCGCCGCCTCTACGCCAGGCAGCTCCTTTATCGGCGCGGAGGGGTTATCCGCCTTCAGATCCTCAAAGCGCCGCGCCTGCGTCAGGACCTGGCTCTCCAGCGACCCCACGAAGTCATTGTACTTGTTGACCGCGCCGCCCAGCGCGCGGCCCATGGCCGCCACGTGATCGCCCATGGTGGCCAGGCGCTTGTAGAGATCGCGACCTAGGGCGGCGATTTCCTTGGCGTTCAGGGCCTGCTCCTCCACCCGCCAGCCATAGACCACCGCCTTGCACAGGGCGAAAAGGCTGGAGGGCGTCACCATGATCACCCGCTTGTCCATCGCCTGCGCCAGAAGGTCGGGCAGGCGCTCGGCCGCCGCCGCCAGGAAAGGATCGCCCGGGACGAACATCACGACGAAATCCGGGGCGCTCTCGAACTGCTCCCAATAGGCCTTGGCCGAAAGGCTGATCATATGCGCCCGCACGCTCTGGGCATGACGCATGTATGCCGCCTCGCGGCTCTCCTCGTCGAGCTGCTCCTGGGCGTCGAGGAAGGCGGTGAGCGAGCATTTGGCGTCGATCACGAAGACGGCGTTCCCCGGCAGACGCACCACCATATCCGGACGCGCGACGCCCTCCCCCGCGCGCACCGAAACCTGTTCGTCGAAGTCATAGCCCGCGCGGAGCCCCGCCATCTCAAGGACATTGCGCAGCATCTGCTCGCCCCACCGTCCCTGAACCCCGGCCCCCCGACGCAGGGCGGCGGAGAGCTTTCGGGCTTCCTCCTGGGTCTGGGCCGAGGCGACCATCAGCCGCTCAATCTGCGCCTTCAGGCCCCCCGCCTCCTCCGCGCGCGCCTTCTCCGCCGCGGTGACATGGGCTTGAACCTTCTCCAGGGTCTCGGCCACGGGCTTTAGCTGGGCCTCGAGACGGGCCTGAACGAACTTGTCCTGGGCGGTGAAGGTTTCCGTCGCCCGCTTGACCAGCTCCTCGGCCACGGCATTGGCTGAAAAGGCCGCCTGGGCCTTGAGAGACTCGGCGCCGGCCTGCGCCTGCTCGCGGAGCATCTTCACCTCCAGGGCCGCGCGCGCGGCCCGGCTCCGTTCAGCCATGGCCCACACCACCGCGGCGAGCGCGAAAACACCGAACGCGAGCGATGTGACCATTTCGTTCATGGTCCGTTCAGTAGCCGGAGTCGCCGCGCCGTCCAAGCCGGCGACCTCTTAAGCTGGCCGTCGCGCCCTCATGGCCTGGGCGATGGTGCCGTCATCGAGCCAGTCGAGGTCCCCGCCCACGGGCACGCCCCGGGCCAACATGGTGACCTGGGCCCCCGCGCCGGCGAGCCTGTCCGCCAGATAGTGCGCTGTGGTCTGGCCATCCACCGTGGCGGGAAGCGCCAGAACCACCTCTCGCACCGCGTCATCCGAAGCGCGGCCGATCAAGGCGCCGATCCTCAAGGCCTCCGGCCCCAATCCGTCCAAGGCGGAGAGAAGCCCACCCAGAACATGGTAGCGACCGCGAAAGGCGCTGGCCCGCTCCATGGCCCAGATCGAACCCACCTCCTCGACCACGCACAGCACTGAAGGGTCCCGCGTATCATCACGGCAAATGGCGCAGGGATCGTGGGTGTCCAGGGAGCCACAGACCTGACAGGTCCGCACCCGTTCGGCGGCTTCCGCCATGGCGCGGCTCAAGGGGACGAGAAGCTGTTCACGTTTTTTCAGCAGCGCGAGGGCCGAGCGGCGCGCCGAGCGCGGCCCCAGCCCCGGTAGCTTGGCCAAGAGGGCAATCAGACGCTCGATCTCGGGTCCGGCGGTCGCCATCGGGTCTGATTTAGCCCAGGGCGTCGACGATGGCCGCGACCCACAACCTGGCGGCGGCCTGTGTGGCTAGAGGCGTCACCCCATTCCTGACAACGATCACATCGCGGCCCGGGCAGATGGCAATATGCTGGCCCTCATAACCGCAGGCCCAGAAAGATCCTGGCCCGGACCGATCCAGCCACCAATGGGCGCCGTAAGGACCCTCAAGATCGCCGCCAGGCTGCTGGAATGTGGGCGTGCGCGCATAATCGACCCAGCCGGGCGGCAGGATGCGGCGACCGTCCCAGATTCCGTCTCGCAGATAGAGCAGCCCGAAACGGGCAAAATCACGCGGGCTGCAGAAGCAGTAGGATGAGCCGATGAATGTCCCCGCGGCGTCGAACCGGGGCGCGGCGCTGGTGATGCCCAGGGGCTCGAACAGGCGCTCGCGCATGAAGCCTTCGAAGGCCACGCCCGTCAGGTCGAGGGTCCGCGCCAGAATCCGGCAGATGATGTTCGTCGTCCCGCTGGAATAATAGAAGACGGAGCCCGGGGCATGGGCCAGGGGCTTGGCCTCGGCGAAGGCCGCCACATCATCCTTGCCCAGGCCGAACAGCATCTCCACCACATCCGAGCGCCGGCCGGGCTCGTAGTCCTCCAGCCAGTCGAGACCGCTCGACATCCTCAGGAGATGGTCCAGCGTGATAGCGCCGCGCGGATCGCCGTCGACGCGCCAGGCGGGGACCTCCGCCGGGGCGTGGATATCCAGCAGCCCATCCGCCACGGCGATCCCCACCAGGGCGTGGGTGATGCTCTTGGCCATGGACCAGGAGCGGCA
>Ga0116227_10012570_pt1 | contig 13705 bp, 8 predicted proteins | sample S1TSphgellanicum_FD_89693 | JGI IMG/M metagenome (GOLD analysis project Ga0116227, IMG submission 89693) | Host-associated microbial communities from peat moss isolated from Minnesota, USA - S1T2_Fb - Sphagnum magellanicum MG | ecosystem: Host-associated > Plants > Peat moss > Unclassified...
ACGGTTACATTTAAAGTTACTGAGGTTGCACCTGCCGGGATAATAATTGAAGAACCTAACAAAGTATAATCTAATCCTGCAGTTGCTGTTCCGGATACCACAAAGTTTATTTTAGTGTCCGTTGTAGCAGCATGACTGAGTGTAAAGGTAAATTGTCCGGGAGTTGATGGTTCTGCACCATCCTTTGTTCCAGCTACGCTAACTGTTCCGGTTGTTCCGTCAATGATGTTGATGGTTGCAGATGCAGGAATAATCAACAGTGACGGATTATTTGAAGTAGTCAGGGTTGCAATTACGGTTTCGTTTCCTTCAATTAACCCATCTTCAAGTACCGGAATCTGAATCAATGATGAAGTTTCACCCGCCGGGATTGTAACTTTTTTAACCACTGGACTATAATCTTCTCCTTCTTTTGCTGTACCACTTAAAGTATAACTGATCACAGTATTGGTAGCAGATGGCTTGCTTAATGTAATGATAAATGTTCCATTGATAGTACCATTTTCATTCCCATCATTTCCTGCCTTTATAGAAGCAACAATCGGGCGATTATCCAGAATAGTAGTGCGTACAGCCGCATTTCCAAGGGTAGCCGGACCACTTAGATTTTGAATGATGATGGTATAATTTTCATCATCTTCATTTATGCCATCATCATTAATACCTACCTGAAAAGTGAGGGTGCTACCAGGTTGCCCTATGATTGTACCTGCAGGAAATGTAAGTGTTTGTGAGTTGAAAGTATAATCAGCAGAGTTTGTAGTGCCATTAATAATTCCGGTAACTACAGAAACCGGCGATGCGAGAACCGTGCCTGCTGTTCCGGATAGGGTGACCGTATAATTAACAGTCCCTGCATTCTCATTTACTAAAATAGGGCCTGATAATACCACTGTTGGATAAATAACAACCTTAACTGATATTGGATCACTCACCACACCATCAGCCGTGGTAAGGGTATACGTATAAGTATCTGTTCCAGTATACCCGCTATTTGGAGTATAAGTTATTTTACCTAAAGCATCTACAGATGTTAAGCCATGGCTACCATTGGTAACCATAACCGTACTATTAATAGCTGTTGCACCATCATTTGCCTTTACGTCAGTAATAACTGGCGTATTTGCCAATGTTGTAATATCGTCAGTTACGCCAACAGGTTTCACCTCAATGATGAAAGTTTGCACCTGACTTTGATCAACCCCTCCGTTTTCTTTACCACCATTATCATGAATAGACGCCGATACAATTGCTTTGCCGGCAAAGTTACCTGAAGGCATAAAGATTAAACTTCCGTTAGGAGTTATGGTTGGCTGAATACTAAATAAAGCATTGTTATTATTAGTAGTAATAAAATCAACAACCTGCGCCGATTCATTTGCCGGACCAGCATCAATTTCTGAGGCCCAACCAGTTATGGTTTGTAAGCCAGAATTTGCATTAACCAGCTGATTGCTACCTTTTTTAAATGCAGGTGCATCATTTACAGGAACCACAGTAATATTAACGGTCACCAGGGAAGTTCCACAGACATTGTCGTTTACCAAAACCGTAAAGAAATCAGTTCCATTATAATTTAATCCGGGCACATAACTATAGGTACCAGTCTCCGAAACTGTAACGGTTCCATGAGCAGGATCGGTAGCCTTTGTATAAAACAAATTATCTCCATCGGGGTCTGTTGTGAGTGCATTCCCATTTAAGACGACATCTTCATTGGTACTTACCGTATAGGTATTTGCAAGTGGTTTATTAGTGATGCTAATTGTTACACTGCCATTCATGAACTGTATACAGGCTGGCATGTTAGAACTGGTGGCTACTATCGTATAAATCCCAGGTATGGTTTGGTTACCAAATGAAATGGCAGAGCCATTTCCAGAAACCGGATTCCCTATATTAACACCAGCATGCTGAAGTTGATAGCTTGCGCCCACCTCTGAGCTTGATAAACCAATTGTTACACCTGCAGAGCCAGCACAATAAGCACCTCCTCCGGTAACATTATAAACAGCTGGTAAAGCATTAATTGTAATCTCCACAACTCCACTTACTGTGGGAATGGTGCAACTTCCGGAAGTCACCTGCCTGCGAAAATAGGTAGTAGTGGTAAGCACACCCGGATCATAAGAAATCTGAGTAGCCCCATTAATGTTGGTAAAATTCAAATTATCCAAACTAGACTGCCATTGATAATTAAAGTTTCCTGAACCATCAACAGGTACAGCACCTGTAATTATTCCAGGATCGCCACTTGCACAGAATGCCGTAATTGAAGGTGGGGTGATGATATTATTACTTAAAACAGATTGTATAGTAATGGTTAATACGTTTGTTGCTATACGATCGCATCCACTTCCCGTACTACCATCCAACCTTCTGAAATAGGTAGTTTGATTTACAACCGGAGCATCATAAATAGCTGAATTGGCTCCTGAAATATCTATAAAGTTTGCGGTTGCACTAGTGGTAGAGGACTGCCATTGATAATCATAGCTACCAGATCCTCCTAACGGGGGAGACTGTGTAAAAGGAATAGGATCTCCTGTTGTACAAAATATCTGATCACCGGAAATCGTACCTGCTGTTAGCGCAGGAGTTATCGTAACTACAATCGGAACTTTATCACTTTCACAACTTCCATTGGTTTGGGTAACATAATAGGTTGTACTCCCCACTATTGATGTGCCTGGAATCGGAGCATTAATACTCGAAGTTCCATTTATACTGGTATACCACAATAAAGTATTGCCTGAAGGCGGACTAGCAACAGCAGATGCAAGTGATGATGCGACAGTACCCTGACAATATACCACAGGACTGCTAATAATTGTTGGATTTACGGGTGTAGAAAGCCAGGTGGTACTTGTATTATTTGATGTATTTTCAGGTGGTTCAATATTATTAAAAGTGCTTGCCGAATTATAATTGCGGTAAGCAATTTTTGATTCATCATTATAATTTCCAGCCCCCGTTAAGGTATAAGTAATCGGAAAGTTATAGTACCTGCCACCTAGAACATCAATGGGCTGATTACTGATGTAAGTTACTGTAGATCCTGATTGTGAAATATCCCACCCCACATTGGCACCTGCAGTAAAGCTATATCCCGACGGAATAGTTTTTGTAATGACTAAATGATTACCAATAGCAATACTGGAAAGATTTTCCATTGGCCCTGTACCAACATTGCCAGCCCTCATGGTAAAAGTTGTTGTTGTATTACCAGCAGTATTCAAACAATAACGATCAGCCGTTTTATCTATTATTGCATCTGTACCAGTTGCCTGAACAGGAATATTAACAACTGACGTATTATTATTTAAATCTTCATCCTGAATATCAGTAGTGGTAATATTAACCGTATTGCTAAGCACATTACCGGTTGGAATAGCATTGAGTGATCCTGAAACGACAATTTTTGCAGCTGCGTTTGCAGCAATATTAAAACTTCCGACGATCTTTCCGCTGGTGTTTGGGCTGGCAGGTGTAAAATTAGAACTTGTAAATCCGGTTGGGGTAATACTGTTAATGGTAAATGCGCCGTTGGCTAGCGGAGTACCTTTAGCATCCGTCAATTGATCATCAAATTGCACATTAGTTAATGCAGCATTGGTATCATTGATTACATCCAGTGTGTAAGTCACCTCATTATTTGTACCTGCCTGAAGAATATCACGGTTGGCTCGTTTCACAACCCTGATATTACCTGGTGTAGTTACCAGTAAATTCCGGATCTCATGATAGTTGAAAGCGCCACCACTAGATGCAGCGAAACCCATCTTCAAAGTTGCTGGTGGCACATCAGGTGATAAATAATTGATCAATTCTACTAATGAACCATCTGTAGATTTTGCCATTCTCACAATTACCCGGTATTGACCAGCTTCAGGCTTTATTTCAATTTGTACTCTTCTAAAAAATTGATCATCGGTGGGTCTGATATCCGAAAATGAATTTCCTGGTCCTGTACCAATATTGTAATCAATTTCATTCCTTAATCTGATATCTCCAATTGTACCATTTCTATCTCCTAAACGTACACCACTTAAAAATCTATTGGTGGGTAGTATACCATCAACAGTGTTCTCTGTTCTATTTGATGTGGTAATACCCCGAACAACTACAGTATTAGCAGTTTCACTCGTCCCAAACCCACCGTTTCTACCTTCAATGGCATTTCCATAATTTCCAAATGCATCCAAACCTACACTGATATAACCACCAGCTAAGCCATCCAGAACAGGAGGATTTGACTGAATATTGGGTGCATAACCTAAAGACCCCCCAAAGCCGCCTAACCTGAAAGGTTGTGTAGCGTCAAATAAGAACACAGAAATGCCGTCTCCCCCATTATAATTATGTTCAGTGTTAGCCGCATTACGCCACATTTTATATTCAAAATCGATTAATACCCCCAATGTTGAAGGAAACGACTTATCTACATAGGCATAACCACGTTGGTTAACGGTAGAATTGGTTAAACGTAACCATCCTGCCCCAAGCGGATCTACTATTCCTGAAGTTAAAATTGCTGTACCATCTATTCCACCAGGGCCTCCTATAATCACTTGTGGAGATCCAGATCCCCTAAAGTTTTCCGTAATGGTAAATTGTGAAAACGCATTTACAGCATGCGTAATAAAGAGAATAAAAATAAAAGCAATTTTGGTAAAACAATTAGCAAACTTCTTTGTCTTATAATTGTTAAACATAAAACTTTGATATACGTAAATACGTAAACTAAATAAAGTTTTAAACATACAGGGACACAACGTTTAAATCGCAGCAATAAAATGATGCATTGTTTGATGATATTTTCAGGCACAGTTTATACCTGCATATTGTTAAATAAAGATTAACAGTGAACTTTTCTACTATCTATATCTTTGCATACCAATAAGGCCGCAAATATCAGAAATCAATCTTAATTATCTTGTTTATTTTGTGTAATTAAATATACAAAAAATGAAGATTTTTGATAATTATCAAATCTTTTTTTAGAGATATTCAGAATATTTCCAAATCTTTAAAATGTATCTTTTTGTATAAATTATTTACCAATTAAAAATAAATTTATTTTTAATTGGTAATTATATAGATGAAAGTAAGCAATCGTCATCTAGAGAATAGCATTTAATAAAATACAGGATGCCGAAATTAACTTAATCAGTAACAGGATTGTATGAGATCAGTTTGGCGTGATAATATTATTTTAAATCAAATTATCTTTTAAATATAAAAATTTACTCAATGACTGAAATCAAGAGATTCACTTACCTGGTAAAGACATAAAACTTTTTAAAACACCTATAACATTTAAAATGCTTTACCGGAACAAATGGCATGAGCACTTTAAAAATAAAACCTCTTGGCACCCTAGATGTTTCTGGGTTCTTGCAGGATGGGCATACAGGACATACCCGAGATGGTGGATTGATAATTTGGGATGACATATGTTGCAATAATTTAATTGTCCTAACAAAAATATTTATTATGTATGAGAAATCATATAGCAAACAGACCATATACCCTCGAAATTTACAAAAATATGCACAAATAATCTTAAAAAGAGAATAACAATATCTCTGATGTTAAAATATGATAAAACTATTGATGCTTTTTACTTGTTAAACTATTAAAAGATTATAAAAATAACTAAAATGAATACAAAAGATAAAGAAAACACGGATAATAAAACAAAAGGCACCGCTAAAGAGAAAGCAACTTTTGATCAAAACGGAAAAGGCGCATCAGAAAAATACGGACAATCTGGTGATACTCCTAATGAATCTAATGATGAAGATGGTGTTGGCACGGCAAAAGAACAAAGAAATAAAAAATAGAAAGAGTTTTCCTCTTTCTATTTTTCATAAATACTCATTTTCTCAGCAAGTTCAATAATGCTCTTAATTTTAAGCTTTTGAAACAACCTAAGCTTATAAGTACTAACTGTACCCATTTGAAGTTTAAGCTGATTAGAAATCTCTAAAACACCTATTCCTTTTGTTAAAAGCTCTGCAACTTCGAGTTCTCTACCAGATAATTTAGTAAATGGATTATCGGCATCATTTCCTAAAATGCTGTTGAACATATTTTCTTTTACGTTTCTGCTTGAGTAACGACTTCCAGCCAAAATGGTGGTGATAGCAGTTACAATTTCTGATTCCTCTGCATTTTTTGTCAAGTATCCTGATGCTCCCGATTTTAAATAAGGAACAGCATAAATATTCTCATTCAAAGAAGAGAATACCAAAATTTTCGCAGCCGGTTGCACCGATTTAATCTGATCAATTACTTTTAAATTGTTACCTCCTGGCAAGTTGACGTCAATAATAGTTAAGCTAGGTGATTTTTGAGACTCAACCAGCGCTTCTTCCATTGTAGAAGCATGAATAATTTCTACACCAGACCAGAAGTCAGATATTAAGTTTTTTAATCCCCTACGAACAATTTCATGATCGTCAGCTATGAGTACAGAAAAGGCACTTCCATTATTTTTTGGTTTCATTGTGTGTTATATAGTTATTAATATTATTAAAGTTATCAGTTTTGCATTAATTCGTAGTCTATTCATTTCAAAAAAAGACTATTTTTAAGACATTTCAAATGTAAATATTATTATACAATTTTCATCATTTTTACATTTTTTTCATAAAAAAAGAATTTACTCATTTTTTAAACTTCTTAATAAACGTTTAAGCTATAAAAATCTTGCCTCATTTACTAAATCGTTAAACGTATCTTATATACAATACTAAATCGATTAAATGTAATAATACGTTAAATTTAAAAAATACAGGATTGAAAATTGGGGATGATTTAGGTTTTTAGAGCGTATTGTTATATAACGTAGAAACAACTTTATTATCAAAATTGTAATTTATATCATATATACTCTTTTAAAATACTATAGATAAATAAATTCTACTTATATTTTATAAATATAATATTATGAACTAAGAATAAAAAAATATAAACCAGAGGATATAATTGTACGCATGAATGAAAACATTGTTACATTAATAATCAAATACGCCGAATATTTATATATGTTTTTTACCATTAATTTACATTCAAATGCTTTATCAATTAACCATTAAAGTGATACAATTTTTATTTCAGCCATTATTGCACTGATTTATAAGTTTGCTTACTATTAATATTGAAACATGTTTAAACTATAAAAATGTTAATTGATTTGAAATAAAAAATTTTCCATCTATAAATTTAAATTTTTGCTCTTATCCTACTCAGCGTTTCCAAACGAATTGCTAAGAAAGAAGCAATATGTTTTAAGGAAACCCGATGAATAAGATCTGGAAAAGAAATCAGAAAGCGCTTGTATCTTTTTTCGGCAGATGAAATTCTACAAAGGTATGCTCGTTCTTCAGCAGAACGATAATACAATTCCATAATTTTTCGCCCTACAATATTGGCTTCCTCGAAATTTTCAAATAAGTATTCTGTTAATTCATGTGGAATAGCTATCAGATCAACATCTTCCAAAGCCTGGAGATATTCTTCTGATTCGCTATCTACCCAAAGGTTACGGATAGTGCCAACAATTTCATTTTCTTTTGAAATCCAAGTGGTAATTTCTAAGTTGCCATCTTTTACAAAACCCCTAACAATGCCCTTAATAATCAGAAATAAATATTTATTCCGATCTAATGGTGATACTATAAATTTATTTTTTTTATAGCTTACCGGAAATGTTTGCCGATTAATATGCTGTTCAATTTCCTCATTTAAAGGATGGTATTTTTTGAAAATAGCTATTAATGGAGAAACATTATTAAATTTTTTCCATCTGTCCTCTTCAGATAAATTCACAGCAATCATATATAAACAACTAAGGTAACTGGCAAAAAACTCACTGAATGTACATGTAAAACTGCAAGATTACCCCAAAGAAAAGAATTTTTTCATTGACATTTCTCAATTTTATAAAAAATTAAAGAATCTTTTCTACTCCTAACCCGAATAAGGCAAAATCATATTTAACGGGGTCATTCGCATCAAATTGTTTTAAATGATCTGTAAGTTCTACTGCAGTTAACCAATCTGTTTGTTTTCGATTAATTAGGCCCAATAAACGTCCTACCCGATCAACATGAACATCACAAGGGCAAATCAGAGCTGAAGGCTGAAGTGTTTCCCAAATACCAAAATCTACCCCATTACAGTCGTTTCTAACCATCCAGCGTAAAAACATATTTAATCGCTTGCAGGTAGATTTTTGTTGTGGTGATGAAATATGCTTTTTGGTGCGATGTGGAAAATCCTCCAAAGAGAAAAAGTAAGATCTGAAATGATTTAATGAATCTTCAATAGATAAATACTTTTCAGACTGAGCCTTTTCCAAAACTAAAACCGCATCATCTCCCTTTTCGGGAATTAAAAATGCCTGTTCCAAGCTATCATGTTGCTGATAATGCTTTTTAAAAAATGAGGTAAAATAAAGTAAATCTGTATCGTTAAATGTTCGGTGCTTAAAATTCAGTAAACCTTTCAAATCTTCATCACTGTGGTTCATCATAAAATCGTAAGGCGCATTATCCATACGGCTTAATAAATCTTTACACTTATTGATGATGGTTTTACGCTGCCCCCATGCCAGTATAGCCGCAAAAAAACCAGCTATTTCAACGTCTTGCTTTTTTTTAAAGAGATGTGGTATGCAGATTGGATCATTTGATATAAAGTCTACGCAATTATATTGTTCAACTTTATGATCAAGGAAGTTCTTCAGTTCTAAAAATTGCATTTATTTTAAATAAGTGGAAATATCGGGGAAGTCAAATATCAATCACCCGGATACACAATACACTGAATTACAAATCTTAAAAAAAGTATAAGTTAAGATAAAGCTGATGCTTTTAACCCGATTATATAATGGAATATAATTGGGCAAATGAAATATCATTTGCCCATAATAAGCTATGCCAGCGCGTTACCAAGATCCTCTAAAAGATCTTCTATATCTTCTACACCAACACTTAAGCGAAGTAAATTATCAGTAACACCTACCTTTTCACGTTCTGCCTTAGGTATAGAACCATGTGTCATTGTAGCAGGATGATTAATTAGAGATTCTACACCACCGAGAGATTCTGCAAGCGTAAATACTTTAAAGTTGGACGAAATTCTGAAAGTTTCCTGCAAATCAGCTCCCTTGAGCGTAATGGAAATCATTCCTCCAAAACCACGCATTTGTTTCTTCGCGATATCATGGTTGGGATGATCTTCAAAACCTGGCCAGTAAATTTTATCTACTTTGGGGTGGTTTTTTAAAAAGTGGGCAATGCTCTCTCCATTTTCGCAATGGGCTTTCATTCGTAAATGCAAGGTTTTAATTCCTCTTAAAACCAGAAATGAATCCTGAGGACCAGGAGTTGCACCACAAGCATTATAAATAAACCATAAATCTTTATAGAGTTGCTCATCGCTTGTTACTAAAGCGCCCATTACAACATCTGAATGCCCGCCAATATATTTGGTAACCGAGTGCATCACAATATCTGCTCCTAAATCAATCGGATTCTGTAAATATGGAGAAGCAAAGGTATTGTCAACGGTAAGAATTAAATTCTTCTCCTTTGTAATTTTTGCTACACCTTCAATATCAATAATTTGCATGGTTGGATTTGTAGGCGTTTCAATCCATACCAATTTCGTTTTATCGTTAATATAAGGCAGCATATTTTCTGGTTTGGAAAGATCCAGAAAATGAAACTTGATACCATATTTGGAAAATATTTTCGTAAATATTCTATAAGATCCACCATACAAATCATTTCCCGTAATTACTTCATCACCCGGCTGAAGCAGTTTTAATACTGCATCAGTAGCGCCCATACCACTTGAAAAGGCTAAACCATATTTAGCGTTCTCCAATGCGGCAAGACAATCTTCTAAAGCCTTACGGGTTGGGTTTGTTCCCCTTGAATATTCATAACCCTTATTATCACCCGGCGATTTTTGCCAGTAAGTAGAAGTTTGATATATAGGCGTCATTACAGCGCCCGTTGTTGGATCAGGTTCCTGACCTGCATGTATTGCTTTTGTTCCGAATTTCATTTCTTAAATAGATTTGAACTAGTGATGGGTAAAACGCACTAGCTCCTTATTAATTATAACTTTAAAATACACCAGACTTTAACTCATGACTCCAGACTTAGGACTCTAGACTCTCAGCTCAAGCTTCTCCTAATACGCTCTTGCAAATAATACCCTTTGTATAGATGGTTTGCCTGAATAAATACAAACGCCATCTTCTAGCTTATTATCTAAAGGAATACAACGGATGGTTGCTTTTGTTTCTTCTTTAATTTTCTGCTCTGTTTCAGGCGTACCATCCCAATGGGCAGAAATAAAACCAGCTTTGGTATCCAGTAAGTCTTTTAATTCCTGGTAAGAATTGGCTTCAGTAATATGTGCATCCCGGTAAGCCAATGCTTTATTGAACATACTGGTTTGAATATCTTCTAATAATTTGATGATATAAATGTCCAGTCCTTCCTGCGGAACCGTTTGCTTTAGCTTGGTATCTCTTCTGGCAATTTCAACTGTTTTATTTTCAAGATCTCTACCACCAATTGCAATACGAACCGGCACTCCCTTCAATTCATAATCGGCAAATTTAAAACCCGGACGTTGCGTATCCCGATCATCATATTTTACTGAAACGCCCAAACCTTTCAAACGCATGGTTAGTTCATTAACATAGGCAGTAATCTTAGCCAAATCTTCTTCACCCTTATAAATTGGAACAATAACCACCTGGATTGGAGCCAGTTTTGGTGGAATAATTAATCCTGAATCATCACTATGTGCCATAATTAATGCGCCCATCAATCGCGTAGAAACACCCCATGAGGTTGCCCAAACATGATCAAGCTTACCATCTTTACCCGTAAATTTTACATCGAAGGCCTTTGCGAAATTTTGACCTAAAAAGTGAGAGGTTCCAGCCTGTAAAGCTTTACCATCCTGCATTAAGGCTTCTATACAATAAGTATCAAGAGCTCCCGCAAATCTTTCGTTTGGAGATTTCCGACCCCTCACTACAGGTACAGCCAACCAGTTTTCAGCAAAATCTGCATAAATATGCAACATGCGTTCCGTTTCCTCAATAGCTTCCTCCGCAGTAGCATGAGCAGTATGCCCCTCTTGCCATAAAAACTCTGCGGTGCGTAAAAATAAACGCGTTCTCATTTCCCAACGCACTACATTTGCCCATTGGTTAATTAAAATCGGTAGATCGCGATAAGACTGAATCCAACCTTTATAAGTATTCCAAATGATAGTCTCTGATGTTGGACGTACAATTAACTCTTCTTCTAATTTGGCAGTTTCATCTACAACAATGTTGCCATTGCCATCATTTTTTAAACGGTAGTGTGTAACAACTGCGCATTCAGTGGCAAATCCCTCTACGTGAGAGGCTTCCTTTGAAAAAAATGACTTAGGTATGAATAAGGGAAAATACGCATTACTATGCCCGGTGTCTTTGAACATTTTATCGAGTACAGCCTGCATTTTTTCCCATATGGCATAGCCATTGGGCTTTATAACCATACATCCTCTAACTGCTGAGTGCTCGGCAAGGTCAGCCTTTAATACGATATCATTGTACCATTGTGAATAATCTGCTTCTCTACTTGTAATTTCTTTGCTCATGTTATGTTATTGGAACGTAATTTGTATGTTAAATAATGTGAAATTAGATCACAAATTTATAAATTTATGCCTACAAAACGATTATGTATGACAGGCTATTATAATAACATGTGATTGATTCTATAAATAGTACTGCAGGAGATTGTAAAGTTATTTATTATTGTTAATTGAATACACACAACTGAATATAGACACGATGAAACCAACTAAATTTTTACCCATTGTTATGATAGCCGCCGCAGGGCTGGTGGCATCATGCTCAACATCCAAATTGGCTACAACCAGCCAGGCTGATGATGTTTATAATACTGTGGCAAAAGCCAGAGAGGTTGAGATTGTTCCTCAGCAACAGTATGCTCAGGATCAAAACAACGACCAGAGCCAGGAAGGTTACGATGAATACTACGGAACCAGCAATCCTTATTATGATATGGATTATTCTTCCCGGATTAATCGCTTTTCTAACGGTACCAGCTGGCGTGGATACTACGATCCTTACTACGACAATTTTTCATACGGTAATTCTTACGGTGCAACCAATTATTTAGGTTATGGTGGTTTAGGCTGGAGTAGTGGTTACGGCTTAGGTGGCTGGGGCGGTGGTTTCGGAATAGGATTTGGTTACGGCAGCATATGGAATAATCCTTTCTACTATGGCAACATGGGATTTGGCTGGAACAACTTTGGCTGGAATAACTGGGGACCATATTCTTATTATGATCGCTTGGGCTGGGGCGGTGGCTGGTACGGCGGAGGCTGGGGCTATGGCGGTGGTTACTATGGTGGCGGTGTTTACACTGGCAACAATAGTTACAGAGCCAGACCTGGTAATACCATGAATAGCAGAGGCTATGGTAACGCTAACGGTGGTGGCAATATGGGCAGACCAAACAGATCAGGCGTTGCTCCTCAAAATGGTGCATCAAGACAAGGATACGCTCCAAATTATAATGCAGGAAGACCTACCAGAAGTCAGGTGAACGGACAACCAAATGGTTATTCAAGACCTGATGCAAATTACAGCAGACCAGGTAGAAATGAAAATTATGCACCACAACCTCAGAGAACTGAGAGCAGACCAACTTATTCTCCACCTCCAACAAGCAGAGGTAGTAGCGGTGGCGGCGGTTCATATGGCGGCGGCGGTGGCGGCGGAAGACCATCAAGAGGCGGCAGAGGTTAATACTAGCAACACACAAAATAAATGAAAAAACACATTTTAGTAATTATAGTGGCTACAGTAGCTTCTATAGGAACAACATATGCCCAAAGTTATGCGCCTGATGCATTTCGCTTTTCGCAAACAAATTATGGTAGCAGTGCCCGATTCAAAGGTATGGGTGGAGCTCAAATTGGTGTTGGTGGCGATATAGGATCTATCAGTGCTAACCCCGCTGGCCTTGGTCTTTTTACGAAATCAGAATTTAGCATTACACCAGAATTTAATTCTGTAGATAACAATAGCGCTTTCTTAGGAAACAATATTAAATCTAGCAAGAGCCAGATCAACCTGAACAACCTTGGCGTTGTATTTTATAATCCTGCAGCAAAAGCAAAAGGATCAGATGTAAATAAAGGCTTAGTAAGTACCGTTTTTGGTGTAAGTTATTCTAGAAATAATGATTTTTTAAATAATATTGATTACAACGGAGTTAACAATAATAACTCAATCCGAAATGCCTATGTAGATCAGGCAAATGATTTTGGTACTGAAGGAACAATTGCCGGTGATGCCTATAATAGCTATTTGATTAATTATGGAGCTCCTGGCTTTACCAATAGCTATTCTGCAGCTCCATTTGGCAACAATAGCTTTAATCAAAAATGGATGGAAAGCAGATCTGGTTCAACATCAGAATTTAATATAGCTGGTGCGTTAAATTTTTCTAACAAATTATATTTGGGCGCCACGGCTAGTTTTGTAAATGTAAGGTACATCAGTGATGCTGTTTTCACAGAATCTGGAATTACGAACCCATTTATTCAAAATCAAAATAGTTTCTCTGGAAATGAAAATTAC
>Ga0116227_10012571_pt1 | contig 13705 bp, 11 predicted proteins | sample S1TSphgellanicum_FD_89693 | JGI IMG/M metagenome (GOLD analysis project Ga0116227, IMG submission 89693) | Host-associated microbial communities from peat moss isolated from Minnesota, USA - S1T2_Fb - Sphagnum magellanicum MG | ecosystem: Host-associated > Plants > Peat moss > Unclassified...
CACCGGTGCCACGCCCGGGCGAGTGATCAGACGATTGCGAGGTTAATAACTCATCCATCCCATTCTCTGGATCGGTGGCAACCTCGAAATACCCAATCATCATCTCGTCCCAACTTTGCGGACCGAAGCGAAGCGTCTTGCTGGGGTCCGGGTTCAGCGGATTCGCGGACGAGTTATCATAGTGCGCCGTGCACTCAATCTTGCTCCCTGGCGGCAAGGAGATCGGCTTGGCCAGATAGTAGGATAGCTGCCAGTTATAGCTGTAGTGAGGAACCCGCAGCAGCGTTTCGCTGCGGCCATCTGGAAACGTCACCCGGAACTCGAACGATTTGCCGCGCAGATGCATATGCGGCAGCAGTGAGATCAGCGTCGCTTGCGAATGCAGCGTGATGCTGGCGTTCAAAACATAATCCGGATCGCCCGGCGGAATGCGAAACCGGACGTTGGCTGCCGCCAGCATCACCACGCGCTGGCGCGGCGGCTGGTGCGCCAGAACCAGCCCAATGCGGCTGCGGTCACAGCCCGGCTGGCCGTCGGTTGGGTAATGAAGCTGGAAGACCAGGTCGCTGCCCGCCTTGATCAGCTTCGCTTCACCCGGAGCCAGCAACTCCGGCACCGCGCCCGGCCCGAACCCGGCCAGAAATTCGCCCGGCATGCCGCCGCCCGAATCATGCTCGCCCAGCGTGAACGGAACGCCAATGGGCATGCCGGAAAGCCAGCGTGAATCCGGTTCGCGCACGCTGACGACAATATGATGCGTGTGAACACGGTCACCCGGCCGCACCTCGGCCAGCCGCACCCACGTGTCCTGCTTGAAATGCGTCGGAACAATCACGTAACGGTAAGGCAGCACGCCGGACGCCGGCACCGGAACATCCTCCGGAACTTCAAAGACCATTTCGGGCTTGCCGATGCTCCAGCCTTTCACCCAATGCGGTGGCTTGGGAGCATCCCTCGGATTGCCCGCCGGCGCACCCGCCGCAACCCACTCCGAAATGGTGCGAATCTCGGCGCTGCTCAAACTGCGGTCATTCGCAAAGTGCCCGAATGACGGATCGGCAAACCACGGCGGCATCTGATGCGCGCTCACCGCGCGCTGAATGGCCGCCGCCCAGCTTTTGGTCTGCGCATAGTCAAGCAGCGGCATCGGCACTGGCTCACCAGGCCGGTGGCAGCTCTGGCAATGCTGCTGCAGAATCGGCAGCACGTCTTTATAGAAACTGGGATTCGTCGTCAGCGCCAGAGCCAGCGCCGCCGTGCGCATTACTTCCATTTGATGCTGCACCCAGTGCTGGGCCGCTGATCCGGGTCAACCGTGCCGCCCGCCAAAACCGCGTCCAGCGCGGCCCGAACATAAACGCCGGTGAGCGGAATGGCCGCATGCCGCCGGCTCTCGTCCAGTTGCCCGCGGTAAACCAGTTCGCGCTTTTCATCGAACACATAAAACTCGGGAGTGCAAACCGCATTGAACGCCCGCGCCACGTCTTGCGTCTCGTCATAGCAGTAAGGAAAAGTGAAGCCAAGTTCTCTCGCCTGCTGCCGCAGCCCTTCCGGAGAATCGTCCGGATAGCTGGCTGCATCATTGGATGAGATCGCCACAATGCCCGCGGACTTGTCCGCGTAGTCCAGCCCGATTCGCGCCAGTTCCGTTTGCACATGCTTCACATACGGGCAATGGCGGCAGATGAACATCACCAGCAAAGCCTTCTTTCCCTGGAACGTCGCCAGACTAATGGCGGCCTGCGAAGTAACATCAGTTAACTGGAAGTCGGGCGCGGGAGTGCCCAGCGCAAGCATGGTGGATTCAGTTTTTGCCATGGTTCCTGAACCGAGAGTAACAATGCCAACGAAAACAGACCATATACCGCCGCGTTTCGACCCCGGCTTAACTCAACAATATACCGGCGGATTGAACCGCGCCATCAACCGCGACGGCAACTTCAATGTCCGCCGCCGCAATGGCAACTGGCGCGATTCGCACCCGTACTTATATTTGATCAGTATTTCCTGGCCGCGCTTCATCCTCATCGTGATGGCCGCATTTCTGATTCTGAACACCATCTTCGCTTTCCTCTATGTGGCTTTCGGACTCGAGTATCTGAAGAACGCCGAAGCGCCTTCTTGGCTGGGCGGCTTTTCCAACGCCTTCTTCTTCAGCGCCCACACGCTGACGACGGTCGGCTACGGCAATATGTGGCCGGTCGGTCCGTGGGCCAATATTGTGGCCGTCACCGAGTCGCTGATGGGCGTGCTCGGATTCGCCATCGCCACAGGCCTGATGTTCGGACGCTTTTCCCGCCCCTCCGCGCGCCTGGGCTTCAGTGAAAAGGCCATTGTCGCGCCTTATCAGGGCGGCGCCAGCCTTCAGTTTCGCGTGGCCAACCGGCGGTCGAACAACATCATCAATGTGGAAGCCCAGGTGCTGCTGATGACGGTGGAGATCTGCAACGGCGTCCCGCAGCGCCGGTTTAACAGGCTGGTGCTGGAGCGTCCGGAAATACTCTTCTTTGCATTGACCTGGACCGTGGTCCACCCAATAGATGAAAGCAGCCCCATCTGGCGCAAGACCGCCAAGGATCTGGAGTCGGAGCAAGCGGAGGTGATTATCATGATTCGTGGCTTCGACGACACCTTCGGACAAAACGTTCACGCCCGCTATTCCTACCGCTACGACGAGATTGTCTGGGGCGCGCGCTTCACGCCCGCATTCGACGTCGAGGCCAGCGGCGATCTGGCTATTGACCTGAAACGCATCGGCGACATCGCACCGGCCCAATTGGAGAGTCAAAATGGATAGCGAAGTATGTATCTTCTGCCAGATCGCCTCCGGGCGCGAGCACGCGCACATCGTTTATGAGGACGACGAATCGGTCGCCTTTCTGGACCTGCATCCGCTGTTCCCGGGCCATGTGCTGCTCTGCCCGCGCGAGCATTATGAAACCCTGACCGATCTGCCTCTGAGCATGGCCGGCCCCATGATGGCCAAAACCCAGTTGCTGGCGCGCGCCGTGGAATCCTCAATGGACGCCGAAGGAACATTTATCGCGGTGAATAACCGGGTGAGCCAGACAGTGCCGCACCTGCATATTCATGTGGTGCCCCGCCGGCGCCGCGACGGTTTGAAAGGTTTTTTCTGGCCCAGAACTCCTTACAAGGATGAGGCGGCAAAGCTCACAGTATGCGATGCCATCCAGCGCGAGGTGCAGAAGTTACTGGTCTGAAGCAAGAAACGCATCCACCATCGCCAGCGCCCTCTGCTGTATCTCCGCTTCTTCACCAAAACCATACAGCCACTGCACATCGCTCTCATGCCGAAACCAGGTCATCTGGCGTTTGGCATACTGGCGGGTCTTTGTCTGAACCTCTTCTATCGCTTCTTCCAGGCTCATCCGCCGCTCGATAACCGCAACAGCCTGCTTATATCCCAAACTCTGCAACCCTTTCGCCGCAGGGGGGATGCCAGATTCCATCAGCGCTTCGGTCTCCTCTATCAGCCCGGAAGCAAACATCGCCCTAGAACGAAGATTCAACCGGTTATATAGGAGGGCGCGGTCCGGATTCAGACCAATCTTCAGAACCCGAACCCCTTCCAGCTTTTTCCTCGGCGCGGGAGAAGAAACGGTGAGCGCCACTTCAATGGCCCGAATCAGCTTTTGCCTGTCGTTGGGGTGAATGCGCGCGGCAGCTGCCGGATCCAGGCGGCGCAGAAAGCGATGCAGCGCCTTAGAATCACTCAAACGCCGGCGCAATTCAGGATTGCCCGCCGGTGCCGGCGAAAGACCATCCAGAAGGCTGCGCAGGTAGAATCCCGTTCCGCCCGCCAGCACCGGCAGCGCCTTCCGCCCGGCCATTTCCGCCAGACATTCCCGGGCGCGCGCGGCAAAAAGGCCTGCGGTGAAATCTTCCAGCGGCGAAACGACGTCTAATAAGTGATGCGGAATGCCCCGACGCTCCTCCGGCGGAGTTTTGGCCGACCCTATATTCAGCCCGCGGTACACCTGCACAGAGTCGAAGTTCAGGATCTCCCCGCCGTAAGCCTGCGCGATTGCCAGCGCCAGAGAACTCTTGCCCGAACCCGTTGGCCCGACCACGGCAATCAGGCGAGAAGACTTGGTCAGTTGCGACACACTAGTGTGATGAGAGGGGAAGCGGCGTGCAAAAGCGGAGCTATACTAAGGGCAACGAGTCCAGTCGGTTCGGTCCTGCGAAATTTTAAAGCGGTCAAATGTCTCAATTTTATTTGAAAAACCCCATGCGTGGACCAGTGAGCAGCCTGTTGATCGCTGCCGCGTTAGCGATTGCACCGGGAGCGCGGAATGTGGACGCCCAGTTGCCGCCCGTCAGCAGCCAAGCCAGTTCGCCCAAAGCGCTGGCCTATTATCATTTTTCTCTCGGCCACATGTATGAAGAGCTGGCCGGAGCGTACAACAATCGCACTGACTACGTTAACAAAGCAATTGAGAACTTCCGCCTGGCAATGAAGGAAGACCCGTCCACCGGGTTTCTGGTGGAGGACATCGCGGAGCTATACAGCGCCTCCGGTCGCCTGCGCGAGGCGGTGGAAGAAGCGCAGGACGCGCTCAAAACCAACCCGAATGATTTGAACGCAAGGCGCGTTCTGGCACGCATTTACACCAAGCAGATTGGCGACGCGCAAACCAACCGCTTCGACGAAAACATGGTCCGCAAGGCACTGGAGCAATACAAGGCTATTGCCGATGCCGATCCGAAAGACGTCGAGAGCCTGGTCATGATTGGCCGTCTTGATCTGGTTCTGGGTTCTTCCGTCGACGCAGAAACCGCATTCAAGAAAGGTCTGGCTGCCGAGCCGGATAACGAAGACGCTCTGACCGGGCTGGCCAGCGTTTATTCCGGCCGCGGCGATTCCAAGGGCGCGGCAACGCTGCTGGAAAAGCTGGCGCAGAGCAACCCTTCTCCGCGCGCCTGGATTTCTCTCGCCACCAATTACGAGCAGATGAAAGAGTACGCGCTAGCAGCGGATGCCTATAAAAAAGCGCTGGCGCTGGACCCGACACGGCTGGAGCTGAAGTCGCAGATGGCGGAGAATCTGGCCGAGTCCGAACAGTACGGCGAAGCTTTGAAAGCTTACCAGGAACTGGCCGAAACCAATCCCCAGGACCCGGAACCGCTGGCGCGTGAAGCGCAGATCTACATGCAGCAGCACAAGCTGGACGATGCCCGGCGTCTGATGGACAAAGCTAAGGCAGTGGATCCGGACAATATTGAGATTCGTTATTACAACGTGCATTTGCTGGAAAGCGAAAACAAAGTGGGGGATGCCGCCAAGGAATTGCGCGACATTCTGGATTCCACCGCGAAGAAGAATTACGACGGAGGCCAGCGTGCCAGCCGAGCCCGGATGCTGGATGAACTGGGCGTGATTTACCGGAAGAACGAACAGCCGGATCAGGCCGTGGGCACGTTCCGCGAGGAAGCGGCGCTGGACCCCGATACGGCCACGCGCGCCACCGCGCAGATTGTCGACACGTACCGCGCCGCCAAGGATTACACCAAAGCCACGCAAGAATCCGATGCCGCTCTGAAGAAATTCCCGGATGACCGGACGCTGATTGCGGTCCGCGCGCAGATCTTTTCGGACCAAAACAAACCCGACGCCGCCATTGCTGAACTCAAGAAGATGCTGAACGGCAAGGACGACAAGGAAGTCTATCTGCAGATGGCCGACGTCTATCAGAAAGCGCGCGATTTTGCGCATATGTCGGAAGTGCTGAACTCAGCCGAAAAGCTTTCCACCGAGAAGGAAGACAAGGACAACATCATTTTCCTGCGCGGTGCCATGTATGAACGTCAGAAGAAATTTGACCTGGCCGAAAAAGAATTCCGTAAAGTCCTGGCGGAAGACCCGAAAAATGCGTCGGCCTGGAATTACCTCGGTTACATGCTGGCCGACCAGAACACACGCTTGGCCGAAGCTCAGGAAGATGTGCAGAAGGCTCTGGCACTGGACCCCGACAACTATGCGTATCTGGACAGCTTAGGCTGGGTCTATTTCCGCCAGAACAAGCTGGATGATGCCGAAGCACAACTATCGCACTCCATCCGCTTGTCCTCGAAAGACCCAACCATTCACGATCATTTAGGCGACGTGCTCTTCAAAAAGGGCAAGCTGAAAGATGCTATTGCGCAGTGGCAATCGTCATTAAAGGAATGGGATGCGAGCGCTCCGGCGGATGTGGAACCAGAAGAAGTGGCTAAAGTGCAAAAGAAGCTGGACGGTGCGCGGGTGAAACTGGCGCAGGAACAACCTCGGCGCACGAATTAAGTCTGGCTCTGGGTAAGTGTACTGGAAACCATTTTCATTTGCCGCAAGAACTTATCCGCTAACCCATCTTCACCCACGCTCTTGCTGTTATCAACAGCCCGCCAAAGCAGGAAATCCATCACGGTCATACGATGTCGACATCCTTTTCTCCCTGCACTGTTTCACGCGCGCGATACACCCGGGCGAGACTCCTGACATTGACATGCTCTATAGCGATAACCGCGAAACACGCATCTTCGATTTTCAGCGATACGAATTATCCAAGCGTCTGCCGGTTATTCTCGACACTCTTGGGCAGCGGAAGTGCTACCACACCGGCAAAGGAAATTTCTTTTCCATAGACCTGATAAACGAAGATGGCACCGTCACCGAATATGACATCTTCTTCGTGGCGTCACGCTCTTCCAGAAAAGGCAGATTAAACCTATTCGTGCAGAGCGCCTATGTCCGCGATCCGCAGCATGGAAGCAACAGACCGCAGAAGAAACCTATCGGGCTTTATGTAATACTGTTCAACGTTTTTCACGGCAAGCCAATCAAAATCCCGCCACGCTGAAACAAAAGAGACTCCACTGTGGGGAGTCTCTTTGCACTGAACTAATCGGACCTCTTCGATATCCTCACACTTGGGTGAAGGCCAATCGCTTGGCGGGATCAGCGCGCGGACAAGCCGCTCCGTTCATACGCTGACACCTTAATTATACTCAATTCTTCACCAGAACCGCACTTTGATTACTGGCCCCAAACAGATCGTCAAAAAACTTCTTCACCTTTGCGTAATCACTCGCGGGCAGCGTCACCGCTTCCGTCCGCAGTTCCTCCTCCACCACAATCTGCCCTGCCTCTTGCCGGTAGACCACGCTGAACTTCCCGAACGGCGTTTCAGCGTGAACCCCCTGCGGCATTTCGTCCACCGTAAATCCTTCCGGCAGCTTCACGGCTGACTTCTCCCGGTACAAATGGCTGTTCAAAACAATCGGCTGAGTTCGGTCCTGTTCCGCCGGGAATGGACGGGCGGCGGGCGGAATAATCACGGGATTAAAAATCAGCAGGCGTCTTTGCATAATCTGCCCATATCCGGCTGATTCGAAATCAACACTGGCGCGGAAGCGGTCTTGTTCGAATGCATCCTGCGCGTCAATCTTTCCCACGGCCGCGGTCTTGGCGTAGAAATCCAGACTGCGCTCCATCTCGGTTTTATATTGCTCGGGCGAAACATCGTGCCGCCCGCGCTCCAGGCGCGCCGCCTGGCCTTGCGATTCCACCGTCAGCGAAGCGGTCAGCTTGCCCGTTCCATCCAGCGACGCCTGAATGGTGCGCGACAGCAAATTTGCCTCCGGCGCAATCACCGGCATGCGCGCAATGTCGCCTTTCGCACCCGCGCAGATCAGCGCATAGCTGCCCTGTTCGTAATAGGGCAGGTCACCCATCGGAGTTTTGTCATCCGTTGGATCGAACAGCAGCAGACGTCCCGCTGCCGTCGAGATCACCGTCGGCGCCTGCACCGCATCAGACACCCGCACCGCCAGAATCATATGGTTGAACTGCGAAGGCGAAGCCCAGTCCTTCTTCACATACGTCCGGTCGCCGGAATAGATCGCAACCAGGTACGACGAAATTCCGGCCGATTTCAGCATCGCGCGCAGCAAATTCGCCTTGTCTTTGCAATCGCCATACTGCTTGGCGAAAACCTGCCCGGCCGGATGCGGACGGTAGCCGCCGTTATGAGCCATATCCATGGCGATTTCCACATAACGCACCTTCTGGACATAATGGCCCAGCGCCCGAATGCGGTCATATTCCGTGGCCGCGCCGGACGTCAACTCCAGCACCTTGGCTGCTATCTCGGGCGTCACTTCCGCCTGCTGCTCCGCAATCGCGGTGTGCCAGCGCGAAACATCCGGCCAGCCTTGAAAAGCCGGCGGATCAGTCACGCCCGCGGCTGGCTGATAATCCACCGCCAGAATCGGACTGGTTCCATACAGCTCTGGCGCGGACGGTTCGCTTTCACGAAACGGCAGATTTTTCAGCGTCCAGGTATACGTGTTGCCTTCAATCACAGGCGTTACCGGATCGTGATTCAAAACAGCGGCGCGCGCCGTCCAGCCGGCTGGAAGCGTAATGGAATAGCGCGATTCAATCTCCGGCAGCGCCACCTGAAATGCAAAGCGGTCCTGCGCCTCGGTTGCCTTCTCCAGCACCTCCGATTCATAGACGAATACCGACCCAATCTCGGGGTTGTCGGCTTTAATGCGGCGCAGACGGTAATCGTCATAAAGCGCATCGTTATAAACGCCCAGATCCTGCACGCTGGCCTTGTCAAATGTTTTAACGAAACCGCCGGGCGCCACCAGCCAGGCATGCAGTTCCTTCACCTGCCGCCCGCCCTTTTCGTACCCTTCCACTACTTCGGCTTCACTCTTGCCTTCATGCGTCAGAATCTTCACGGCGTGCCGCGTCACCGTGCTGACCATGCCGGATGAATCCACCGTCACCTTCTGTTCGTTTAGCAGGACCGCCGCCGGAACCTTGCCTGAATAAGCGGGCAGAGTTCGCGTGGCCATTTCGGTCACCCACGACGGCACTTCCTTGTCTTTAGACCCGGCCACGGCAAACTGCGCCGCCAGCAAGAAGGCGATGGCAGTCTTCATTGAGTGCCTGCCTCACTCTTAAACGTCAGCACGTGGTTATCGCTTTCATGCATGGCATCAAAAACCTTCTTCAGCGCCGGATATACCTTTGCTTCAAAAATCACAATATCCTTGTCGCCGAAGTACAGGTGACGGCGGTATTGAATGAAATTTTTCTCTTTGCTGTATCCAATGGTCACGCCGTAATCGCAGGTGGATTTAATGTTCACGCCAGGCGGCGCATCCGCGTGATCCAGCACATATCCGGCCGGAACCGTAATATCCATGCTGTCCGTTTCGCCCCACGGATATTCGAAATAAACATCATTGTGGCGGGTATTTTCCGCGAAGCGGTTGCCATAGCGGGCCCCGAATAGGTCAGGCTCCAGAAACAGCCGTTTACCCGTGCGCTGCGCATAATGGTGAATCACCAGATGGTAAGTAATGCCCACGGGCTTTGAAGCATCGGGGCTGGCGGCGATACGGATATTGGTCGCCTCAAAATCGGGAAACATCTGCTTCAGGTCCGCGCGCACCGCCTCTTCGCGCTGCTCGGCGTTGGTGTGCAGATTGCGCTCGCGCCACTCCGCCGCCGGATTCCCAAAAATCAGCTCGCGCACATCGCCTTCCAGTGTGCCCTCTTCGGAAAGGCTGAACTGCCCGAAACGGCTGGTGACATTGTCGTGCGCGGTCAGCATCGGAGTCCTCACCATTTCCGGATCTTTATTATCGGTGATCAGCGCGTACACGCCCTGCTCCTGCCAGCGCAACTGGCCGCCGGGAAGCCAGCGGTTATTCACGTCATAAAACTTCCATTTGTCACCCACGCTGACGGCCACGTCAGACGCATTCAGGAAAAACTGCGATTGCATATTGAGATTGAACAGGAAAGTGGCGCGGTCTGCCAGATCCACGCGCCGCGCATCATAGCCGGCGGCTCGTGCCAGCGCAATGAAGGCCATTTGAATATCTTCGCGGTCGCCTTCCTTGCGATGAATGGTGTCAAGCGTGTTGCGGTTGGGCTTGGCTTTGTCCAGTTCCGCCGCGGTAATTTCGTCGCCGCGCATGTCCTTAATTTGCGTCCGGCAATATTCCAGAATCTTGTCGAGCTTCGCGTCATCCGTGGCTGCGCCGGCGGTGATTTGCGCGGCCAGCTCTTTCATCTCGCCGTTTACCTTGATCTGTTCGCTGTATTCCTTGTACCGGTCTTTGCCCAGCACCGTCCAATACTTGTCTTTGCCCGCCTTGCTGTTGTCTTCATAAAAAATCAGAATCCACTGCTTGGCGCTCAGCTCCGGCGGCGAGTAGGGCTCTTCATGAAACGCCGGCACATTTTTCACGGAGATCAGATCAAACCCGTCGCGCGTCACTTCGCCGCGCTCCGGCCGGCAGCCAAAAGGCAGGTAACGCATGGCGGGATAAATGTTCGATGGCAGCGGCTTGACGAAGAATTTCACCTCGTCCACCGGATAAGCACTCTGCACTTCCAGTTCGTGGGTGGAGTAATAGTGCCGGTCATCGCCTTCGGTCTTAGTGAACTTGTATTCAATAATGGAGCCCGGCTGAATGTCGGGCAGTGCGATGCTCACCACCTTGGTCTTGAAGCCGCGCTTCTCAATCACCTTTTGAAAGATGGAATCCTTAGCCAGATCCACAATTGACCCGTCCGGATGAATGGTGCGGCCGGCCACGCTGTACACTGAGCTCGCGCCGAAATAGGGAATCTGCACGTTGCCCAGATCTTTGCCTCGTTCGGTAAAAATCTTGATGCGGACATATTCCACCCAAAGGTTCTTGACGTTATCGCCATGCTGTTCACTCGAAATGTGAACTTCGCGAAACAGCGCTTCCGCGTCGGCATTAGGATCAGTTTTCGACTGCTTCAGCGCCAGGTCAGCGGGATTAATAGGCTGCCAGTCAGCAGCCAGCAAAGGAAGAGAAAAGGCCAGTAATAAAGGTAATAAGCATCTCGCCTGCATATGAAAACTAGTGATCTCCGAGTTCAACTATTCTAGCGTTGGATATGACTGTTCACAATACTCCGCTGCGCGGTGCGGTGGGACTGGCGCGAGACATCCTGGACCGCAAAGTGTCGGCAACCGAGGTGATGCAGGCGCATTTGAACCGGGTTGACGGTGCCCATTCGCGCATCAATGCTGCCATCCACGTGTTTCGCGAAAGGGCCCTAAACGAGGCCGTTGCGCTGGACAAACGGCTGGCTGCGGGCGAGGAAGTGGGCCCACTGGCTGGCGTTCCTCTCTCCATTAAAGATTCCATCGACGTTGCCGGCATAAGAACCACTTCCGGAACACTGGGCCTTCAGCATGCCTCGCCCGCCGTGAGCGATGCCACGCTGGTGCATCGTTTGCGCCAGGCCGGCGCCATTCCCATCGCCAAAACAAATCTGCCCGATTTGTTGTTCTCCTTCGAGACCGACAACCTGATCTTCGGACGCACCAGCAATCCCTATGACCTGACACGAAGTCCCGGCGGCAGCAGCGGCGGTGAATCGGCGCTGATCGCTTCGGGCGGGTCGGCGCTGGGATTGGGCAGCGATGCCTTTGGCAGTGTGCGCCTGCCTGCCGCCTTTTGCGGATTGGCCGGCATCAAGCCCACCAGCGGACGGCTGCCGCGCACCGGCCATATGCCAGGACCGGGCGGCTGGGCGCAAGCAGTCTGGCAGATTGGCCCTATGGCGCGCCGCGTGGAAGACGTGATGCTGGCCATGCGTCTGCTTGCTTATCCTGACGGCGAAGACTTGTGGTCGCCGCCGGTTCCGCTGGCCGAAGCAGGCAACGATCTGAAAAATCTGCGCGTCGCGTTTTATACCGATAACGGCTTCGCCGCGTGCGCGCCTTATGTGAAAGCCGCCGTGGAAAAGTGCGCGCGCTTTTTATCGGAGGAAGGCGCGCAGGTGACGGAAGAACGCGCGCCCGGCGTGGCGGACGTGTTCGAACTGGAAATGGCGCTGTTCGGAGCGGATGGCGGCGACGGGATAGACGCTTACTTGCGCGACATTGGCAGCCATCGCGTTCATCCCTTGCAAACCAATTTCATCAGTTACATGCGCCCCCACCGCGTCAGCGGCGCCGGCTTCGCCAAACGCTGGGCGCAATGGGATGAATATCGCGCGGGCCTGGCGAAGTTCTTCACGCGTTATGACGCCATTCTTTGTCCTGTTTACACACAGACAGCATTGAAGCACGGGGACTCCCAGAAACAGGAAAATTTTCACGGCTTCAGCTACACCATGGCTTGGAGCGCAGGCCAGACGCCTGCCGCCACCGTTCGCTGCGCGGAGCACGAAGGCCTGCCCGTGAACGTCCAAGTGGTGGCCAAACCTTGGGACGATATGCTGTCCCTACAGATATGCGAAGCGATAGAGCAAGAATTTGGCGGCTGGCAGCCTCCGCCTTTCTTTTAGCAGGTGTGTTGCAGGCTCAGGCTGGCGACATTCCCCAGACGGATATTTCGAACGGTATTGTGAAGGCACGCATCTACCTGCCGGACGCCGAGCGCGGCTATTACCGCGGCTCGCGTTTCGACTGGTCAGGCGTTGTCGCCAGCCTCACCTTTCAAGGACATGAATTCTTCGGCCAGTGGTTCCCAAAGTATGACCCGCTGCTGCATGACGCAATCATGGGACCGGTGGACGAGTTTCGCGGCGACCCCGGCGAAATCGGCTTCGCCGAGGCCAAGCCCAACGGTCTTTTTGTCAAGATCGGTGTTGGCATACTGCGCAAACCGGACGACGCGCCCTACAGCTTTGCGCGCGGTTACACGCTGGTAAATCCGGGCCATCGCATCATCCGTGTGGCCGCCGACCATGTCGATTTCGTCCATGAACTGGACAACGGCGAAGGCTTGGCCTATCAGTACGACAAGACGCTGCTGCTGCCGCGCGGCAAGCCGCAGCTCATCCTTGAGCATGCTTTGAAAAACACCGGCAAACAGGTGATCGATATCGACGTCTACAACCACGATTTTTATATGCTCGACCATCTGCCCGCAGGTCCGGATGTGAGCGTGAAATTGCCGATTACGCCGCTGCCGACGGACAAAGTGACCGCGCCGGGGCGCATCGATGGCAATGAAATTCGCTACGACCGCGAACTGGGGCCAAATGAATCGGCCTTCGGGACGCTGCTTGGATTTGGCGACAAGGCAAGCAATAACGACGTGCGGGTGGAAAACCGAAAGGCTGGCATTGGCGTCCACGAAACAGGAGACAGGCCGGTGGCGAAGCTGCTCTTCTGGTCAATCAAGACAACAGTGTGCCCGGAAGTTTATGTGCATGTGCATGTGGAACCAGGCAAGACTTTCAAGTGGCGCACCGCCTATGAATTCTATCTGCTGAAGTAAAGAGGCTATCCTGACAAAACAGATGAAAACCCTGATCGCCAGTTTCAGCTTGCTTTGTTCCAGTTTGCTCAGCGCCAGTTCGCTGTTCACTCCTGACCCGGCCCTGCTGCCTCCCACTCTTCGCCAGCAGGCCGTTCTGCAGCAAGGCTGGCTGAAAACCCGCCTGGACGTGAACCTTCCCCTGCTGATGCGCAAACACGGCGTCGCCATGTGGATTGTCGCCTGCCGCGAGTATGCCGAAGATCCTGCCTTCTTTTCGCTTGTCTCGCCCACCGTCTTTGCCGCGCGCCGAACCACCATCTACGTGTTCAACGACAAAGGTCCCGCCGAAGGTGTGGAGCGGCTGGCGCTCGGCGGCGATTCCAACGGCGGCCTTTACACCGTCTACCGCGACCCTGACGCGCCCACG
>Ga0116227_10012573_pt1 | contig 13703 bp, 10 predicted proteins | sample S1TSphgellanicum_FD_89693 | JGI IMG/M metagenome (GOLD analysis project Ga0116227, IMG submission 89693) | Host-associated microbial communities from peat moss isolated from Minnesota, USA - S1T2_Fb - Sphagnum magellanicum MG | ecosystem: Host-associated > Plants > Peat moss > Unclassified...
AACAGGCGACTGTTATGGTCAAATCTCCACCGAGTTATACCACCAGATAACGGGACACCAAGAAAGCGACCAATACCGCATCATCCAGCATCGCTTCGGCTGGACAGACCAGGACGGGGATGATACAAAATACCGCTTTGGCAAAGGAACACTCCGACCTGCAAACCTGGATCAAATCCTGAACTATCAAGACCCCAATCATCAAACCAAAATTGACCTGATTCTTCCCATCTCCTCATTTAAGGGAACCGACAAAGACAACCCTAGTGGTCCAACCAAACCACAAATCAAACCAGGACTCTACACGCAGAACATCTGGTTGGGAGAGAAATCAGAATCTGAACTTGGTAAGACAGCTATCTCGCAACTGCTGGCGTCATTCCCCAATGGAATGAAAGATTTTACTGAACAGCTAGAACTGGAAGCACAAAAGCTAAAAAAAGCACAGGATGATCCACGACAATTAGCCCAACTGTACTGTGAAAAGTACGAGAAACGAAAGGCTTTTTTGGCAGAACTAGCAGCAGTTGATGAACCTGAAGAAAATCCCACACTAGAAGAATCAGAAATAGACGATACTGACTCGTTCATTTACAAATTAATTAAAGCTGACGTACAAGGACAGTTGCTTGAAACTGAAAAAGTGCAACGAGAACTCGCCCGTTTTGTTCAAAATGAGTGGAAGGAAATCGCCATTGGGAAAACGCTGACATTTGAACGAGCGATGATCATCCCTTCAAAAGACTTGCAAAATGGGGAAATCTACATTCCCCATTACCAGGATGGGGAACAAGTTCTTAACTTCCGCTCACCCTTCCTGAACTCCAACGGATTGTGTACTTCGATTAACAAAGCAGTAGAAGATGTTTTAGGACCAGATGGAAAACCCCTAGCTGGTGCGATCGCAGTCTCGGACGAAACGAGCGATCGCATTTACAACCGCCTCAACAATCAAATCAAATCCATCCAGACCGAAGCTCAAGGGAAAAATATCCAGATAGAAGGTATTGAAAATTACTTAGATAAAAACATAGGTAAACTTGAAACAAAAGACAAAATTGAGTTCACCAAGAAGTTTAATGATTATATTAAAGAGCTTCAGACCGCTGGATACAAACTTGAAACTCTTCCCCAAGAGTCGGAACAAGAGCGCCAAGCAAGAGACTACGATGGTGACTGCATAGGGTTTGATAAAGCTAGAAAATATCCCAACCTGACAGCAGAAGCTATTGAGCGCAACTTAGAAGAAAATGCTTATGACCCGACTGTTAAACTGAAGAAGCAATCATTTTATCGAGAAGATGGCAGTCAGCCCGAATTTGAAAAAATCGCGCTCCACATGAGCGATGGTATTAGTGTTGGAGTGATTAACAATCATCTCACTACAATAGAAGGATTGGAATCAGAAATCACCATCCTAAAAAAGTTTGGGAGCGAGAAAGACCAAGTAAATTACGTACAACAAGTAGCAGAACACTACACAAATTTATTTGCGGGAGAAGCAGTCGCAAAATCTAAAGGGATTTCAGGTAAGGAGGTCAGGGACAAGTATCGCGGCTACATGTCGGAGTTTGTTCAAATTGCACGACAACCTCAAAACCAGGAAACTGCTTTCAAAGCAATGAGCATCAACACGAAGATGTACCGTGAAATGATAGCTGAAGCTGCCTTTCAAAACCAAATTGCAGTTGATCTGTTTAAGAGTGCAAAAACTCCTGAGATGGAAATTATCCGCAGTAGTAGTCAAATTCTACATCGTCAAGTCAATTACATTCGGGACAAAAAGAAAAAAGATGTTTATCTCGATCATACCATTCAACCAACAGGAAGCTCACCTGTTGAGTTAGTCATTTCTAAAACCAACGAATACTTTGAGAAAGCGCGTTTAGAGTCACGCCCTCTCGTCCAGTTTCAAGATTTATTCGCAGGCGTAGAATTTTCTTACCAGCAACGGCTACAGTGTGCGATCGCCAAAAAGGAATTCGATGAGTTATTTAACAGAGCTAGCTCTGTATCTAGACAAAAAGACACAGAGTCCGGGCCATCTGTAAACCTGACCCTTGGCAATGATAATCAGGTCAAGGTAACGAACCTTCTACGGTATGATAACGAATTTATCTGGAAAGCCCATAAAATCACATTTAAATTAACCGAAATTCCTGAAGAAAAACACAATAGCAGCCGACCACATAAATATCTAGTATCCGCCCAAATTAATGATGAAACCGAAAATGACAAACCCAAGTTTAGAACATTAGGCACACTTGCTCAAGAGCAGGAGAACCATCTACAAGAAATAGGGATTGCGCCTGAAAAAGCTGTGTCCTCTAACAAAATCTCCTTCTCGCCAGAACTGGGTGATCTTCAGATTAAACTACTTTACCAACAAGCTTACCAAGCAGCAGAAAACTTTTATAATTCAATTCCTTCAGATCAAAAGCTAGGGATGGCTGCTGCCAGTTGGGCAGTATCAACCACTCGTGAAAGTTCAAAAAGTGACGAACAACAAAAAAAGGTTTCTAATTTCGTATTTGCTGCCTTTAGTGAAGAAATCATCACTCAACTAGATCAACTCCAATTTACTGAATTCAAGCTGACCAATTTTGACCACACTCAAGCGCTTGAAACTCCGCAGAACATTCGGTTTAATTTAGCCCCAGATGGTAAAAATGTTCTGGAAATCCAAAACCCTGACGGGAAATACAAAACATTTGGCAATATTGAACAGAATGATGGTAGATTGCCCATTGGAACTACAGCTACAGCTACCCTTGAAAAAGGCGAAATTTATACATATAGTGTCTCTGTAACACCAGAACTGACCTTTAAAGTTGGGGAATTAAATCGGTTTGGGACTCCACCAAGATTTAACAAAGAGTCAGTAGAATTAACTATTGAAAAGGTAGATCTGAGCCGCGAAGACTATGCTATTTATCTTCAAAATGGTGACAAGGTTGAAAAACTAGGTAACCTTGATCAGGAATCGGTAAAAGAGGGTATCGCTCAAGGCTGGTTAGCAGAAAGACCAGGGAATGGGCAACAAATTCTGCTAAAATTACAAACTGTAACAACCGGACAAAATGCCTATGCTATAGCACGAACAACTCAGGGACATTTATTACGAGTTAATATTACTAATTTACAGTATAAGAAGCATCACATTCAAGACCAAGATTTTAGACAGGCTTCAGTTAGGGCATTTGATAAAAAAGACGTTTATCTTGCTAAAATTGGCGAACAAGTCATTGGTACTATTGGTCAACACACCGAACGCCTCGGATTCAAAGGGAATGCAAGGAAAGACAAAAGTACAATCCAAAAACTGATTGATGCAGGTGTTCTACGGGAGAGTCAACAAAGAACCACTGTTTCGGTGCAGATTACCAGTAATGAAAGTACCGCTAAAATATCTATTAATCCAGAAACTATAAAATATCCAGACCAATGGATTAAAAGCAGTCAGTTAACAAGCGATGGTCAGCAAAAAACTCCTGATACAAATCACTTCTTATTAGCCAAAATTAATCAACGTCCTACAATGATGTTCCAAGATGAAGAACAGCAGTTAACAGGATTTATCGGATTAGCGGTTGATGAACAGTTAGGCTCAAAAACCAAGGAGTATTTAGAAAAATCAAGAGTTTCATCCCAACAGGTTCCCGTGTCGCAAGCTCGATTAGAAGAAAAAAAAGGCATGACTGTATTCATGCTTGATGCAAGTACCATTAATGAGCAACTAAAACAAAAGCTTACTCAGCATGCTGGAGGGCACATAAAAAGTGCTGATGAATATTTATTGGCACTCAAAGCACTACCTATTCGTCCAAAACAACTCAGTCAGTCAGAAATTCCAGTACCAATTGAAGAAGAAGAAATCAAATCAAGCCAACCTGATATTGCTGTACAAGCAGTACAAGCCAGCAGCGAAACGAAAAAACTCTATGAGAATAATGCATACCTTGCCAAAGCAGCAGAAACTAGTTTGCAGGTTGAAACAGCACTTCAAAATAGCACTTGTTCACTCAACTTAGGGCAAAAAGCAGCGCTCAAAAAAATGGTGGCGTTTTCGCAACAACCTGTTAGCGGTAATATCAAAGACAACGAATTCTTGCTAACAGGGTATGCCGGAACTGGAAAAACCTACGTAATTCAGTTTAAAGAGCAAGTATTCGTTCTATCTGCCGAACGCGAACGGGAAGTTGAAGCGTTAAAACTTCAACATGCTTTAGCTACACTGGAACCCCCAATTGTTGACACTCCTAGTTTCAGTGAACAACCCCAGACACAAACTAACAGTCAACCACTAGAAAATACGATCTTAACACCCCTTAACGGAAACCAACCAATACGCTTGCCTTCTTCACACCAAGCTGACCAAACAAAAGCTATCGAAATCTTGGGTCAACTTAGTCCCGGCAAAGTTGTTGAGATCCGATCGCACCTAGAAACACACCTCAAACCAGTTCTTGAAGTTGACAAATCCAGCTACGCTCCAGGTAGGCTTGTTGCCTGGATAGGCACAAAATGGGATTTGAAGGAAAAAGACTTCAAGCCAGGTGTGCAGGACGATACGCTAATGCAGCTGGTTAAACAAGTTTATCCTGAAGCAGATATCGCCTTGGTCACTTACTCTGAAAACCCTAAACAAGGCATTGACTACCATCGTGATGATTCTTACGCTGCCATTGAAGCTCGTAGCATTAATATTGAAAATTCAGAGTGGGGATACCGTGCTGCCAAGGAACAAATGGTATGGACTAGGGAGGAAAATACAGCAGCTTTATATCAGGAGTTTAAACTAGAGTCAGGCACAGTAACGCGGTTTAACTGCAAGAACGAACACGCTGCTATCAATACTGAAGCAGGAAGATGGTCAATCAACATCTGGTCAATCAAAAATGACCAGGGTAAAGAGAATAGTGTTCGCCAAAAGTTTGAAAACTTCCTTACCTCCAACCAACCTCCTCGTGCAGTAGTCCATAGTAACAATGACCTTACCATCAAGAGTGACGAGTGGACACCAGGAGGAGAGATTCAGGTAGAACGTAGTTATAACTCCTTTAAAGTTGCTAAAAGAAACATACCTGCATCCTCTACTTTGCAGCCAAGCGTAGAAGAACTTATCGCCATTGGGGAGCAGACTAAAGCGCGTACAGCCAACCCCCAAATTCCCGAAAAACCTACCATCTCTGGAAGAACAGTACCAATGGTTTACTCGTTACACCTGCACGGTGAACCGTCTAAAGTACCAGTCAACACGACCATTGATGCCATGCGCCACGGTAGAGTACATACCACTAGGGGGGTAGACTACCAAAAAACTTATGGCATCAAAGAGGGAGATATCGCGATCGCTGTCGGGAAAAACAGTGAACAAGTTGCCTTCCGTGTTGGTAAACAGTACGAGATTACCCCCCAGATGATTGAATCTCCTGCTTACCAACAAGCTTGGGCTAACTGGGAAAAACATTCACCATTAGAGCTTACCCAAAACCAGGCGAGTAAAAGTAAAGTATTTGGGTTGTTCATGGAGCCCTTGGGGGATTACGTCAATGGTAAGATTATTCCGTTCCCATCCGCACAAAAACGGACTACATCTATTAATATTAGCCCAAACTCATCAGAGGGGCTAGGGGCAGCACTTGCCAACGCCACTACTCTGGCAAAAGAACAAGGCAAGTTACAGAGCGATTATCAAGTTTCAGTTCGTAACAACCCAGAAGCACCAGCTGGACAGTATGGGGTAGAAACCCACCTGCACAAACCAGAAGGTGTGGCATATGCATCTGCTGAACACGCATTTTATCATCAAAAGCAGCTTCATCCAAATGCTGATGAGTGCCAACTGATGGTAGAGGTACTCCAGGCTAAGCTTGAACAGCACCCCCGGCTAATTGATACGATAGCCAAACGTGGCGGAACTGAATGGTTAGAGAACTGTACTGCACTCGAACAGCACCCCTGGCTAATTGAGGCGATCGCCGCTGCATATACTAATGTCGTCGAAAAATCACAACTTGCTGCTCCCGAAACACGAACAAGTGTTGAGACTGCAACTGTAACCATAGAACAACCTGTAGTGACTGTAACGCCTGTCACACAACTAAAAGTGATCTCAGGCGGTCAGACGGGCGCAGATCTGGGGGCACTGATTGGAGCAAAAGCATTGGGACTACCTACAGGAGGAACAGCCCCTGCTCTCTGGATGACTGAAGATGGTCCAAATCCCAACCTGCTTGAGTACGGACTTGTTGAGGGAGAAAAAGGAGATAGCGCATCTCAAACGTATCAGCTGCGCACCGTGGAAAATATTCGGAATTCTGACGGTACTGCGATTTTTGGTGAGATCAAGAGTTCTGGCTCTAGGGTTACATTACAAAAAGCTCAAGATCTAGGTAAGCCAGTGTTGCTAGTCCCACTGGAGACTGCACTCAATCATCGTCCCACAGCTGCAAAACAACTTGCCGATTTCGTTGAAACAAACAACATTCAAACTCTTAATATTGCTGGTAATCGGGAAAGTAAAGCACCAGGGCTACAAGCTGCTGTTGCTGAAATTGTACAAATGGGACTGCTCAATGAAAAATGTGGACTCGTAGAAGCTAAAGATCATCACGAAAAAATTTCTTCTTCAACGGATGTGACAACAGACCAGAGGAAACAGCTAGATATTGAACCAGCACTTTTAAAACCTTCTCACTTAAGAGCATCAATCCAAGGAGTCATGGACGATACCCTCGAACAGGTGAAAGAAAACATGGTAAAAAATCTTCAAGATTGGTACGTTGTTGCTCAACAACTTGGCAAGTCAGAAAAATATTTATCCCGAATTCAGGCGGTAACTGATTCCTATATTCAAGATCACAGAAATACTCATCTACATTCGGCTTTAGTGTCAATGGAAAAAGATATTAAGGAATTACATAATTTGAACGAGATGACTGTTATTGCTCAATATCTAGTCCAGAAGATTGGATATAAGGACATTAACGGTATCACCTCTTGTCAAACTGAAAAATACCAAGTCGCTACTAAAGCTGAAAGTCAAACTTACTTAGTTAAGGATAAAAATGAGCAGATATTGTTGTATATTAAATCGGGAAAAACGATGGTCAATAACATGAATCAAGAAAATCAGAAAGATTTCAGATTTATGAAATTCCGTACAGAACACGCACTAGAAAATATTATTAATAAGGAACTCGTTATCTAAACTTATGAAAGAATTACTAGACATACCTACTACCCAAAGTCTTGCACTGAAAGCTGCTATTCTCAAAGAGTTAATGAATCAACTTCAAATCCCAATCGAGAAATTTGACGCAGTAGCGCTCAATCCTCCTAGTGCTGAAGAAAAAAAAGAAGCTGCCTTGAAACTTGGCTTGTCAATGAGTAGCATCGGTGAAATGATTCAAAAGGAATCTATGCTTGACCTAAAGGAATCTATGCCTGACCTAGTTGAAATCCAAGAGCCAAGAGTCACCAGCCAACAGTTCAAAGCTGACCCAGAAAAAACTCAGAATCTAGAATCTATAGACCAGAGAGTTGCTGTATTTGGAGAAACTCGTATAAGTTCTTCTGGTTCTTCTGATGATCATACTGATAATTCAGTGTCAGAAATTCAACAAGAAACAGAGCTAGTTACTAACTCCCAAATACAACAGGTTGTTCTCCCGGTTCTTATAGACCGTCTGGTGAATTATGGCAAACCCGATCAAGACACCCAAAATATCGTTTATCAAAGTGGAGAATACACTGCAAGTCTTGAATTAAAGCAAGACTGGGAAGCTATTAGTCTTGACAAGAATTCTCCGGAATCAGACGAAATACAACAAATTATTTCAGCTTCTAAAGATGCTAATGATCACCAATATACTATCACCCTAAATCATCTGACTAAGGTTGAATTTGAGCGATTCAAAATGCTATATCAAGAACTTATGTCAGAGCACGAACATCAACATGACACAAAACCTAGCCTTGAAAGATGAGGGAGGGAGTGAGATAGCGGAGTGATGGCACGCTTGAAGTAGGTTTTGGAAATAAAATAGGCTGAACCCCTAGAAATATCGTTGTTTCTGATAACCAAAAAGGGCAATTAAAAGTCAACCATTATTCTCCCTCATCTCTCTCACTCACTCACTCCCTCGTTCACGGACTCAAATCAATCCTATCCACACTCCATACAAAAAAAATATAAATCCGAGGGCTAGTTTGACGTAAAAATTAAGCGGAGTCTTGGGACAGAGGATAACCGCAGTAACAAAATAATAGAACGATTCCGTAAAATCCCAAAAACTTGATGGGTTAGTTGGTAGCGTACCCAGCCCGACAAAACACAGTATCCCTGTCAAAGACCAAACAACAATTTTCTCTACTAAATCTAGAATCTTATTTAAATTCATAAAAAATTATTTACCCTTAAGTAAATTTACCCAAATTTTCAAAATTTTTAGGTAATAAATGAAACTTATTAGAGAATGAAACCGGGTTTTTACTGACAATTTTCTCTCGACTCATGATTTTTGTATGAACATAAATCACATTTAATTTCTTCATGATATAAGTATTATTAACCAGGGTATTTTTTTGGAAAAAGAACATGGATTCCATTAATGTTGTTCTGATCGAAAAAGAAAATTTAATACGAATTGGCGTAGAAGCGATCCTTTCGGATGAACAAAAAAACATTAAAGTTTGTGGAATGGCTAAATCTGGAATAGAAGGAATAGAGCTAATTAATAAGCATCAGCCAGATCTAGTCGTTATGAGTGTCGATTTACCAGATATTAATGGAATAGATTTCATTAATATCATCAAACAAAAATATGAATTTATCAAGATTTTAGTGATGACTGCTGACAACAATCAAGACACCATCACGAGCGTGCTAAATACTGGTGCCTCCTTGTACTGTAAAAATGTTAGGGAACAAGAGGGAGAGATCCTGGAAGCAGTCATAGCTACTTACAAACATCAATCTTGGATTGACCCATCAATTCATCATCTCTTGATTCAAAGTTTAAAAAAGGAATCTCCAAAAAATCGACTTGATTTAAATGAACTTTCATCTAAAGAAATCACAGTTTTAAAGCTGACTGCTCAAGGTTTGACTAACGATGCGATCGCCAACAAGATTTACGTGTCTGAAGGAACAGTCCGGTCTTATATGCACAACATTTTTGTGAAACTTGGGGTCAGAAATCGCTTAAATGCTATCCGTTGTGGGATTCGCTTAGGAATTTTAGACCCAGAGGATCTTCATGTTGAGTCTGCTCAAGAAAGCAGCATCAACAGAACCAACCAAAAATCAAAGCGTTCTGTGAAAAAGAAAAAAAGTCAGGTGGCTTGATTTATACAGGGAGTGAGAGAGTCAGGGAGTCAGGGAGTCAGGGAGTCAGGGAGTCAGGGAGTGAGAGAGTGAGAGAGGGAGATGAGGGAGATGAGGGAGATGAGGGAGATAGGGGAGATAGGGGAGTGATGGCACGCTTGAAGTAGGTTTTGGAAATAAAGTAGCCTGAACCCCTTGAAATATCGTTGTTTCTGATGACCAAAAAGGGCAATCACGCATTCAACCATTATTCTTCCTCACTCCCTCACTCCCTCCCGGTCAACAGAAATGATGCAAGCTCCGGTAAACTTTTTCTGTTGAAGACAAGTCTTGATAATGGGAGCGTTTTTACTGTAGATAGTACGAGCAGTCTGACCATCAGCAGATTTCGCCCAATCCAAAAGCTTCTGTTCTTTGGGTGGTAAATGCGCCACTTCTGGTTGCGCAAAAATCTTGCTGGTTAATATCCCCAGAATCATTCCCAAAGCTAAGGTTCCTCCTAGCAGCGCCGCGATTTGCGCCCATTGCCAAGTCTTAATTTTCTGTGTTAGTTGGATTTTATCCTGGTGAGTTTCTACAATCAACTCCTTCGCCGCTTCGGCGATCGCACTCTTTTGTTGCATGATAGCCACCTTTGAAGCAGTTTTAAGTTTATCGTCTACCATCTCTCCCCAGTCAATTACCAGGGTTTCTAGTCTCCCCGGTAGCTGCTGTAGTTCAAACTGGGTTGTTCCTAACTCTGCATACAAGTTAAACAGAGGGTCATCAGTTCTGATGCCTAATTTTACGATCCAATCGGCAACTTCTATTCTTTTCTCTTCAGAATAAGTTGCTACTATTTTTTCAATAACTTTAGCTATGTTAGTCATATAAGTTGAATTGTTTTACCAATTTTCGTCCTCTTGATTGTTCAAGCCAAGATAGATAGAAGCAATGCCATTGGATGTGATCCCAGAATGGAAACTGGTCATCCAGTGCCAAAGGAGCGATCGCTGTGCAATATTGAGTGGCGAATTGGTTTGCATTGCATTGTGGTAGGGTAGATTAGTATCTTCTACCAGTTCGTAAATTTGTAACGCACTTAACTTCAATTCTAGTGCGTTAAACTTTTGTAGTGTGCCTTTTGTTGAACTAGTGTCGTACCGAAAGTTTTCGCCAAAGTAAAGATTTTTGATAATCAGATAATCAACTTTGTTTTCAAAGTATTGGCATAATTCCTGAAGATATTCAACACAATCCTTTCGATGAGATACTGGGTTTAAGAAGGTTACCCGATATCCGAGAAACTTGAGATTTTCTATCAGGGAAACATCTTGCTCAAAGAACTTGAATGCTGTTAAGCTTTGACCTGGCATATCGGTCAAAACTAGATCATTGTCGAAATTCTCTAAATCTAGCAGTAATCTATCAGATTCACCTCTGGCAAAACCCAGGTGGCTAATCTCAAAACTCTGGGTATACATTGAGAGTTTATTGCGCTCTCCGTGATAAAAAACACGAAGATTTTTTTGATGGCACACGTATAACTCTAATAGGAGCCGAGCAACTGTGGATTTGCCCACACGAGCGTCTCCCATCGTAATTACAAATCGTTTCATAAGAAAAACTAGAGGTGAGCATGTCTACCTGGGTGAACACATCCTATCCCCAATGAATATTAGAACTACTTGGATAACATGGAAAATGGAGGTATTTCATCTTGTTCCATTTGCGCTTGAAACTCCTTATCACTAAGAAGAATGGAGTGATATTCTTCGTTAGTTTCTTCAGTTTCAGTTATCATCTTCTTGTAAAATCCCGGAGCTGGTTTTTTATCAAGCCCTAATAAATGAGTGGCTGGGGTGATGTTCCTTTCAAAATCTTGAACGAAGCGATTGACTCTTGCTCTAATTGCAATGTTGGTTTCTGGATGAGTCAGAGCATCGTTGAACGTCAAATTATATCGGTCAATAAAATCATACGGCTGATAAAATAAATCGGGCATTAAGATTTCTACCAGCCCCTTGGTAAGCAACTCTCGTCGAATTGGAGAATCATTATAGCGTTCAAATTTTTCTGGCTCTCCATGAAAGAGGTTCTTCGCTACAATATAATCTACTTTGTCTTTGCAAAGCTCGTGTAACCCTTTCAAGACTGTAATTGAGTCAAGAACTCGGCTGATCACTGAAACCATTGTGACACGACAATTGATTTCTTGCAGCATCTCGAAGAAAGAGAGTTCATTGACATAATTTTCAAAAAATCCGCCTGATTGGGCAGGTAAGTCTATCAAAAATATTGGAAATTCCCTTTGCTTGTCGATGTCAATTAATAATTGGTCAGCCTGCCCTTTACGAAAAATGTCAATATAGCGAATTAAAGATTTGTATTTTGTTTGAAAATGCCTTTCTAACTGTGGGTTCCTTTGGTCGGCTTCATAGGCGGCACATACCAAGTCTTTGTTAATGTAAAGTTGTAGTAGCCCTCGTGCAAACGTACTTTTACCTACACCGCCTTTGTCACCTGTAATAATAACTAGTCTTCGTGTAGATTTGGAGTTTTTAGACATTTTTTAATTCCTTTCTTATTTTTTTGATTGAAGCAAATAGCTGCAATTTATGCGACAGCGATGATTTCCATTAAAAGGGTTGATAGCCAGTTAAAATAAGCGATTGATAAGGATGAGGTTAGCTTTTCATCTAAAAAACCCTGCTGGCTACACATGTCTATCGCTTGCAAGAAGACGCCTCCTGACAAGACTTTAACTATCGGAAAAGATAAAGAGTTTTTCAAGTAGTAAAAGATTAAAGCTATGTCAAGTTCTTGTGCTGCAAACAAGTTGGGTTCATTGGTAATAAATGTTTGGTACAAATCTGAGTAAGATATTTTTTCGTTCTCCAAACATAGCTGGCAAAAATCTAGATAACGCCGACGCAACAAATGATTTAATAAGTTATCTGTTTCCGAAAATGCAGGAATTTTAACTTGTTTATAAAGCAAATCTAAGTAGCATTGTGATAACTCTGTAGTCAAAAATACTGGTATTAATGTAGGTGGCGCACCTATTAAAGAAAATTCCTTCTTGTACTTTGAAAGTAACAGCAACTGATGATTGTTGATTGTGTTAAACCAGTGAACTGATTTTAGCTTCGTTGCTATCAGTTCATTATTTAATTGACTACCAACTTTCACCGGATAACTGAGTGTATTTTTGGTTTGACTACTGATTTCCATCTGATGATTTGGTGGTTCCTGTCCCAAAAAAACTTGGCTACTCTCGCCAGTGTAAGTAGGAGTCAGTAATTTGGGGATTACCTCTTTTCGTATCCACCGGATAAACTCGCGATGTTGTTCGTAGCCAAATAAGTTGAATACATATTTTAAAGCCAGCCAGCACAAAGTATCAACATTTTCCTGGCACGGCTCTCCGTTTCTGGGAAAAAGATGACGTTTTCTCCTTAAATTTAAGGGGAGCTTTGCAACTAATGCCTCTATTCTATAGTCCGGACATACAAGCTGACGTATATCTTCCAGGATAAATTCCAATCCTGTATCTATATCTAGAATATTAATCCAGTGGTTTTGGAATTGGACTGTTTTTGGCAGCCAATAAGTAGTTTTCATCGAAATTTTTGAGCACACTTCACTTCGCTTTTGATCATGCACTTTCTACAAGAGAAAGCCAATCAACTATTTTCTAAAATTTTCTCTGACATTTTTTCAGGATCGGTTTCTGATTTTTAGCTTTCTCCGACAGAAGCCCCACGTCTGACCCTCCGTGCAGCGTGGGATGAATGGCGCGGCAACGACTTTCAATGTACTGCCTCAGGGTTGTGATAGTAACACCTCCACAACTGGCAACAAAATAAGAGCCATTCCAAAATACGTTTTTTGCTCAACACCCAAATCCTGGTTTTCCACCAACAACGAAGCCAATTCACCCTGAGTACCATCCACGAGCGCTAGCGATGTGCAGTCTGCCGCCACAGGTGGCTCTTCTTCCTCTGACGCCCAATCCTGCACTGAAGGCGATGCGCCCCCCAAAGGCGCGATCGCCTTCCCTCCCACCCAGGATTTTTCGGCGGGCGTGTCAGAGCTAACAACCAAACCAACAACCTTAGTTGGTTATTGGTTGGTTGTTAAAGAATAGTTAGCGACGGCAAGTTGGTGAATGCCACTGTCGAAGCTATTTATTGTTTGAGTTTTCAAACTGAAAACTGATAACTTAGTGATAAATACTTATTAGCTCTCACACTTAAGGCGATTTCCAGTAAAGAAAATACCGGTAGAGGCGCGGTCACTGCACCAATCAAACTTCCTATGAGAAAAACCACCACAAAAGCTCACGCTTTTTTTATTATCTCCCTCACCTCCGGAATCTCCCATCATTCCC
>Ga0116227_10012574_pt1 | contig 13702 bp, 14 predicted proteins | sample S1TSphgellanicum_FD_89693 | JGI IMG/M metagenome (GOLD analysis project Ga0116227, IMG submission 89693) | Host-associated microbial communities from peat moss isolated from Minnesota, USA - S1T2_Fb - Sphagnum magellanicum MG | ecosystem: Host-associated > Plants > Peat moss > Unclassified...
CTAACCCAGTCTGCTCGACGACGGTTACGCAGCGCCCGGGAGACATCCCGGGCGCTGTTTTGTACGGTTTTAGCTGGACAAGGTGCCGCTGGCAGACACGGATAGAGCGCGTGCGCTTCACACCGGCAATTTCGGCTGTAGAGGACGATACTCTCCGCCGCACCCAGCGTGTGCTCTGGGAAAACGCCCAGATCGGCAGGGCCGAAACCGAAATCGCCAGCGGAGCGACGATTGATCACGATGATCTTGAGCCGTGTTTCGACATGCTGGACAATAATGAAGACGCGCCGTTACCCGTGCGGGCCAGTAAGCCATCCACCATTTGAGTTAGGCTGTGGAGCGGCGTGTGACCAGCATACCTAATAGTAGCGCGCGGTGGCATGTCGCGAGCCCTGAAAAACCCTGATTCACGGAATCCGGAAAAAACTATCCGCATGCCCGCGCGCCCCGTCCTTGCTGGCGATCGCCGCCTCTGCCCGGGCGATTTCAGCCTGTAGTTCCGCGATATAGGCCCGCAGATCGGCCACACTCAGCGGGTCGAGCGGCGGCTTCTCCACCCGTCCAGCTGCCGCCCACGCCGTTTTCACAGGTCTGGCTTCTTCGTCTTCTATCATCCTATCACCTTGACCACCCAGGATGCCGAGTCCCATATCCCGGGCACTGTTGAAATAGTGGCTCGCCCCTGCTGACGGGTACACCCGAAGATGGCCTCACCGGCAATCCGGCGGTCCCGACGGCCTGTAAGCTGCCTGCGCCGTAAGGATATGTCTGATGACCCTGCCTCTGATGCCCAAAGCCACCGCCGTCTGGCTGATCGACAAGACCGCCCTCACCTTCACCCAGATAGCCGATTTCTGTGGCATGCACCCGCTGGAAGTCCAGGCCATCGCCGATGGCGAGGTGGCGCAGGGGATCAACGGCTATGATCCGGTGGCCAACAGCCAGGTCACCGCCGCGGAAATCACCCGCTGCGAAAAAGACCCCGAGGCGCGGCTGAAGATCATGCCGATCACCAGCCATACGCCGAAAAAGCAGAAAGGCGCGCGCTATACCCCGGTGGCCAAGCGCAATGACCGGCCCGATGGCATCGCCTTCGTGCTGCGCAACTACCCGCAGCTTTCCGAGGCGCAGGTGATCAAGCTGCTCGGCACCACGAAAGATACCATCCAGAAGGTGCGCGATCGCCAGCATTGGAACAGCCCGAACATCAAGCCGCGCGATCCGGTCATTTTGGGCCTGTGCACCCAGACCGACCTGAATGCGATGGTCGCCGCGGCCAATGATCGCCTTGCGCGTGAAGGCCGTGCCGTGCCCCCCCCGCCGCAGATCGAGGCGGACGAAGCGGCGTAATAAGCCCGAAAGCCAGGAGCTGTGCCCCTGGCTTTCGCTGAACGGGCTAAGCCGTTCGCAGGCGCTCCATCTCCTCCTTCACCCGCAATTTCTCCAGTTTCAGCCGGGACAATGCCCCGTTATCCGGTCTTGGTCGGCGATCTTCGTCGAAGATCTTCGTCTCCAGGCTCGCATGGCGGTTGCTCAGGCTCTCAATCCGGGATTGCAGATTCATGGTGCCTCCGTTCTTGAAGATCGCACCCGCATCGGGGGGTGCAATCAAACCGTAATACAGGCCTCAGATTGAACACCAACCAAAAATAAAAGATTAATCTTTCGAATCGGTACACCGTCGTGCTCATGCCCTCCGGCGCAGAAAAATCGCGGCTTCACAGCCGCACATCACAGCGAGGGCTTCCGCTGGCCGTCGCCCGTGGTAAGGAGCCGCAATGTTGACCGACCGCGACTCCCTGTTGCGTAAGCTCCATGAGCTGCGCAGCGAGCACAGGGACCTGGATACCGTGATTGCCCGCCTGGCCCCGCACCCGCTCGACCAGCTCCAGGTTCAGCGGCTGAAGAAGCGCAAGCTGCTGCTGAAAGACGAGATCGCCTGGCTGGAGAGCCGCCTGATCCCGGATAATATCGCCTGATGGCGGCCGCCGCCCGGGTGGGGATCATCATGGGCAGCCAGTCGGACTGGCCGACCCTGAAACACGCCGCCGATACGCTGGAAACGCTCGGGATTGTCCATGAAACCCGCATCGTCTCCGCCCACCGCACGCCAGACCGCCTGGCCGACTACGCCCGCACCGCCGCAGCGCGTGGCCTGCAGGTGATCATCGCCGGCGCCGGCGGAGCGGCGCATCTGCCCGGCATGTGCGCCGCCTGGACCGCGCTGCCGGTGCTTGGCGTGCCGGTGGAGAGCCACGCGCTCTCCGGCATGGATAGCCTGCTCTCCATCGTGCAGATGCCCGCCGGTGTGCCGGTGGGCACGCTGGCGATCGGCCGCGCAGGCGCGATCAATGCCGGTATCCTGGCCGCATCCATCCTGGCTTTGGCCGACGCGCCGCTCGCGGCGCGGCTGGCGGCCTTCCGGGCAGCCCAGACCGAGGCAGTGGCGGAAACGCCTGTGGCGCAATGACCGGCGCGCTGCCGCCTGGAGCCACCATCGGCATTGTCGGCGGCGGCCAACTCGGCCGCATGTCGGCAATGGCGGCAGCAAGGCTCGGCTATCGCTGCCACATCCTGGCCAACGAAGCAGATGGCCCCGCATCGCAGGTGGCCGCCGGCGCCACGATCGGGCCCTATGATGATCCCGATACGCTGCGTGAATTCGCCGCTGCCGTGGACGTGGTGACGTTCGAGTTCGAAAATGTGAGTGCCGCCGGGCTCGATCTGCTCGCCGCGCTGAAGCCGGTTCACCCCTCGCCGGCGATTCTGCGGATCAGCCAGGACAGGGTGGCGGAAAAAACCTTTCTGAACGCCGCCGGCGCCCCCACCGGGCCGTGGATGGCGGTGGGAAGCCGGGCCGAGCTGGATGAGGCGGTGGCACGCCTTGGCCTGCCGGCGGTGCTGAAAACCACGCGGCTGGGTTATGATGGCCGCGGCCAGGCCATCCTGCGTGGCGCCGATGATCTCGATGCCGCCTGGGCGCGTCTGGCGCCAAAACCGTTCATTCTGGAAGCTTTCGTCGATTTCGCCTGCGAGATCAGCGTGATCGTGGCCCGCGACGCCGCCGGCCACGTGGTGGCGTTCGACACGGTGGAGAACCGGCACAAGAACCATATCCTCGACCTCACTTTGGCGCCGGCACAGATCACGCCGGACCTTGCCGCCGGCGCCAAAGCCATTGCGGTGCGGGTCGCCAGCGAAATCGGGCTGATCGGGCTGCTGGCGGTAGAAATGTTCGTCGATCGTGACGGCCGGGTGCTGGTGAACGAGATTGCGCCAAGGCCGCATAACTCAGGGCACTGGACCATCGATGCCTGCCCGGCCAGCCAGTTCGAGATGCATATTCGCGCGGTGGCAGGCCTGGCGCTGCCGCCGGCGGTGCGCCATGCCGATGCGGTGATGAAAAACCTGGTCGGGCCAGACGATCTCGCACTTTGGCCGCAGATTTTGGCCTCGCCGGGGCTGATCCCGCACCATTACGGCAAGGCGGAGGCGCGGCCGGGCCGCAAGATGGGGCATGTCACGCGTCTGTTCCCGCTGGGCGCGCTGCCCGGCGCGTTTGGGGTGGAAGCGGCGTTGGGGGTTTTGGGCCGGCGCTAGGCCCCTTCCCGTCTCTCCAAGGCTGCGCTACGTCGCACCATGCCCAGCAGCAACGACATACGCGCCACCTTCCTCGATTACTTTGTCCGCAATGGCCACGAAGCGGTGCCCAGCTCGCCTTTGGTGCCGCGGAACGACCCCACCTTGCTGTTCACCAATGCCGGCATGGTGCAGTTCAAGAACGTGTTCACCGGGCAGGAGCGCCGCACGTACACGCGGGCGGTGACCGCGCAGAAATGCGTGCGCGCCGGCGGCAAGCATAACGATCTGGATAATGTGGGCTACACCGCCAGGCACCACACCTTCTTCGAGATGCTCGGCAATTTCAGCTTTGGCGACTACTTCAAGCCGCTGGCGATCGAACTGGCCTGGAGCCTGCTGACCAAGGATTTCGCGCTGCCGAAAGAACGGCTGCTGGTGACCGTCTATTCAGAGGATGAGGAAGCGCCAAAGCTCTGGCGCCAGATCGCCGGGCTGTCCGATAGCCGGATCATCCGCATCCCCACCAACGACAATTTCTGGCGCATGGGCGATACCGGTCCGTGCGGCCCGTGCTCGGAAATCTTTTACGATCACGGCGACCACATTTTTGGCGGCCCGCCAGGCAGCGCCGATGAGGATGGCGACCGGTTCGTGGAGATCTGGAACCTGGTGTTCATGCAGTTCGAGGAAGGGCCGCCCGGCACGCGCACGCCTCTGCCCAGGCCCTCGATCGATACCGGGATGGGGCTGGAACGCATTGCCGCCATCCTTCAGGGCAAGCATGACAATTACGATACCGACACGCTGCGCGCCCTGATCCTGGCCAGCGCCGAAGCCACCGGCGTGCCCCCGGATGGCGATTTCAAGGCCAGCCACCGGGTGGTGGCCGACCATCTGCGCAGCGCATCCTTCCTGATGGCGGATGGGGTTTTGCCCTCCAATGAGGGGCGCGGCTATGTACTGCGGCGGATCATGCGGCGGGCGATGCGGCATCTGCACATGATGGGCGCGCGCGACCCGGTGTTTTACAAACTGGTCCCGGCGCTGGTGCGGCAAATGGGCGTGGCCTACCCGGAGCTGGGCCGGGCGGAAACGCTGATCGGTGAGACTCTGCATCTGGAAGAGACGCGGTTCAAGGCGATGCTGGAGCGCGGGCTCTCATTGCTTGCCGACGAAACCGGGCGTCTTGGCGAAGGCCAGGTATTTCCCGGCGATGTCGCGTTCCGGCTTTACGACACCTATGGATTTCCGCTCGACCTGACCCAGGATGCGCTGCGCGAACAGGGCCGCGCGGTGGATGTGGCCGGCTTCGAGGCGGCAATGGCCGAGCAGCGGGTGCGCGCGCGTGCCGCCTGGGCAGGCTCCGGCGACGCGGCCACCGAAAAGCAGTGGTTCGAGCTGCGAGAAACTGCGGGAGCCACCGAGTTCCTGGGCTATTCCACCGAGCGTGCGGAAGGCGAAATACGCGCCATCGTGGTGAACGGCCAAGCCGTGCAGCACGCCGCCGCCGGCACCGACGTGGCAATCCTGCTGAATCAGACACCGTTTTATGCGGAAAGCGGCGGCCAGGTGGGCGACACCGGCGAGCTCTCCGGCCCTAATGGGTTGCGGATTGTGGTAACCGATACACAGAAGAAGCTGGGCGTGTTGTTCGCGCATCTCGGGCGCGTGGAAGCAGGCGAGGCGCGTGTGGGCATGCCGGTGATCGCCGAGCTGGACCACGCACGGCGGAGCACGATCCGCGCGCATCACAGTGCCACGCATCTCCTGCACGAAGCCTTGCGCCGTGCCCTGGGCACGCATGTCCAGCAGAAGGGCAGCCTGAATGCGCCGGATCGTCTGCGCTTCGATGTGAGCCATACCAAGCCGGTGACGAGCGATGAATTATTCGCCGCCGAAGCGGTGGTGAATGCGCGCATTCGCGAAAATTCCGAGGTGACGACACGGCTGATGACGCCGGAGGCGGCGGTGGCCGAAGGTGCCATGGCATTGTTCGGCGAGAAATATGGTGATGAGGTGCGCGTGGTGGCGATGGGCGCCGGTGACGCGGCCAAGCCGGCCTGGTCGATCGAACTCTGTGGCGGCACGCATGTGCGCCGCACCGGCGATATCGGCCTGTTTCGCATTGTCGGCGAGAGCGCGGTCAGCGCCGGAGTGCGCCGCATCGAGGCGGTGACGGGGCAAGCGGCTGAAGCCCTGGTGGCGGCGAATGACCGCCGGCTTCTCGAAGTTGCAAGCGCGCTGCGCGCCAGCCCGGCCGAGGTGCCGGAGCGTGTAGCGAGCCTGATCGAGGACCGCAAGCGCCTGGAACGCCAGGTGAGCGAGCTGCAAAAGAAGCTGGCCACCGGGGGCGCTGCTGCCGAGATCGAGGATATTGGCGGCATTCGCCTGGCCGCCCGCAATCTGGGCGACGTGCCAGCGCGCGATCTGAAGGGGCTGGCGGAGGCGATTGCCAAGCAGATCGAGGGCGGCGTAGTGGCGCTGGTCTCCACCGCGGAGGGCAAGGCCAGCATCGTGGTGAGCGTATCGGCCGATCTGACGGCGCGATTCAGCGCGGTCGATCTGGTCAGGGCCGCGAGTGCCGCAGTTGGCGGCAAAGGCGGCGGCGGCCGGCCCGATCTGGCGCAAGCGGGCGGCCCTGATGCCGCGGGAGCGGAGGCGGCGCTGGCGGCGGTGAGGGCCGGATTGGCTGGTTAAAGCATTGAGGCTGTGCAAGAATTCTACAGTACTGGCCAGCCGACGCAGATTTTGCGCCTCCGCTGCTCACGGCCCCAAGTGGCCGCTCCACTCCAGTGTTCCAAAACCCACGCCGGCCGGTGCCAACAGGCGCCTCTGGCTCGGTGCCGCGAATCTTGCCCAGCCTCATTATCAGCCTGACCGGAATCGCCGGGCGGGAGGTTGGTGCGGCGAGGCTGACAAAAATGCTCGCCAAGACATAAACGCGGGGAATTGACGGGGCCCGGGTTAGCGCGGTGGATTTTTTCCAGGATCGTTCGCCCAGCTGGATCTTACGTGCGTGTTGTCGACTCAATTACCGAGTGGCGCGTAAGCTGCCGTGGAATCATCCAGGAGCGCTTCATCAGGCACACCGATGGGCTTGTCGCCCTTTGCCCACAGGCGATGCATTAACCGATCATATTTCGTATCGTCATACAATGTTCCTGTATGGAGCGTGCATCTGTTATCCCATACAAGAACGTCACCCACCTGCCATTTATGCTGATAAACGAAACGATCCTGGGTGATGAACGCCACCAGATCCTCGATCAGCTCCAGACCCTGCGGATTGGGCATGCCGACAATGCCCTTCACCGTACCGGTGCTCGCCCATAAGGCACGCCGTCCATTGGCGGGATGCACGCGGATCAGCGGGTGAAACACGTCAGGATTTTCGGCCTTCAGCGCCTCGCTCAGGACCATGCGCCCATGTTCGCGGGTCTCCATGAAATGCTGGTAGCTGTGATGCACCACCAGCGGATCGAGCTGCTTGCGGCGCTCCGGCGAAAGCACGTCATAGGCGGCGCAGAGATCGGCCAACAGCGTATCGGAGCCAACCGGCGGCACTTCCACCGCGTAGAGCATGGTGCACATCACCGGAATGGCCTTGTAGGAATAATCCGTGTGCCAGCCAACGCCGTCATTATGAGCGCCGATCGGCTTGCCATCGACCATTTTGTTGGATAGCTGATACACGTTCGGATAGCTTGGGAGGGTGTATTGCACCAGCGTGTGCCCTTCCGGCTCGTTGAACCGGGCGATGAAGCGCACCAAATCCGCCGGCGCCATGGCCTGGCCACGCAGCAGAATGGCGCCATGCAGGTTGAACACCTCCACTACCTGGTCGAGCGTGGCATCGTCGCTCTGCGCCAGGTCCAGCCCGAGTATCTCGGCGCCGAACCCGGGCTTGAGCGGCCTGGTCGCCAGTTTATCGGTTGAGTCCATTCTACCCTCCATGAGCCGGCCCGCAGATTAGGCCGGAACCCCGCTTTATTCTTGCCGCCCGATGCCCCGATATTTGCCCTCCCCGCCGGCATTGCCAGCCCAGCACAATTTTCCGGGTACCGAGAAGCAAGACAAAGCCGCGCACCGCGCCCATACTCGGCGCAAGCTGCAAGCCCGAGGCACATCATGCATCTCCGCCCCGTCCCTTCGAATGATAGCATCACCGTTACCCCATGGACGGTGAATATCGGCGCCGAAATCTCCGGTGTGGACCTCTCCCAGCCTTTGGCCGGCCGGCAATTGGAGGCGGTGAATGCAGCCCTCGCGCAGTACCAGGTGATTTTCTTTCGCGACCAGCATTTGACCCATGACCAACACAAGGCATTCGGCCGCCTCTTCGGCGCGTTGGCCATCCATAGCGGGGTCGCCGGTATCGAGGGCCATAAGGAGATCGTTGCCATCCATAGCGACGCTAATTCCAAATATGTCGCTGGCGAGAACTGGCATTCCGACCTCACCTGCAATGCGGAGCCGCCAATGGGCAGCATCCTGTATCTGCACACCGTGCCGCCGGTGGGCGGCGACACGGTGTTTGCCAGCATGTATTCGGCCTATGATGCGCTTTCGGACAAGATAAAAGCCTATCTGGAGGGGTTGGAAGCAGTGCATGACGGCGAACACGTCTATCGGCACATGACCACCGACCCGGCCAAGCGCTTCCCCTGCAATCCCCATCCGATCGTGCGCACCCATCCGGTGACCAGGCGCAAATGCCTGTTCGTCAATGCCTCCTACGTGACCCATATCGTCGGTGTGCCGAAGGATGAGAGCGACGCCATTCTGGGCTATCTCTACAAGCACTGCACCAACCCGAATTTCCAGGTGCGCTTCCGCTGGACGCCGAACGCCGTGGTATTCTGGGATAATCGCTGCACCCAGCATCTGGCGGTATGGGACTATTATCCGCAGACGCGATCCGGGTATCGGGTGACCGTGGCGGGGGATAAGCCGTTTTAACTTAATGCCGTAGTTATATGTGCCCGCAGACGCCGATTGCCGTCAGCGCGTAGATCTTCGTGCATTCCAGCAGATCGGCGATAGCAGGCCGCCACCGCATTGGACCCATGGTGAGTGCCGGTATCTTGTTCATATTGAATACGTTATGATCGCGCCACATGCTTGAATAGACCGGCGCGCTGATCGGGATGGGCCGACCCCTTATTGCCCGGTGCGCGCCATCCAGCGCCAGGCGCAACGGCTCAATCTCTCCGGCATCCGCCTCCGATCCGTGCCGCATCACATAAGGCAGCACCGACATCTCGCCCAGATTGGCCGCGCGCAAGGCGCCTTTCAAGGCGCGGTCCACATCGCCGATCTTTTGCGCCGGAGTCAGGTTCAGCTCGACATAGATCGAACACACTTCGGTGCCGCCGCCGATCGAGCGGGCATTGCCGCCACGAATGGCGCCGATCTGCACTTTTGGTACCGCCGCGCCGCCCGCCCCGAGGTAGCGATAGCGAATTTCATAATCCTTCGCAAATTCCTGCAACACCTCGATCAGGGCGGCCATCCTGACGATCGGGTTCGGGTGGTCCCTGCTGGCATCGGGATGCGTCAGCAGCGGGGTAAACACCGATGTACCGAACAGGGTGATGCAGTAATTCACATAGCCGCAGGCCAGCCAATTCACCCCGAAATCCGTGCCCTCCGCCGCAATCACGTAATCCGGCGCGACGCCACCATGGGCCAGCATATAGGCGGCGCCAACTTCCTTGCCGAGAAACGCCGGGCCCTGATGCTCCTCCACCGGATCTGGCCCTATCTCACCAGGGCAGGCGGTGAGATACAGGGTGCCGGCAAGATCGATCCCTGCCCGCTTCAGCGCCTTGGCGGCAATGAGAAAACAGGCCATCGGCCCGCGATCATTGCCCACAGCATGGCCGCAAAAAATCTCGCCCTCCAGCCAAGCGCTCAGCCATTGCGGGTCGGCCACTGTCTCCGGCCGCATCCCGAACCGGTCATCGGGGTGATAGAGCGGGCTTTCGGTATCCAGATGGCTGGTGAATAGCAAGTTCCGGCCCTGATCGCCGCCGTAGCTGCCGATCACGTTGAACCGGTCGGGCGTCATGCCGATCTTGCGCGGCGCAAACCCCTCTTGCGCCATCCAGTCGAACACGAAGGCGCCGGCTTGGCCGCCGGTGCCGATCGGCGCGGGGATGTTGCAAAGATCGAGCACGAGCTTGATCAGTTCATCACGGTCAATGGCAGCGAGAACGGCATCGATCGTTGCCTGGTCGATATGCATGATCAGTTCCGATGAAAGTACGGCGCTAGGGCGTTCGCCTGCCGCCGGCGCGGGGTACCCATGACGAAGCCAGCCACGCAGAGCGGGAGCAGCAAGAACCCCAGCACTCCCAAGGGAGCCGCAAAACTGCCGTCGCGGTCGGCGAGCAGACCGGCGGCGGAAGGGCCGGTCGCCGCCACACACGCGCCGGTGATCATCAGATCGACCGCGACTTTCGCGTCAGCACTCATCACACCCGCCCCGCGACGGCGGATGCATGCACACGCCGCACCGGCTCACGCATCACCAAAAACGGCACCGCCAGAACCAGCAGCATGACGGCGAAAATGTCGAAAATCGGCGCAAAAGACCCGGTGCGGTCGGCGATCATGCCGGCCGCGATTGGACCCGCCGCTGCCACCGTGGTGATCAGCCACACGACCGACAGAATCTTCGATCCGGTATCGGCGCCGAAATACGCCAGCAGAACCACCGTGCCGGCCACGTAGCCGAGGCCCCAGCCGGTGCCGAAGGCTAAGGCGCTAGCGTAATGCAGCACCCCGGTATCGGCAAAGCCGAGCAGAAAGCAGCCCACCGCCTGCAACCCAAGGCCGGCCGCCAGGATCATCGTGGCGGGCAGCCTTTCGCATAAATGGCCAGCACCGCCCTTGATGAGTGTTGCGGTCAGCCCGATGGCGCTGAGTACATAGGCGGCGGCACCAGGCGTGGATCCCAGTTTCACCAGATGCGGCACCACCACGCTGTTGATCGTCGTAACACAGGCCATGGTGGCCGCCATGGCTGCCGAAACCAGCAGGAATTGCGATGTCATCACCGCTGCGCGGGGGCTCCAGCCATCGGCGGCGACGGTTTTGGCGCCAGTAAACACCTCGCCGATGGCAAGCACATGCGGTATCGCCTTCGGCCCCACTTCACGCACCAGCGCAAAACAAACAAGGCCGATCGCCGCTGCCGCCCAGCACATCACCTGCCAATGGCCGCGCCAGCCGCCCGCACTGACAATGGCCTGCACAACCGGCGGCCCGGAGGCCGCCCCGAGCGCGCCGAGCATGAGATACATGCCGATCACCCGCGACGAGCCACGCTCGAACCAGGTGGCGATCAGTGCGATACCAGGCACGTTGCCCGCCAGCGAATAGCCGCAGCCCAGTAATACCATCGCAATATAGAAAGCGCCAAGGCTATGGGATTTCGCCGCGATCAGAAAACCCGCGAACAGCAGCAAGGTGCCGGCGCAAATCGTGGCACGGCAGCCGAACCATTTCATCGCCAGCGCCGCAAACGGGCTGGATAGGCCACAGGCCAAACCCAGCAAGGTAAAATTGAAACCTGCTGCCGTCATCGACCAATGCAATTCGCCAACCATGGTGTAGAGTACTACGCCGAGCGAGGTGAAGGTGGAGAGATTAAGAAAGCAAAACACCAGCGAAACCGCCAGGAATACTCCCCATTTGCGCACGTGCTGATCGGAACCTTCTCTATCAACCTTGATCTTCATTGAATGGCCCAGGATTGAGGGTGAACTCTGCAAGCAGACCGCCGGTATCGTCTTGTACCCCGGTGCACCGGCATTTGTTGGCGGAGACGTGCTCGCTTGCCAGCCTTACATCCGATGATTACGTGCTGGCCCACGGATCGTCGGCGCCACGAGGCGGGCGCCGACGGGCGGAAACAAGGGCTTACCCAAGCACGTAACCATGGGCGCAACCAAGTGCCCATCACAGCACATTCCAGGCCAAGGACAGCGTCAATGGACCAACCCACCCCGGCACACCCAGTAAGATGGCTGATCACCGGCGTCAGCTCCGGCCTCGGCCGCGCTTTGGCGGAGGCCGCGTTGCGGCGCGGCGACCATGTGGCTGGCACCGTGCGCAGCGAGGCCGCCCGCGCCGCGTTTACCGCCATCGCGCCCGGCCGCTCGATCGGGATGACGCTGGAAATCACCGATCATCATGCGGTCCGCTCCGTCGTCGTTGCTGCCGAGGCAGAGTTGGGCAGGATCGACATCCTGGTCAATAACGCCGGCTACGGCCTGGTCGGCGGCGTAGAGGAAGCCAGCATGGCCGAGATCCGCGCCCAGTTTGAGGTCAACCTGTTCGGCCCGGTTGCGCTGATGCAGGCGGCGCTGCCTGCCATGCGCGCGCGCCGTGCCGGGCGCATTCTCAATGTCAGCTCGGTGTCTGGCCTAGTCGGCTGGCCGAGCCTGGGCATTTACAGCGGCAGCAAATTCGCCCTGGAGGGAATCAGCGAAACCCTCGCACTGGAGCTGGCGCCGCTCGGCATCAAGCTCACTCTGATCGAGCCCGGCGGCCTGCGCACTGATTTCGCCGGCCGATCCCGCACCAATACCGCACGCCGGATCGCGGAGTACGACGCAACGGTGGGCGAATCGCGCCGCATCCTCGCTGCCCATGCCGGCCATGAGACCGGCAGCCCGGAAAAAGCCGCCGAGGCCATGCTGGCCATCGCCGACCACCCATCGCCGCCCTTGCGTATCCTGCTGGGGTCGGACGCGCTCGGCTATGTCACCGGGAAATTCGCTGCAGAGTCCGAAGCCGTCGCCGAATGGGCATCGTTCAGCCGTAGCATCGATAGCTGATAGGCGGCCCGGGCATAAATCTTGCTTCGATTGCCGTCATCGGCTCAGCGGGATGTGTGGTGGCATGATATCGTGGACATGCTCGACTGACGCGTTCAGCGGCGACGAACGCGAGAAAATATGGAGCGAGGCGCTCCAGCGTGTCTCGCTGCCTTCCACCCGGTTGCAGGACAAGGCCGGCTTTCATGGCGATGTCTCCACCATCGTCTCGCCTCTGGGCATCGAGTTTTCCCGCGTTTCGTCTTCTGCCCAGACCATGTCGGGCGCCTGCCTCAACCGCGAACCCTGCCTGTGGCTTGCCCTGCCGGTGCAAGGCAAGTTCAAATCCGATGCCGGACTGGGCGGCCGCGAATTGCGCCGCGGCGATATTCTCTACGGCCCGGCCGGCCGCGATTCCACCCTGACTTTGCCGGATAATTTCGTCATGCTCTACATACGGATACCGCAAACCATGCTGTATCCGCGGCTGCTGAACCTGCAGGCGATGAAGCTGGGCATGCTCAGCGGCAACGCCGCGGTGAACCGGATTTTCTCCGGCCTGCTGCATTCCATTGTCGACGACCTGGAAGAGCTCACCGACGATCATATCCACCCGATCGAAGTTGCGGTCTCCGAATTCGTCATTTCCAGCCTGGCCGCCAGCTCCGCCGTCAGCTGCTTCGACATCGCCGGCGCCAGCAATTTCCAGCGTATCTGCCGGGCCATCGAGTTGCAGCTGGGCGATGGCGACCTGACCTTACAGCGCATTGCCGATCAGCAGCGCGTCTCCGCGCGTTATATCCAGAAACTGTTCCACCAGGCCGGCCTCAGCTTCAGCCCCTATCTGCGTCAGCGGCGGCTGGAACATTGCCACGCCGATCTCGGCAACACGGCCCTGCGCAGCCTATCGATCAGCGATATCTGTTTCCGCTGGGGCTTTAATGACGCAGCCCATTTCAGCCGGTCCTTCCGGGCCGATTACGGCACCACGCCGCGCGCCTATAGGCAGCAGCGTGCGGGCGGGCAAACGCATTAGGCTTTCGCTTTCGCTTTCGTCTCCGCCCAGCCGCGCCGATACCGGTCCACCAGCCACACATTGAATTGCCGCTGGGCGCCCTCCTGCCAGGAATAGCGGCCGCGCGGCGCGAATTTCGATTTCAGGCCCTGTTGTACCAGCTCGTCCACATGCAGGTCCTGTTCTACGATTTCCTGCACCGCCTCCTGGTTGAACTTCATCAGCCGGTCGAACATCGGGTTCTGCATCGCCTCGGGCATTACCAGTGCGCCCATTACCA
>Ga0116227_10012575_pt1 | contig 13700 bp, 11 predicted proteins | sample S1TSphgellanicum_FD_89693 | JGI IMG/M metagenome (GOLD analysis project Ga0116227, IMG submission 89693) | Host-associated microbial communities from peat moss isolated from Minnesota, USA - S1T2_Fb - Sphagnum magellanicum MG | ecosystem: Host-associated > Plants > Peat moss > Unclassified...
CATTTCTCCGGCCCGCCGGCAATGCCGACGACACTGCAACCCTTGATGCGTGCCACCTGGCCGGCCACGCTGCCGACCGCACCCGTTGCGCCCGATACGACGACTGTCTCACCCGGCTGCGGACGGCCCACGTCGAGCATGCCGAAGTAGGCGGTGAGGCCGGGAACGCCGAGCACACCCAGGTAGGCAGAGGGCGTCGCGGTGCCCGGTGCGATCCGCAGCACCGGCTGGCCGATCATGTCGCTGCCGTCGCACAGCGCATACTCCTGCACGCCCAGCCGGCCGGCCACGAGGTCGCCGACCTTGAAGCCTGGATAGCGTGAATCGGTCACGCGGCCGATGACGCTGGCGCGCATCACGTCGCCGATGTTGATGGCCGCAGTCACGTGCACGACCTTGCTATCGGCTGCGTTCAGCCACACGCGCATGGCTGGGTCGATGGAGATGAAGAGGTTGCGCACGAGGAACTGGCCGTCGGCCGGCTCCGGCACCTGCGTGCTGGTGAACTCCCAGGTCTGCGGGCCGGGGAAGCCGGTGGGGCGTTCGCGCAGGCGGACCTGGCGGTTCATCGAAGGGGTGGCGGTTGCGGTGCTCACGCGCGCTCCTTGGTGTTCAGCTTCATCCGCTTCCTCACGTTCTCGACTTCATCATTGCCGTCGCGCCGGCCGATCACCCAGCCCGGCTTGGGCTTCAGCGCGTTGACGGTGACGGACTGGATCTGCTTCCAGTCCTGGATCAGCGTGCGCTGGGCAATGCGCCACTCGCCGCCACGCCGCGCCAGCACGTCCAGGTAACGCGACGAGGTGAACATGTCCATCGTCGTATCGGCAACGCCCGACTCGCCGCCGGTGAGTTGCGCCAGCTTGGCCTTGGCGCCCGGCGGGTACTGCTGGATGGTGCGCACATAGGTCTCCACCAACGCTTCGTTGGGCCCGTTGAATTCGATCAATATGTTGCCCACGAGGTGGCTGGACATGGCGGCCGGCTGCACCGACTTGACCCAGTCCACCAAGCCCTCGATGGGTCCGATGTACGGCCCGTGGCTGTCGATTGCGCCGGGGTGGAACACGTCCAGCATGCCCTGGTAGTCCAGCCGGTCCGCCGCGCGGCACCAGCGGTAGATCACGTCCTGGATCATGGCCCGGTCTGCCAGCCGCGCGGGGCTGTAGTCATCTGCGTTCATCGAATGCCTTTAGTTGAAGACGCGGCCGCCGTTGACCACCAGGTTCTGCCCTGTGATGAAGCGCGCCGCATCGCTGGCCAGAAAGCCGATGGCGTGGGCAATGTCCTCGGGCTCCAGCAGCTTGCCCATGGGCACGGTCTCCAGCATCTTGGCTGTCGCAAAGCCGGCCATGCGCTGGATCGCGCGGGTGTTGGTGATGCCGGGGCTCACCACGTTCACGGTCACGCCGAACGGCCCCATCTCGCGCGCCAGTGAGCGGGTGAAGCCCACCACGCCCAGCTTGGCCGCGGCATAGTCGGCCACGTGGCGGCCGCCCACCAGCGCGCCGTCGGACGACAGGTTGACGATGCGGCCGCTGCCGCGCTCGGCCATGCCATTGACCACCTGGCGGCAGCACAGCAGCGTGGTCATGAGCGAGATCTTCACCACGAAGTCCCAGGTCTCTGGCGTCGATTCGCGGAACGGCGTGATCTGCTCACGTGCCGTCTGCCCCACGTTGTTGATGAGCACGTCCACCGGGCCGAGTTTGGCCTCGATGTCCTTGAAGGCCTGGATGACGGCTTCGGTGTTGGTGAGGTCGAGTTCAATCGGCAGCGCCTGGCCGCCGGCCGCCGTGATCTCGGCGACAGCTTCGACCAAGGGGCCGCTCTCGCGGTCAAGGATGGCCACGCGTGCGCCGCGTTGCGCCAGGTGCAGGGCTGTCACACGGCCGATGCCGTTGGCGCCCCCGGTGACGACGGCGGTCTTGCCGGCAAATGTCTGGTCCATGTCTTGTCTCCTGTTGTTCGTGTGGGCTGTGAGGCCGTGGTCATTCGGGCTTGATACCGGTCTTTTCGATCAGCGTCTTCCAGGTGCGCCACTCGGCGCCAAGTGCGGCCGAGAATTCCTCGGGCGTGTTGCCCACGGGCCGCACCACGATGTCCTTCAGCTTGGCCAGAATCTCCGGCGTGCGCAGCGCCGCGGCAAAGTCCCGCGACAGGCGCGTGACCAGCGGCTTCGGCGTTTTCGCCGGTACGAACACGCCGTACCAGCCGACGGTTTCCATGCCGGCCAGGCCTGCCTCGGCAAACGTCGGCACGTCGGGCAGCAGGGCTGAGCGTTGCGTGCCGGTCACCGCCAGCGCACGCACGTTTGCACGCTGCTCATATACAAGGCGCTCCGAAAAGAAGCCGGCCTCGATGTGGCCGGCAATCAGGTCCGTCATCGGCACGGTCTCGCCCTTGTAGGCGACGTGCGTGGCTTCCAGTCCCTGGCGGTCCTTGAAGCCCTCCATCAACAGGTGCGCGCTGGAGGCCTGGCCGTAGCTGGCATACGAATGCTTGCCCGGCGCGGCCTTGAGCAGGCGCACGTACTCGCTGATGTCCTTGATGGATGAGGTGTTGCGCACCGCGAAGGCATTGGCCAGCGTGCCCAGTTGCGTGACCGGCGCAAAGTCCTTCAAGGGGTCGTAGGGCGCTTTCACATGCAGCGCAGGCGCCTGGATGAAGGTCGTGTTGGCCAGCAGGATGGTCTGGCCGTCCTCGCGGGCGCGCGCCGCGCGGTCGGCGCCGATCATGCCGCTGGCGCCGGGCTTGTTGTCCACGACGACAGGCACGCCCCACTCGGATGCGAGCGACTGGCCCAGGGCACGCGCGAAGATGTCCAGGCTGCCGCCCGGCGGCCACGGCACGACGAAAGTCACCGGGCCTTGCGGGAAGGCCGGCTGCTGTGCCAATGCCGGGAATGCGGTCAGCGCCGGCAGAGTGCCAAGCGCCGCACCAACCGCAACGCTCAGCAGCGTGCGCCGTTTGGAGTGCTTCATTCCTTATTCCGCCTTGATGCCGAACTTGTCGATCAAGCCGCGCCAGATCTTGTCTTCCGTCACCAGCAGGGTGCTGAATTCTTCGGGTGTGGTGCCGGTGCCACGCACCACGAAGTCACGCAGCTTGGCCTGGATGTCTGGCTTGGTCAGCGTGGCGTTGAAGTCCCTGGAGAGCCTGGCGGCCAGTGCCTTGGGCGTGTTGGCCGGTGCGAATACGCCGTACCAGCCCACCGGCTCCATGCCGGCGAAACCTGCCTCGCGAAAGGTCGGCGTGTTGGGCAGGAGGCTGGAGCGCAGCGTGCCGGTCACGGCCAGCGGGCGCACGGCGCCGGTCTTTTCCTGCACGGCGATCAGGCGCTCGGAGAAGAGGCCTGCTTCAATGTTGCCGCCCAGCAGGTCGGTCATGGCCGGGCCTTCGCCCTTGTAGCCGACGTGCTGCAGGTCAAGGCCCTGGCGGTCCTTGAAGCCTTCCATCAACAGGTGCGCGCTGGAGCCCACACCATAGCTGGCGTAAGCATGCTTACCGGGCTCGGCCTTCACCACCTTCACGTAGTCCTGCATGGTTTTGACGGGAGACGATGAACGGATGGCCAGGCCGATGGCGACCGTGCCCATCTGCGTGATGGGTGCGAGGTCCTTGAACGGGTCGTAGGGCGACTTGCCGTACAACGCGGGCGCCTGGATCACGCTGGTGTTGGTGAAGAGCAGCGTGTAGCCCTCGTCCCTGGACTTGGCCACGCGGTCGGCGCCGATCATGCCGCCGGCGCCGGGCCGGTTGTCGACCACGACGGACTGCTTCCATGTTTCGGACAGTTGCTGCGCCACGGCTCGCGCGAATACATCCAGGTTGCCGCCGGCGGGAAAGGGCACGACGAAGGTGACGGGGCGGTTCGGGTAGTCGCCGGTCTGTGCGAGGGCAGCGGTGCCGGCCAGGGCCAGGGGTGCTGCAGCCAGCAGGGCCAGCAGCTTGCGGCGCGCGGTGGGTTGGGTAGATAAGCGCTGGGTAGATGTAAGAAGGGTCATGGTTGTCTCCTGGTTTGAATACTGAAGGTCAGGCTGGGATGGCTCTGGCAGCGGGTGAATAGCCTGGCGCTGACAGTGCCCACGGCCGCGCGTGCTCGATCTGTGCGGCCACTTCCAGCACGCGCCAGTCCTCGCCGAAACGTCCGGTGAGTTGCACGCCCACCGGCAGGCCGGCGGCCGTCATTGCAAACGGCACCGACGCCGACGGCTGGCCCGTCGCATTGGCCAGCGGCGTGAACGGCGAATACGCCACAACGCCATCGGGCGCGGTGCGGTACTGCATGAAGTCCGGATGACTCATCGGGATGCGGCCCAGTTCGATGGCGGGTGTCGCAAGCACCGGCGTGAGGGTGAGGTCATAGCCGCCTTCCGTACCGTCCCCGTGCATGAAGCGTGCCGTCTTGCGCGTGAGTTCATTCAGCTTGCCCATGGCTTCGACATACTGCGCCGCTGTCATGCCGCGTCCCAGCATGACGGCCGAGAAGGTGGCGGGCTCCAGGTCGTCCAGACTCACGGGTTTGCCGCGCTGCTTTTCCACGCGCTCTACCGCGAGCGCCACGCTGGCGGAAAAAATCTTGAGGATGGGCTCCAGCGTCTCCAGCGTACTGAGCGCGGGCGCTGCCTCCACGACTGTGTGGCCCATGGACTCTAGCAGCCTGGCCGCGTCACGCACGGCCTGCTCCACCTCGGTGTGCACGGCCAGGCCGTCGAGCGTCTTCCACGAGCAGGCGATGCGCAGCGGGCGCCAGCCTTTCATGCCGGACTGCGCGGCGAGCACCGCGGCTCGCACGTGGGCGATGTAGTTGAGCGGCGCGCCGGGCGCGGCGTAAGACGAGCCCGCGTCGCTGCCTGCCGTCAGGTCGAGTGCCAGCGCGCTGTCCCGTACCGAGAGTGTCAGCATGTGCTGGGTGTTCAGGCCGCCGCCGCTCTCGCCGTCGGGCGCGGTGGGCATGAGACCGCGGCTGGGCTTCAGGCCGAACAGGCCGCAGTTGGAAGCGGGAATGCGGATCGAGCCCGCGCCGTCGCTGCCATGCGCAATGCTGACAATGCCTGCCGCCAGCGCCGCGCCCGCGCCGCCGCTGGAGCCGCCCGCGCTGTGCGCCAGCGACCAGGGGTTGTGCGTCGGCCCGCCGTAGACCACGGCCTCGGTGGACGGGCTGAGACCCATCTCCGGCACCGTCGTACGGCCGAAGAAGACGATGCCCGCACGCTTGTAGCGGGTGACGATTTCCGAATCGGCCGGCCAGTCGATATTCCTGAACATCCGCGAGCCCATGGACGACGGAATGCCGCGCGCCGGCGTACGGTGATCCTTGAGCAGGCTGGGCACACCCAGGAACGGCCGCTCGCGCCGCAGCTTCTGCAGCGCGAGCGGGTCGCGCCTGGCCGCAACAAGCAGTTTGTCGATGTCCCGCGCTTCCTCGCGCGCCTGCTCATGCGCCGGATTGCACAGCGCGTTCAAGGCAGGGTTCGCCGCTTCCCCGCGGGCGATGGACGTCTCCAGCGATTCCAGCGCGCCCACCTCGCCCGAGGCGATGCGCGCCGCAAGTGAGGTGGCGTCAGGCATCGGCACCGCTGGTCTCCGTGGCGCGGGCTGCGGCCAGCTGGGCGGCCGCAGTCTTGGCCAGCGGCTTCACGATGAACTCGCTGGAGTCGAAGTTGCGCGTGATGTTCCAGAAATCCACTAGCCGCCAGGGCGAGGTCATGGTCACGCGGTTCTTGTCATTCTTGTACCAGCTGGTCACGCCGCGGTGCGACCACACCATCTTCTGCAGCTTGCCCTCGACCAGTTCGTTGTATTGCTCATAGACCTCGGGCTTCACTTCAATCGATGCGCGCTTGTTCTCGATCATGTCGCGCAGCGCGCCCAGCACATAGGTCACCTGGCACTCGATGTGGAAGATGGCGCTGCCGCCGTGCGCCAGGATGGTGTTCGGCCCGGCCAGCACGAAGAAGTTGGGAAAACCGGGAACGCTCATGCCCTTGTAGGCACGCGGGTCGCTGTCGCCCCATTCGTTGCGCAGCGAGCGGCCGTTGCGGCCGATGATCTCCATCGGGAACAGCAGCTTGGCTGCGTGGAAGCCCGTGGCCATGATGATCACGTCGGATGGGTGCAGTGTGCCGTCCTTGTCCACCACGCCCTCGGGCGTGATGCGGGCGACGCCGCTGGTCACCAGTTCCACATTCGGCTTGCGCAGCATGCGGAACCAGTGGTTGTCGCGCAGCATGCGCTTGCCGTAGGGCGGATACGACGGGATGCATTTGGCCATCAGTTCCGCGTCACCTTCCAGTTCCTGCGTGATGTAGTTGGTCAGCCGCTCACGCGTGGCCTGGTTGTCGGCGTTGAGCGACTGATCTGGCTTGTCCCAGGTGGGGTCGACATGCAGCGTCTTGTGAAAGGCGTCGGACACCGCCCAAAACAACTGGAAGCGCTGCCACTCCATGAAAAGCGGTATGTTCTTCAGCGCCCATTTGTGGCCTTCGGCAATCGGCTTGTGGTAGTTGGGGTCGCCCCAGGCCCAGTGCGGCGTGCGCTGGAAAACGGTGAGCTTGGCCACGTCGGGCGCGATCGTCGGGCCGACCTGGATGCCACTGGCGCCCGTGCCTATCATCACGACGCGCTTACCCTTGAGTTCGACGCTCGCGTCCCATGCGGCGGTGTGGACCACCGGGCCCTTGAAGGAGTCGAGGCCCTCGAACTTCGGCGTTGATGGCACGTTATGGCCCACGCCCGCGATCACGACGCGCGCGGTGACGGTGTGGCTCTTGCCCTGCGTATCGGTGTGGGTGACGCTCCAGGTGCCGCTGGCTTCGTCATAGCGCGCAGACGTCACGGCGGAGTCGTAGCGGATAAAGGGCGCCAGGCCGTACTTGGTGATGGTGTCGTCTACATAGGCGCGGATCTCGTCGCGCTTGGAGAAGTGATCGGTCCAGGCGTCGTTCGGGTTGAACGAGAAGGAGTAGAAATGGTTGGGCGTGTCCACGCCGCAGCCGGGGTAGGTGTGTTCCTGCCAGGTGCCGCCGGGCGCAGAATTCTTCTCGAGGATGACGAAGGGAATCCCCGCGTCCTTCAGCCGGATGCCGGTGCACATGCCCGCAAAGCCGGCGCCGATGATGAGCACTGGATAGTCGGTCAGCGGCAGCGACTTCGGGTCCTCGCGCCATTGCAGCGCGCGCGTGTCGGTGTCGCCCAGGCGGAGTTCTTCAACCAGCAGCGGCACATATTCTTCAGGCACCTTGCTGCCGACGCTGGCGGTCATCATGCGGCGCAGGCGCTCGCTGTCCGGCTTGGGAATGGCGCGGCCGGTGGCGGCGTAGTCCTTGAGCACAGCCACCAGGCGGTCGCGCACCTTGGCCTTGAGTTCTTCGGGCACGGTCTGCTGGTAGTTCCAGGCGCCCTGGATGTGGGGTGCGACCTCGTCCAGTATTTCCGTCTCGCCCGACAGGTGCGCGAGCACCATCATCGTGGGGCCGATGTCTGCTTCGGCCAATGCGGCACGCAGTTGCGCTTCATCCGCCACCGCGTTTCTGAAGTCCTGTTTCATGGGTGCTGTTTCCTTGTGTCTTGAATAGGTGTGTTGATGCCCGCGCGCTTTAGGCGCCGGACTCCACGACGAAGCTCACGACCGTGGTCGCGCTGCCGCCGATGTTGAGGGTGGCGAAGCGCTTTGCGCCCTCGACCTGTGTGTCGCCTGCGGTGCCGCTGACTTGCCGCGCCGCGTCCACCAGCATGCGCACGCCGGTCGCACCCACGGGATGGCCTGCGCCGATCAGCCCGCCACTCGGGTTGACGGGAATGCGGCCGCCCATCGCAATCGAGCCGTCTTCCACGGCACGCCAGCTTTCGCCGGGCGGTGTGATGCCGAAGTGGTCGATCGCCATGTACTCGGTGGTGGTGAAGCAGTCATGCGTCTCGATGCCGTCGATCTGTGAGACGTCCTGCACGCCCGCACGTTTGAAGGCGCCCTGGATGGTGTCGCGCACGTGCGGGAAAACATAAGCCTGGCCTTCGCTCGCCTTGAGTTTTTCGGAGAGTTTCAGGTGCGCCGTGCGATGGCCCCAGCCTGCAATGCGCGGCACGCTGTCCAGCGAGATGCCGCGCTTTGCGGCCCACGCGGCTGCGTAGCGCGGACCTGCCAGCAAGATGGCGCTGGCACCGTCGGTGACCTGGCCGCAGTCCTGGCGGCGGATCATGCCTTCAATGATGGGGTTGGCTTCGTCGTCGGCGGTGAAGGCGTTGTCTGCGTAGCTCCAGCCACGCGTTTGCGCGAGTGGATTGCGGCGCGCGTTGGTGATGTTGATCTCGGCAATGCGCGCCAGGTGTTCGTACTTGAGGCCGTAGCGGCGCTCGTATTCCTGGCCGACCAGGTGGAACATGTAGGGCCAGGGATAACGCGCTTCCTGCGCTTCTTCGCCGACCCAGGTAGCGGCGCCCAGATGCTTGGCGGCCATGGCGCCGGGCACGTTTCGCTCCAGTTCAACGCCGGCCACCAGCACGCAGTCGTACCGGCCGGCCTCAATCTCGGCGGTGGCTGCGAGCGCGGCGATGCTGCCCGAAGCGCAGGCCGCTTCGTGGCGCGCGGCGGGGGTGCCGTACAGGCCCGGGTCGATGGCGCTTAGCATGCCGCCGAGCTGGCCCTGGCCGGTAAAGAGCTCGCCGACAAAGTTGCCGACGTGGCCGGCTTCGATGTCGCGTGCGTCAATGTTTGCGTCGGCCAGTGTGCCCTGCACGGCTTCGCGCATGAGTTCAAACAGGCCCTGGCCGGCGCGCGAGGCGTTGGCGGCAAAGTCGGTCTGGTGGCCGCCGAGGATGTAGATGGGGGTGGAGGTTGTCATGTTCTTTTGGCCTGGGTTGTGGCGTGCTGGCGGGCGCGTTCGCGGAGGGACGCCTTGACCAGCTTGCCGTTGAGGTTGCGCGGCAGCGGTGTCTCGCTGAGCGTCACGAAGTCGGGTGTCTTGTAGTCGGCCAGCGCGCCGCGGCACAACGCCCGCAGGGCTTCGGTGTCCACAGGTTGCAGCGCATGGATGAACACGTGGATGCGTTCGCCCAGCACTGGGCAGGGGCTGGCGACTGCAGCTACTTCAATCACGCCCGGATGGCGCTGGATGATGTTCTCCAGCTCCACGCAGTACACCTTGTAGCCGCCCCGGTTGATCATGTTCTTGATGCGGTCGAACACGCGCAGGTTGCCTTGCGCGTCGATGCTGCCGATGTCGCCCGAGCGCCAGTAGCCGGAGACGAAAGAGGCGCGCGTGGCGTCGGGGTTGTTCCAGTAGCCGATGGCGTTGCCGGGGCTGCGGATCCAGAGCTCGCCGGATTCGCCGGTTCCGACTTCATGGCCTTCGGCGTCCAGCACGCGGATGTCGACGCACGGCACGCAGGTGCCCACGGTGTCGGGCAGGCGGGCGGCGCCGCCGGGTTCGGTGAGCGTGACGGCAGAGGTGGTCTCGGTTGCGCCGAAGCCGTTGTAAAGCTGCAGGCCGGGCCAGGTCTCAGCCAGGCGCTGGATGGTGATCTCAGGCATGGCGGCGCCGCCGAAGTGGCCGATGCGCCACGACGACAGATCGCGCCTGGCCGCATCGGGCTGCAGCAGCAACAGGTTGTACATGGCCGGCACCATGATGGCGGCGGTGATTCGGCGCGCTTCGATTTCGGCCAGAACGTCAGCCGCGTTGAACTGCGGCATCGACACCACGCAGCCACCGACCTGAACGGTCACCAGGATCGCGGCCAGCAGGCCGGAGATGTGTGAGGCCGGGATCACCAGCAGCATGCGCTCGTTGGTGCCATAGCCGAAGCGGTGTTCGTAATGTTTTGCTGTGTGGAAGAAGCCCAGGTGCGAAAGCACTGCGCCCTTGGGGTTGCCGGTTGTGCCCGAGGTGTACATGATGCAGGCGGGCGCCTGGTCGTCGATTTGCGGTGTGATGCGTTCGTCGCTTCCGACGGCCAGCAATGCGTCATAGCCAAGCGCATTGCGCGGGGAGGCCGCTTCATCCGCCGCATCCAGCTTCACCAGCAGCTTCACGCCGGGAATATCGGCAACTGGCGGCAGTCGTGATTCCAGCGCCGCGTCATAAGCCAGGGCCGCCGCGCCGCACTGGTTCAGCATGTAGCCCAGTTCCGCCGCGCTCTGGCGGATGCCGATGGGCACGGCGATGGCGCCCAGCCGCCAGATGCCGAACAGCAACACCATGAACTCCAGCCGGTTGCCCACGAACAGCGCAACGCGGTCGCCCTGTGCAATGCCTTGCGCGGCCAGGCCGCTGGCGACGCGGCTGGCTTGCAGGTCAAGTTCGGCATAGCTCAGCGTGCGTGGCCCGTCCTGCGCGGCAGGGCCGTCGCCAAGGCGCGCTGCCACGCCGACCAGCATGTCGTCCAGGTTGCGCGGGCGTTGTGCGTAGCAGGGCACGAGCCGCTCGCCGTACAGGGCTTCGAGACGGATCGGTTCGGGGTGTTGCATGCGGGTGTCTGTCATGAGGTTGCCCGTATGGAGGTCGCATGCGTGGGTTCGCGCATGCGTACCGCGCCATCGATGCGCACGACCGAGCCGTTCATCATCTGGTTCTCGATCAGCGCGCGCACCATGTGGGCGAACTCGTCGGGCCGGCCGGCGCGCCGCGGGAAGGGCACGTCGGCCACAAGAGTGCGGCGCGTGTGCTCCGGGATATCGGTGTACATGCCGGTCTCGAATGTGCCGGGCGCAATGGCCATCACGCGGATGCCCAGGCGCGCCAGTTCGCGCGCCAGCGGCAGCGTCATGCTGGCCACGCCGGCTTTGGACGAGCCGTAGGCGGCCTGGCCTGACAATGCCTCGAACGCGGCCACAGAGGCGGTATTCACGATCACGCCACGGTCCTCGGTGTTGCCATCTGCGTCTGGTGCATCGGCCGCCAGCCCTTGCGCAAACAGACGCACCGCGTTGAAGGTGCCGACCAGGTTGATGTCGATCACGCGGCGGAAGGCATCCAGCTCGCGCGGCACTGGCTTGTCCGTGGCCTTGTCGATGCGGAACACGCGCGCCGGGCCGAGCACGCCCGCGCAGTTGACGAGAATGCCCGGGACGCCGAGTTCAGCGGTGGCGCGTGCAAAGGCCGCTTCCATTGCAGCGGCATCGCTCACGTCGGCGGCCAGTGCAAGAACGCGTGGGTCAGCGGAGTGCGGCTGCGCGAGGTCGATGGCGGCAACGCGCGCGCCCCCGTTGACCAGCATTTGCACCGTGGCATGCCCCAGGCCCGAGGCGGCACCGGTGACGACGGCGATGGAGTCCTTGATTTGCATCCTGTGTTTCCTGCGGCCTAGGTGCGTGCCGGCATGCGAAGGCCGCCATCCAGCCGGATGACTTCGCCGTTGAGCATGGGGTTAGCCAGGATGTCCAGCGCCAGTTGCGCAAACTCATGCGCCTGGCCGGCACGTTTGGGAAAGGGCGGCTTGGCGGCAAAAACAATCTCGCGCGACTTCTCGCCGAGGTTGAGCGTCATCGGCGTTTCAAACACGCCAGGCGAGATGGCCATCACGCGGATGCCGAACTCGCCCAGCTCACGTGCCAGCGGCAGCACCAGGCCCGCGACGCCGCCCTTGGATGCGGCGTAGGCGGTCTGGCCGACCTGGCCTTCAAACGCGGCGATGGAGGCGGTGTTGATGATGACGCCTGCTTCATGCCCGGCTTCGCGTCCTTCGATCATCTGCGGCACCGCGCAGCGGATGCAGTTGAGCGTGCCCAGCAGGTTGATGTGCACGACGCGGCGGAATTCTTCCAGCGGCATGGGAACGCCGCGCCGCACGACGGATCCCGGTTCGGCCACGCCCGCGCAGTTGACCAGCACATAGGTACGGCCCAGCTTTGTGGCGATGGTATCGAATGCCTGCTCCATGCCCGGGCCGTCCGTCACGTCCACGGCCAGGCCCAGCGCGCCGATGGCTTGGCTGGCGGCTTCCACGGCGGCGGCGTCGCGGTCCAGCAGCACGACCTGCGCACCGGCTTGCTTGAGGGCGGCAGCCGAGGCCGCGCCGAGGCCCGAGGCGCCGCCCGACACGACGGCCACGCGGCCGGTCAGGCCAGGGACGGCGCGGCCAGCTATCTCGGAAAAGGGTGCTGCGCCATGCTGGGCGCCGTTCAGGTGTCTCACTGCCTTGTTCTCTTGTTGTGCTCACAGACTGCAAAAACGCTGTGGACTGATGGGCATTTGAAAGCAATAATTCCCGTCATTCAATATCTTCATCAGTTTTTTCCCTGTATATGAGAAAACAAACGGAGGCAACAGGAGCACAGAGCGCGGGCAAGGTGCTGGCGCTTTTGCGTCTGGTTGGCGTTCACAATGCGCAGGGGCTGCGGCTCACCGACCTGATCGAGTTGTCGGGATATGACCGCTCCACGACGCACCGCTTGCTGACCTGCCTGGCGGATGAAGGTTTTGTCGAGCGCATCCCCGACACCAAACGCTACCGGCTGGGCCTGGAATCCACGCAGCTCGGCCTGATGGCGGCTGACACGGCCTCAGTGGCCGATTTGTTCCAGCCAGTCATGCGGCGGCTGGCGCGCAAGATCGGCGACACCGTCTTCCTCATGGTGCGCAGCGGCGACCACGCGCTGTGCTTGCGGCGTGAGGAAGGCTCATTTCCTGTGAAGATCTTTTTGGTGGAGCCCGGCATGCGGCGGCTGCTAGGCCTGAGCACCGTCGGCGTGAGTATGCTGGCGGCGCTGCCGGATACAGAGATCGTCGCCGTCCACAAGCGCCATAGTGTGGAGTACGGCCGGCAAAAGGTGACGCTGGAGAGCCTGCAGGAGTTGGTGCGGCAATGCCGCGAGGCTGGCTTTGCCGAGCAGTCGTTCTTCATGAAAGAGGTCTACGGCGTGGGTTGCTCGGTGCAGATTTCACCCACGGTGCACGCGGGTGTGAGCATTGCGGGCATCAATTCCCGCATGACACCGCAACGCCGGCGGGAGATTGGGTTGATGCTGAAGGACGAGTTGATGCCGTTGGCCTGGCGGCCGCGTGCATTGCACGCACCTGGGGCGCAATAGGCCCAAGAATTCAGGCCTTGATTGCAACGTTTGTGATCCCCGGCTTGACCTGAGATTCATGCCGTTTTCCAGATGCTTTGTGGCTGTGCAGCCATGGGTTGCAGGTCAAGTTCGCAGCGACTGGCTCGCTCGTGACAGCCCGCGGAACGCTGTTGCGCACGTCGATATCCCGCTCGGATAGGGGTGGCCTCCTCGTCGTGAGTTTCTCCAGGGCTGCGCGGACTTACCCTGACGGTGCCTCTTGCTATAGCATCGTTGGCACGGGGTATTGGGAGGGCAGATGCCGGCGGCAGTTCCAATTGCCGTTGCTCGCGTTGGCATCGCGCTCACGCCCCGGCAGTTTGAAGTGGCCAGAGGCATCGCTGAAGGACTGACCAGCAAACAGATCGCCAAACGGCTGTGCATCAGCGATCACACGGCGCGCTCGCACCGCGACAACTTGATGCGCAAGCTCAAGGTCAACTCGGCGGCGCAGGTCGCGCTTGCCATCGCGCCGCTTCTGCCGGTCCTGGCAGCTGGCGAGGCGCAAAGTCTTGCCGGTCTGGCGCCTCGCGAGCGGGAGATCGCCGAACTGATTGGCCGCGGCGCCAGCAGCCGGGACGTGGCGGGTGTCGCCGAAGCCGCGCCGAAAACGGTCATCCGGCTGACCGAGGCCGGATTGCCCCGCCAG
>Ga0116227_10012576_pt1 | contig 13700 bp, 11 predicted proteins | sample S1TSphgellanicum_FD_89693 | JGI IMG/M metagenome (GOLD analysis project Ga0116227, IMG submission 89693) | Host-associated microbial communities from peat moss isolated from Minnesota, USA - S1T2_Fb - Sphagnum magellanicum MG | ecosystem: Host-associated > Plants > Peat moss > Unclassified...
AGCGGCCCGACGTGCTGGCGGCCGAGCGCGAGGTGGCGGCCAGCAGCGCCGACGTCGGCGCCGCGCTGGCCAACCGCTTTCCCATCCTCTCGCTCACCGGCTTCATCGGCACCGAGCGCTACAACAGCGGCGTGCGCGGCGCCCGCACGCTGTCGGGGCAGACCTGGGGCATCGGGCCGGTGGCCCTGACGCTGCCGGTGTTCGACGGTGGCGCGCGCGCCGCGCAGACCGAGTCGGCCCGGGCACACTACGACGAGGCGGTGAGCAGCTACCGCGCCCGGGTGCGCACCGCGGTGCGCGAGGTCGAGCAGGCCTTGGTCAACCTGCAGAGCACCGCCGAGCGGGCCGACGACGCGCGCACCGCCGCCGAGGGCTACCACACCTCGCTGGCCGCCAGCCAGGCGCGCTACGAGGGCGGCCTGGGCAACCTGTTCGAGCTGGAGGACGCGCGCCGCACTGCGCTGCAGGCCGACACCGCCCTGATCTCGCTGCAGCGCGAGCGCATCGACGCCTGGATCGCGCTGTACCGCGCGGTCGGCGGCGGCTGGAGCGGGCCGGCCCAGGAACTCTCCCGCAATTGACGAGATGCTTGGCATGAACCCTCCCCGCCTGCGGCCTGTTGCTCTTTTTTTGATAGCTGCTGCCGCTTTCTGCGCGCTGGCTGCAGGCCTTTTTTCCTCCAGGTCGAGCGCGGCCTCGGACGCCGCGGCGACGCCCCGGCCGGCGCTGACCGTCACCACGGCACGGCCCCAGGCCACGCAGTTGCCGATCCGGCTGGTGGCCCACGGCAACATCACGGCCTGGCAGGAAGCCAGCATCAGCTCCGAGTCGAACGGCCTGAAGCTGGCCGAGGTGCGCGCCAACGTCGGCGACACGGTGCGCGCCGGCCAGGTGCTGGCCACCTTTGCCGCCGAGGCGGTGCAGGCCGACCTGGCCCAGGCCCGCGCCAGCCTGCTGGAGGCCGAGGCCACCGCGGCCGACGCCGCCGCCAATGCCGAACGCGCCCGCACCCTGCAGGCCAGCGGCGCCCTGAGCGCGCAGCAGATCAGCCAGTTCACCACCGGCGAGCAGACCGCCCGGGCCCGCGTCGAGGCGGCGCGCGCCACGCTGGCGGCGCAGCAGCTGCGCCTGAAGTACACCCAGGTGCTGGCACCCGACAGCGGCGTGATCTCGGCGCGCAGCGCCACCGTGGGCTCGGTGGTGGGCGCGGGCACCGAGCTGTTCCGCATGATCCGCCAGGGCCGGCTGGAGTGGCGCGCCGAAGTCACCTCCACCGAGCTGGGCCGCCTGGCCGCCGGCACGCCCGCGCTGGTCACGGCCGCCAGCGGCGCGCAGCTGCGGGGCCGCCTGCGCATGGTGGCGCCCACGGTGGACCCGCAGACCCGCTCGGCGCTGGTGTACGTGGACCTGCCGCCGATGGGCGCGGGCAACAGCGTGGCCGGCGTGGGCACGGCCCGCCCCGGCATGTTCGCCAAGGGCGAGTTCGACCTGGGCAGTTCCGCGGCGCTGACCGTGCCGCAGCAGGCGGTGGTGGTGCGCGACGGCTTCAGCTACGTGTTCCGCCTGAACGCGGACGGCCGCGTGTCCCAGCTCAAGGTGCAGACCGGCCGGCGCGCCGGCACCCAGGTCGAACTGCTGGGCGGCCTGGCGGCGGACGCCGAGGTCGTGGCCGGCGGCGCCGGCTTCCTGAATGACGGCGACCTCGTGAGAAAAGTGCAGGATGTGGCTGCAACGCCCAACAGTACTGTGCAAGGCACTACGAAATAAGGAGCGCTCGCTTGAACTTCTCCGCGCTCTCGATCCGCAACCCGGTGCCGGCGATCATGCTGTTCGCGCTGCTGACGCTGGCCGGGCTGCTGAGCTTCAAGACCACCGGCGTGCAGGACTTCCCCGACATCGAGCTGCCCATCGTCACCGTCAGCGCGCAGCTGCCGGGCGCGGCGCCGGCGCAGCTGGAGACCGAGGTCGCGCGCAAGATCGAGAACTCGGTGGCCACCCTGCAGGGCATCAAGAACATCTACACCACGGTGCTGGACGGCAATGTCGAGATCGAGGTCGAGTTCGTCCTGGAAAAGCCGCTGGCCGAGGCGGTGAACGATGTGCGCGACGCCGTGGCGCGGGTGCGGGCCGACCTGCCGGCCGACCTGCGCGACCCCTCCGTCACCAAGACCTCCACCGCCGGGCGCGTGGTGCTGACCTTCACCGCCGCCTCGGAGCGCCTGGATGCGCAGGCGCTGAGCTGGTTCGTGGACAACACCGTGGCCCGGCGCCTGCTCACCGTGCCGGGCGTGGGCGCGGTCAAGCGCGTGGGCGGCGTCAGCCGCGAGGTGCGGGTGGAGCTGGACGCCGACCGCATGGCCGCGCTGAACGTCTCGGCCATCGAGGTGTCGCACCGGCTGCGCCAGGTGCAGCAGGAGGCGCCCGGCGGGCGCGGCGACGTGAGCGGCGCCGAGCAGGCGGTGCGCACCATCGCCACGGTGAAGACGGCCGAGGAGCTGGCGGCGCTGGACCTGCCCCTGCAGGACCGCCACGTGCGGCTGGACCGCGTGGCCACGGTGCGCGACACCGTCACCGAGCCGCGCGCCGTGGCCGCCGTGGACGGCGTGCCGGTGGTGGGCTTCGAGATCTTCCGCACCAAGGGCGCCAGCGAGCTGGAGGTGGCGCGCGGCGCGCGCGCCGCCGTGGCCGAGCTGCAGGCGGCCAACCCGCAGGTCACGCTGACGCTGGCGATCGACAACGCGCGGCCGGTGCAGGAGAACTTCCAGGGCTCGATGGAGCTGCTCTACGAGGGCGCGCTGCTGGCGGTGCTGGTGGTCTGGTGGTTCCTGCGCGACTGGCGCGCCACCCTGGTGGCCGCGGCCGCGCTGCCGCTGTCGGTGATTCCGGCCTTCCTGGGCATGAAGTACTTCGGCTACACGCTCAACACCGTGACCCTGCTGTCGCTGGCGCTGGTGGTGGGCGTGCTGGTGGACGACGCGATCGTGGAGATCGAGAACATCGAGCGCCACCTGAGGATGGGCAAGACGCCCTACCAGGCGGCCATGGAGGCGGCCGACGAGATCGGCATGGCGGTGATCGCCACCACCTTCGCGCTGGTGGCGGTGTTCCTGCCCACGGCTTTCATGAGCGGCATCGCCGGCCTGTTCTTCAAGCAGTTCGGCTGGACCGCGGTGCTCGCCATCCTGGCCTCGCTGATGGTGGCGCGCCTGCTCACGCCGATGATGGCGGCCTACCTGCTCAAGCCGCATCCGGCGCCGGCCGGCGTGGACGAGGCCGGTGCGCACGCCGCCCCGCTGAACGCCGGGGCCGACCCGTCGGTGGCGCGCAGCTACGCCCAGGACGGCTGGCTGATGCGGCGCTACCTGGCGGCGATGCAGTGGTGCCTGCGCCACCGGCTGGCCACGGCCATGGGCTCGGCGCTGTTCTTCGCGGGCTCGATCGCGCTGGTGCCGCTGCTGCCCACCGGCTTCGTGCCGCCGTCGGACCGCGCGCAGACCCAGATCACCCTGGAGCTGCCGCCCGGCAGTACCCTGGCCGAGACCGGCGCCGTGGCCGAGCGCGCGCGCCTGGCGGCGATGCAGGTGGGCGCCGTGCGGCACGTGTTCAGCTCCATCGGCGGCGGCTCCAGCGGCGATGCCTTCGCGCCCGGCGCCGCGGCCGAGGCGCGCCGCGCGGTGCTGACCCTGACCACCAGCCACCGCAGCGAGCGCCGCGAATCGTTGCAGCAGATCGAGTCGCAGATCCGCGAGCGGCTGGCCGGCATTCCCGGCGCGCGCTTCACGGTGGGGCCGCCCGACACCGGCGTGAAGATGCAGCTGGTGCTGCGCAGCGACGACCCGGTGGCGCTGGCCGAGGCCGCGCGCGGCGTCGAGCGCGAGCTGCGCACGCTCAAGGGCATCGGCAACGTGAACTCCAGCGCCTCGCTGGTGCGGCCCGAGATCATCGTGCGGCCCGACTTCGCGCGCGCCGCCGACCTGGGCGTGACCGCCGCCAGCATCGGCGAGACCGTGCGCGTGGCCACCGCCGGCGACTACGACCTGGCCCTGCCGCGGCTGAACCTCAGCGAGCGCCAGGTGCCGATCCGCGTGAAGCTGCCCGACGCAGTGCGCGCCGACCTCGCCGCCATCGAACGCCTGGCCGTGCCGGGGCGCAACGGGCCGGTGCTGCTGTCCAACGTGGCCGAGGTCAGCCTGGCCAGCGGCCCGGCGCAGATCGACCGGCTCAACCGCAGCCGCAACGTGACGCTGGACGTCGAGCTGGGCGGGCGCCAGCTCGGCGAGGTCAACGCCGAGGCGCACGCCCTGCCGTCGATGCGCAATCTGCCGCCCTCGGTGCGCACCGCCGAGCTGGGCGACGCCCAGGAGATGCAGGCGCTGTTCGCCAGCTTCGGCCTGGCCATGACCATCGGCGTGCTGTGCATCTACGGCGTGCTGGTGCTGCTGTTCAAGGACTTCATGCAGCCGGTGACCATCCTGGCCGCGCTGCCGCTGTCCCTCGGCGGCGCCTTCGTCGCGCTGCTGCTCACGCGCAGCGCGCTGTCGATGCCCTCGATGATCGGGCTGGTCATGCTCATGGGCATCGTCACCAAGAACTCGATCCTGCTGGTGGACTACGCCATCCTGGCGCGGCGCGGGCACGATGGCGGCGACGGCCGGCCGGCAGCGCCGGGCCTGGGCCGCTTCGACGCGCTGGTGGATGCCTGCCACAAGCGCAGCCGGCCCATCCTGATGACCACCATCGCCATGGGCGCGGGCATGCTGCCGCTGGCGCTGGGCTGGGGCGCCGACCCGGCCTTCCGCGCGCCCATGGCGATCGCGGTGATCGGCGGGCTGATCACCTCTACCCTGCTGAGCCTGCTGGTGGTGCCGGCCGTGTTCACCTACATCGACGACGCCGCGCAGGCGATCGGCCACCTGGCGCGCGGGCTGCGACGCCCGCCAGCCGCGCCGGCCGCCGGGGCATCCTCCGCGCCATGAGAAAAGTCCCCCACGCTCCCCTTGCTGCGCAAGCTGCGCTGCCCCCCCGAGGGGGCCGCTTTTCATCTTGGGACGGCCCGGCGATGAAGAATCGCCCCCACGCGCCCCTTGCTGCGCAAGCTGCGCTGCCCCCCGAGGGGGCCACTTTTCATCTTGGGACGGCCCGGCGATGAAAAGGACCGCCTGGCCCGGCCTGTGCGCGCTGCTGGCGCTGGGCAGCCTCGCGGTGTGGGCCGCCGGTCTGCCCACCGGCCTGGCCTGGCAAGCCGGCGGCTGGGTGCGCCAGCCCTGGACGCTGTGGACTGCGGCGCTGGATCACCTGTCGGCTGCGCACATGACGGCCAACCTGCTGGCACTGGGCGGCATCGCCTTGCTCGGCCTCTTCCTGGAGGCCGGCGTGCCCGCCGCGCTGGCGCTGCTGCTGGCCTGGCCTTTGAGCACGCTGTCGCTGCTGGCCTGGCCGGAAGTGCGCCAGTACGTCGGGCTGTCGGGCCTGGTCCATGCGGCCGTCGGCGTGCTGTGGGCGCATGCGGCCGTGCGCGGCGCGCCCAAGCCGGCGTCCTTCGTGCTGTTCCTGGCGCTGGGCTTCAAGCTGCTGCTGGAGCACGCGTGGAGCCAGCCGATCGGCTTCTCGCCGGACTGGGGCTTCAACGTGGTCTACGCCGCGCACCTGGGCGGCGCGCTGACGGGGGCCGGCTGCGGGCTGATGGCGGCAGCCGTTGCACGCCTGCGCGGCTAGGACGGCGACTGGCGGATCTTCGCCACGAGCGCCGTGGTCGAGTAGCCGTCCACGAAGGGAATCGCCAGCGCGCGGCCCCCATAGCCCTCCACCACGCGGGTTTCGGCCAGCTTCGCCATGTCGTAGTCGCCGCCCTTGACCAGGATCTGCGGCCTGAGCTCGGCGATGAGTTCCAGCGGCGTGTCCTCGTCGAACCAGGTCACCAGGCTGACCGACTCCAGCGCGGCCATCATGGTGGCGCGGTCCTGCTGGTTGTTCAGCGGGCGCTCGGGGCCCTTGCCCAGGCGCCGGGCCGAGGCGTCGCTGTTGAGCGCCACCACCAGGCTGGCGCCCAGCGCGCGGGCCTGGGCCAGGTAGGTCACGTGGCCGCGGTGCAGCACGTCGAACACGCCGTTGGTGAAGACCACGGGCCGGGGCAGCGCGGCCCCGCGCCGCGCGGCTTCGGCGCGGGGCGTGATCTTGTCGAGAAAGCGCGGAGGCGGCAGGACAGCCGGCGACATCAGCAGGGCCGGGCCGCTCAGGCCGGGTTGGCGCTGGCGCCGCCGCCGCTGGCGAGCGAGGCGGCGATTTCCTTGCGGAAGCGGTTGAGCTCCTGCACGCTCTTGAAGCTGCGGTCCATCAGCAGGCTCATGTTGTGCAGGATGCGCTCGACCACCTTGTTCTCCCAGACCGCGTCGAACTTGATCTGGGTGTCCAGCCAGTGCTCCAGCCACTCGGGGTTGGGCAGGCGGCTCTGGATGGTGTCGCGCGGGAACAGGTTCTTGTTCACATGCAGGTTGGTCGGGTGCAGGGCTTGCGCGGTGCGCCGGGCGCTGGCCATCAGCACGCCGACCTTGCTGAAGGCGGCCCGGGCCTCGTTGCCGAAGTTGTTGATCGCGCGCTTCATGTAGCGCAGGTAGGCGCCGCCGTGGCGGGCCTCGTCCTGGCTCAGGGTGGTGTAGATGTGCTTGATGACGGGTTCGGTGTGCCACTCGGCCGCGCGGCGGTACCAGTGGTTCAGCCGGATCTCGCCGCAGAAATGCAGCATCAGCGTCTCCAGCGGGGGCGCGGGGTCGAAGTCGAAACGCACCTCGTGCAGTTCCTTCTCGGTGGGCGCCAGGTCGGGGCGGAAGCGCTTGAGGTATTCCATCAGCACCAGGGAGTGCTTCTGCTCCTCGAAGAACCAGATCGACATGAAGGCCGAGAAGTCGCTGTCGTCGCGGTTGTCGCGCAGGAACATTTCGGTGGCCGGCAGGGCCGACCACTCGGTGATGGCGTTCATCTTGATGGTCTGGGCCTGCTCGTCGGACAGCCTGGAGCCGTCGAACGTCTGCCAGGGGATGTCCTTGTCCATGTCCCAGCGGACGGACTCGAGTTGCTTGAACAGTTCAGGGTACAGCATGTCGGTCTTTCTTAACTGCCCGCATTTTATGCGTTACATATGAAAAAACCTTTACAAATCATCAGGTTCTGCAGGGAATACGCGGCCTGGCCGCCGCTGGATCCGCTTTTTCAGGCGGCGCGGCCGGTTTCCGCCTGCTGCCGACGCCAGCGCGCGATCTGTCCATGCAGGCCTTCCAGCCCGGCCAGCGCCAGCACGCCGGAGACGGCGCGCCGGTGAATGGCGGGGCAGGGGCCGGTGGCCCAGATATCCACCCCGGACGGCAGCCCCCCGCGCAGGTCCTGCAGGCCCGCCAGCACCTGGTTGGGATTGAGGCTGGCGCTGAAGCTCAGGACCACCAGGTCCGAGCGGCAGGCGGCGGCCGCCAGCACGGTGTCGCGCACCGGCGTCTGCGGCCCCAGCGAGACGCAGGGGCAGCCTTCCAGCGCGAGCAGCGCCTGGGCCATCAGCAGGCCCAGCGCATGCGGCTCCTGGGGCAGGGTGGTCAGCAGCACGCGCGGACGGCCCTGCGCGGGCGGCTCGGGCACGCTGGCAATCGCGTTGCGCAGCACCACGGCCACGCTCTCGCTGTACAGGTGCTCCTCGAACACCTCGAGCTGGCCGCGCAGCCGGGCATCGGCCACCGCCGCATGCAGGGGCGCCAGCAGGTCCGCCACGAAGCGGGTCAGCCCCAGCCGCAGCGCCGCCTGGCCGAGCTGGCGGCGCAGGCCCTGCACGTCATGGCCGCGCACCAGGTCCAGGTAGGGGCGCGGATCGGCCTCGGCGCCCGGCACCACGGCCTGGGGCGTGGCCGACAGGCCTTCGCCGATGCGCTGCAGTTCCTCGGCCCCCAGCGACACGATGCGCCCGGGCCGGTGGCCGGCATCGAGCAGGCGCTTGATGAGGTGCAGCTTTTCCACCTGCTCCAGCGGGTAGGCGCGCTCGCCGTGCGCATCGCGCGCCGGCTGCGGGAAGCCGTAGCGCCGCTCCCACACCCGCAGCGTGTCCTTGGACAGGCCGGTGTCGCGCTCCACGGCGGCGATGGAAGCGGCCACGGGCCCGACGACCCGGTCATTCATGGCGATGCAGCGGCATGGTGCTGACTCCAAAGCGTGTCGCATTGCGTATTTGCCCTGAAGGGGCAAGAATCCGGGCACGCCAAGCCAGTATGGGCGATGGAATGCCCCAGCGCCAGGGTGGAACTCCGGGGGGTTACCCTTCATCCAACGGCCCGCCGGGCACCGGCCGCCGCCTCGAATCTCTCACTGGAGACCTCGCCATGACATCGACATTCCCCTGGGCCCGTGCCGCACTGGCCAGCCTCTTCGCACTGTCCGGCCTGCTGGCCAGCCTTCCCGCCCGGGCCGCCGACAGCGCCGCCTGTCCGGCCACGCTGCAGTACACCTTCCCCCGGCTGCAGGACGAGAAGCCGCAGTCGCTGTGCCAGTACACGGGCAAGGTGCTGGTGGTGGTCAACACCGCCAGCTACTGCGGCTTCACACCGCAGTACAAGGGCCTGGAAGACCTCTACAGCAAGTACAAGGACAAGGGCCTGGTGGTGCTGGGCTTCCCGTCCAACGACTTCTCGCAGGAGCCGGGCGCCAACAAGGACATCGCGGATTTCTGCGAGAACACCTTCGGCGTCAAGTTCCCGATGTTCGCCAAGACCGTGGTCAGCGGCGCCGACGCCAATCCCTTCTACAAGCAGCTGGCCAGCCTGTCCAGCCAGAAGCCGCGCTGGAACTTCCACAAGTACGTGCTGGGCCGCGACGGCAAGGTCGCCGCCAGCTTCCCGAGCGCGGTCGGCCCGGAAGACCGCACCTTCATCAGGGAAATAGAAAAGCAACTGGTAGCCAAATAAATACTGATCAGTCATAATCTGAACAGATCAGTAATTACCCGCACACCGTGCATGCTGCCATGTTCACAAATCTTTACCTGGATGACGCCCCGCCCGCGGGGAACTGCACGCGCGCGGCGGGACTCCATCCGGTGACGAGGTGGACGCCTTTACAAGTTTCTTTATTGCTGCGAAGCCTTCCGGGAGCTGTTAGCCCGGTTGCAATCCTGAAGCGCTTCTTCTCCTCCTCCCTCCCTCCCTCCTTCGCTTCGGGGCGCTTCGCGGCATTTTTATTTCCCGCGGACTGACGCATGGCACCTCCCTTGAAGGTGGCCATCGTCGGCTCCGGCATCTCCGGGCTGGCCGTCGCCCACACGCTGCAGGGCCGCGCCGAGCTCACGCTGTTCGAGGCGGGCGACTACTTCGGCGGCCACACCCACACGGTCGACATCACGCTGCCCACGCCCCGGGGCCCGGTCACGCATGGCGTGGACACCGGCTTCCTGGTGTTCAACGAGCGCACCTACCCGAACCTGATCAACCTGCTCGCCGAGCTGGGCGTGAAGACCGCGAAGTCGGACATGTCGTTCTCCGTGCAGGTGCCGGGCGCGCTGCAGGGCAGGACCCTGGAGTGGAGCGGCTCCAGCCTGAACACGGTGTTCGCCCAGCGCGGCAACCTGACGAACTGGCGCTTTCTGCGGATGCTGCGCGACCTGCTGCGCTTCAACACCCTGGCCACGCGCATCGCGCTGGCCGGCCAGGATGCCGAACTCACGCAGCCGCTGGGCGACTTCCTGCGGCGCCACCGTTTCAGCGAGGAATTCCGCGACTGGTATTTCCTGCCCATGCTCGGCTGCATCTGGAGCTGCCCGACCGACCAGATGCTGCAGTTCCCCGTGGCCACGATGATCCGCTTCTGCCACAACCATGGCCTGATCCAGGTCAGCCACCGCCCGCAGTGGTGGACGGTGGCGGGCGGCGCGCGGCATTACGTCGAGAAGATCACCGCGAAGATCGCCGACCGGCGCCTGCGCACGCCGGTGCAGCTGATCGAGCGCGACGGCGACGGCGTGCGCGTGGTGACCGAGGGCCGCGCCGAGCGCTTCGACAAGCTGGTGCTGGCCACGCACTCCGACCAGGCCCTGGCCCTGCTGCGCGATCCCAGCGCGCAGGAGCGCGAGACGCTGGGCGCGATCCGCTACCAGCCCAACCGCGCGGTGCTGCACACCGACGCCTCGGTGCTGCCGCAGCGCCAGATGGCCTGGGCCGCCTGGAACTACGAGCGCGCGCAGGACACGCAGCGCGAGTCGGCCCGGGTCTGCCTGCACTACCTGATCAACCGGCTGCAGCCCGTGCCCTGGCCGCAGCCCGTGGTGGTGTCGCTGAATCCGGTCCGCGAGATCGGGCGTAAGCACATCATGGGCGAATTCGAGTATGCACACCCGGTGTTCGACCTGGCCGCGATCCGCGCCCAGGCCAACATGCCGCAGCTGCAAGGGCAGCGCAACACCTACTTCTGCGGCGCCTGGATGGGCTACGGCTTCCACGAGGACGGCCTGAAGGCCGGCCTGGGCGTGGCGCGGCAGCTGCTGATCGAAGTCGAGCGGAACCGGACATGAGCGCAACGCCGGGCCGCCCCAAGCCAGCTCGCACCGCAGCCCGCCAGGGCGAAGGTACGCCAGTGAGCGCACCTCTGCAGCCCCTGATCGGCTTCGGCCAGGTCCGCCACACCCGGCTGCGGCCGGCGCGCAACGCCTTCGCCTACCCCACCTATTTCCTGATGCTGCCGCTGCGCAGCATGCAGGCGCACGGCAGCGGCGCGCTGGCGCGCAACCGGCGCGCGGCCCTGAGCTTCTTCGACCACGACCATGGCGACGGACGCGGCCCCGAGCAGGGCGGCGCGCTGCGCTGGCTCGACGAACTGCTGGCGCGCGAGGGCATCGCCGACGCGGACGGCGAAGCCTGGCTGCATTGCTATCCACGCGTGCTGGGCTACACCTTCAAGCCGGTGAGCCTCTGGTACTGCCACCGCGCCGACGGCACGCTGCGCGCTATCGTGGTGGAAGTCAACAACACCTTCGGCGAACGCCACTGCTATTTGCTGGACCACCCGCGCTACGGCGCCGAGCTGCGCGCCGCCAAGGCCTTTCACGTCTCGCCGTTCTGCCAGGTGGAGGGCGGCTACCGCTTCCGCTTCATGCGCGCGGCGCACGGCGGCGTGGACAAAACGGTGGCCCGCATCGACTACGACGACGCCAGCGGCCCGCTGATCGAGACCAGCGTCAGCGGCACGCTGCAACCCGTCAGCGCGGCCTCGGTGCGCCGCGCGCTGTGGCGCCACCCGGCCATGACGCTGGGCGTGATCGGCCGCATCCACTGGCAGGCGCTCAGGCTCTGGCTCAAGCGCGTGAAGTTCTTCAGCAAGCCCGCGGCGCCCGAGGCGTTCGTGACGCGATCCACATGACCCACAGGGACCCACGATGATGAGCACCACCACCGCCTCCCCCTTGTCCATCCCGCGCGGCGCGCCCGCGGCGGCGCGCACCGCGCTGCGGCTGATGCAGCGCCTGGCCCACGGCACGCTGACCGTGCAGCTGCCCACCGGCACGGTGCTGCGCTTCGGCAACGGCGAGCTGCCCGCGGCCACGCTGACGCTGCGCAACTGGAACCCGTGCAGTGCGGCGCTGCGCTCGGGCGACATCGGCTTCGCCGAGAGCTACATCGCGGGCGACTGGACCACCAGCAGCCTGACCGACCTGCTGCAGGTGTTCATCAGCAACCGGCGCGAGGTCGAGGACGTGGTCTACGGCTCCTGGCTGGGCCGCCTGGCGTACCGCGTCAAGCACCTGCTCAACCGCAACACCAAGGCCAACAGCCAGAAGAACATCCACGCCCACTACGACCTGGGCAATGCGTTCTACGAGCTCTGGCTGGACGGCACGATGAACTACTCGTCGGCCTGGTTCGACGGCGACGCCACCCGCACCCTGCGCGAGGCCCAGCACGCCAAGGTGCGGCGCGCCCTGCGCATGGCCGGCGTGAAGCCCGGCGACCGGGTGCTGGAGATCGGCTGCGGCTGGGGCGCGCTGGCCGAGATGGCGGTCACCGAATTCGGTGCCGCCGTCACCGGCGTCACCCTGTCCACCGAGCAGCTGGACTTCGCCAGCCAGCGCATGGCGCGCCTGGGCGCCGGGCGCTGGGCCGACCTGCGGCTGCAGGACTACCGCGACATCCCGGACGCGCCGTTCGACGCGATCTGCTCGATCGAGATGATCGAGGCCGTCGGCCGCGAATACTGGCCCACCTACTTCCAGGCCGTCAGCCGGCTGCTCAAACCGGGTGGGCGCGCCTGCATCCAGAGCATCGTGATCGACGACGCGCTGTTCGAGCGCTACATCGCCTCCACCGACTTCATCCAGCAGTACATCTTCCCCGGCGGCTGCCTGCCGTGCCCCAGGGAGTTCAAGGCGCAGGCCGCCGCCGCCGGCCTGGTGGTGGTGGACGAGCTCGCCTTCGGCGCCGACTATGCCGAGACGCTCAGGCGCTGGCGCGAGAAGTTCCTGGCCGAGAAGTCGCGGGTGCTGCAACTGGGTTTTGATGAAAGGTTCATGCGGATATGGGAGTTCTATCTCGCCTACTGCGAAGCGGCCTTTGCCAAGGCCAATATCGGCGTGATGCAATACACGCTACAAAAAAGATAGCGGCCGCTGCTCTGTTGGCAGCCACTGCCGGCCTTTTTCTTCCAGCTTCCGGGGCGTGGGCCCAGCCGCAGGCATGGCGCGCCGAGTGGCCGGCGGCCCAGCTGGCCGGCACGGCGCGGCTCAGGTTCTGGGGCTTCAAGGTCTATGACGCCAGCCTGTGGGTCGCGCCCGGCTTCCGGCGCGACGACTATGCCGGCCACCCCTTCGCGCTGGAGCTGGCCTACCTGCGCGACTTCAGCGCCACCGACATCGCCCGGCGCTCGATCGAGGAGATGCGCCGCGTGGGCGCCTTCAGCGAAGCCCAGGCCGCGCAATGGCAGCAGGCCCTGCAGGGCGCTTTTCCCGACGTCAAGGCGGGCGACCGCATCGCCGGCCTGAACCGGCCGGGCATGGGCGTGCAGTTCATCACCAACGGCCAGCCCACGGGCGAGATCCGCGACCCGGAGTTCGCGCGCCTGTTCTTCGGCATCTGGCTGTCGCCGCGGACCTCGGAGCCCCAGCTGCGCCTGGCGCTGCTGGGCACCACCGCCCCCTGACCGGCGCCCCCGCCCACCCCACACCAGCCGACATGACCGCCGCCCCCACCTTCACCGCGCGCGACGGCCTGGCCTATGGGCTGCTGGGCCTGCCGCTGGCCTTCGTGGCGCTGCCGCTGTACGTGATCCTGCCCAACCACTACGCCCGCGAGTTCGGCGTGCCGCTGGCCACGCTGGGGGCGGTGCTGCTGGGCGCGCGGCTGTTCGATGCCTTCATCGACCCCTTGATCGGGCGGCTGAGCGACCGCCTGTTCGCCCGCTCCATCCGCGCCGTGTTGGCCGCCGGCGGCCTGGCAGCGCTGGTGCTGGCGGCGGGCTTCGCGGCCCTGTTCTTTCCGGCGACGCGCGCGCCGCAGGCGCTGGTGGCCTGGGTGGCCGTGATGCTGATGTTCACCTACGCCGCCTACAGCGTGCTGAGCGTGACGCACCAGGCCTGGGGCGCGATGCTGGGCAACATGGGCGAGGCCAGCGAGGCCCGGCGCAGCCGCGTCGTTGCCTGGCGCGAAGGCCTGGGCCTGCTGGGCGTGGTGCTGGCCTCGGTAGCGCCG
>Ga0116227_10012578_pt1 | contig 13696 bp, 8 predicted proteins | sample S1TSphgellanicum_FD_89693 | JGI IMG/M metagenome (GOLD analysis project Ga0116227, IMG submission 89693) | Host-associated microbial communities from peat moss isolated from Minnesota, USA - S1T2_Fb - Sphagnum magellanicum MG | ecosystem: Host-associated > Plants > Peat moss > Unclassified...
CCTTCGCTCGTTTGCGTCCCGGCGCGCGGTTGGAACGGGACGTTCATATCGGCAACTTCGTCGAGGTCAAGAACAGCTCGATCGACGTCGGCAGCAAAGTAAATCATTTGAGTTACATCGGGGACGCCGCCGTCGGCAGTGAAGTCAACGTCGGCGCGGGCACCATCACCTGCAATTACGACGGCGCCAACAAGTGGCAGACAGTCATCGAAGACGGCGCGTTCATCGGCTCGGGCAGCATGCTGGTGGCACCCGTGACCATTGGCAGGAATGCGACGGTCGGCGCCGGGTCGACGATCACACAGTCCGCGGCCGAGGGCAAGCTCACGCTGACGCGGGCGCGCCAGACCACCGTCGAGAACTGGATGAGGCCGGTCAAAAAGGGCTGACAGGGTGGCGGGAGTAAGGTTGAGGACGGCTCTCGGGCCGCGCGCTCATTCCCAACGCAATGTTTGGCCGATCGACATTGCGCCGGCCCTGTCGAGCACCACGCTCGCGAGCGCGAGGTCGGCGAGCGCCAGACCGCATTGACGGTACAAAATGACCTCCGCGTCGCGTTCACGGCCCGGCCGCCGCTGCGCAACGATCTGCCCGAGGTCGGCGTGCCCATTCTTCGCGGTGGCGGTGGACCGGTTCCCATCATCGACCACCTTATCCATGATGCCTTCCCGCATCGCGTCGCTGCTCACGTGATCGCCGCCCATGGTGGCGCACGCAATCACGAGGGTGCCCGGTCGTATCCATTCTGTCTCGAGGAGTTCGGTTTCGACGCGCGCCGCGGTCGGCGTTTGCGAGGCGTCGACGACGATGTCGGCGCCGCGAACGCACTCTTCCCGATTGCGCACCGACGTAACCTGCTTGCCCAACTTCTGGGACAGCGCATCCAACGTGTCTCGAGCCCGTGCGGCGGGCGAATGCACGCGAATTTCGTCGAAATCGAACAGATGATTCAAGAGGCGAATGTTCCAATAGGCGCTCGCGCCGGCACCTAAGTGGCCCAGAACCTTGCTGGTCTTGCGCGCCAGGTATTTGGCGCCGACCGCGGTCATCGCTCCGGTGCGTATGTGCATGAGCGAATTTGCGTTCAAGACCGCGAGGGGAACGCCGGTGGCGGGATCGAACAACGTGAGCATGCCCGCCTCGGACGGCAAGCCGATCTCATGATTGTTGACGAACGCGCCGGCCACCATGACACCCGCGAGACCCAACGATTCAAGCACGCTTCCCGAGACGTCGAAATGTCCGCTGCGACCGGTCTCCGGTACGAGCTGCGTGCCGGGCCCCATGACCGCCCGTTGGCGCCCATGGGCATCCAAGCCGCTTTCCACCGCATCCAAAATCTCAGTGTTGTCGAGTCCGAGTCGATCGATATCGGGGCCGTTCAAATAAACGATGTGAAGCGGGTGCATCTTCCGCATTCTCTCCTAATTCAGTGCGTATTTTTGTGACGACAGCATTTATGCTGTCGCACGCATGCGCCATGCAGAGCTTTGGCGGCCAGCCGAGGATGAGACAAAATGTTCACCGTGTCCCTGCGCAGACTCGCTGTCAGCCTGCCCTGCATGATGGCCGTCTGTCTGGTGGAGTCGATGCCGATCCGTGCCGACGATCTACCGGCCGCTACACCGGCCACCGTCAACGATCCCGGTACCGCCCAGGGCTGCAAACCCGGCTCGGCCGGCGAGGGGTTCTGGCAGCGGCTCAAGGAAAGCTACCAAACGCATCTGGCGTGGGACGGGCCGGACCCGGCGGCACCACCCACCATGGTCGTCGGTGGTGCAGAAGTGCCCGAATCGAATCCGCCTTGGCCGTACTCGACTTGGAACATCGGCGGCTCCGAGGCCATCGGCGTCGAAAACATGTACGGCAGCGCGCTCATGGATGCGCTGTACTGCGGCAGCGGCGGCCAAAAATTGAAGGACAGCCGGTTCACTTTCTATGGTTGGGTGGAGCCGGGTGCGAACTTGAGCACGTCGACCAGTCGCTTCAACTATACAACCGGCACCGGCGGAAATTATCCGGCCGCCTATTCGTTCGAGCCGAACACAGTGCAACTCGACCAGGCGGCACTCTACTTCGAACGCACCGCCGACGAGATTCAGCGCGATCATTTCGACTGGGGCGGTCGATTCACGGCTTTATACGGCACTGACTACAAGTACACGTTCTCAAACGGAGTGTTCAGCAATCAATACCTGGGTAGTGCGAAGCAGTATGGATTCGATCCCGTCATGTATTACCTGGACTTTTGGTTTCCGAACGTCATCGAGGGGATGAATGTACGGGTCGGCCGCTACATTTCGATTCCGGATATCGAGGCCCAACTCGCGCCCAACAACATCACTTACAGCCATTCGTTGCTTTACACGGTCGATCCCTATACGCAACATGGCATCGTTGCGACGACGAAGATCGACAAGAACTGGACCCTTCAAACCGAGGTCTCGGCCGGCAATGACGTCGCTCCATGGGTCAAGAGCGAACGGCACCTTACCCCGGCCGTGTGTGTCATTTGGACATCGAATGACGGCAGGGACAATGTCTATCCGTGCATGAACGGTCTCAACGACGGCAACTGGCGCTGGAACAACGTGCAGCATGCCGTTGCGACTTGGTACCACAAGTTCAATTCGAAGTGGCATACCGCCACTGAAGTCTGGTATCTCTGGGAGAGCCATACGCCGAATGTCAATAATGATACCGGTCCCGGCGGCGCGGATCTTGGGCCTGCGATCATCGCTGCAGCATATCCGTACGTGAACTTCGGCGCTCCCTCCGGCGCGATCTGCAAGCCCAATCTGATCTATTGTTATTCCTATGCGTACGCCGCCGTGAATTATCTCAATTACCAGCTTGGACCCCGCGACACGCTGACTTGGCGGACCGATTTTCTCAACGATGCCAGAGGCCAGCGCACGGGATTCAAGACCCGCTACTACGAGTTCGCGTTGGGATACACCCATTGGGTCGGCGACGTGATCGAACTGCGCCCCGAGATTCGCTTCGAACATGCGCGCGACGCTCCGGCTTATGACAACCCGACGGCATTACCCGGCCTAGGTCACAATTCCCAAGCGATGCTGGCCGCCGATGCCATATTTCATTTTTAACATGTCACCCCTCCCTGATTCCTCTCGGACCTGCGAAACTTCGCGCCTCAGACCGAAACTCTGCCGTCGCTGAACGGTCTCAAATCCGATCGCGGGATGGGCCAGCCGGATCGTATTCGGACTGCTCCCGCCACGATGCTTGCGAATGGGGTCAATTGAATGAGCGAAGCGGAAGGCGCTCCGGGTCTACCTGACACGGGCCAGGAAATCATCAACCGGCGCGCTTGGTCGCGGGCGCGCCAGATCCAAGCATCGTCCGTTGCGGCGGTCGTCGTCGTCGCCGCGATACTGCTCGTGTACTTCGGCGGCAAGGTGTTCGGCAACCCCGAAGCGCCCGCTGCCGCTGCGGCGTCTCCGCCCGGCACGTTTCGCGCCACCTCGCAGCAAATGAAGACGCTGACGGTGGCTGCCGTCGGCACCCACGGATTCGTGAGCGAGGAGCATACCGAGGGCAAGATTGCCGTGAATGGCGATCGCCTGACGCCCCTGTTCTCTCCCTATTCCGGACGCATCACCCGCGTGATTGCCGGACCCGGTGATATCGTCAAATTAGGCGCACCGCTGGCGCTGGTGGAGGCCACGGAGTTCGTCCAGGCGCAAAACGATCTCGCTACCGCCGAAGCGCAAGCCAAGCTCGCGCGCCTCGCCGAATCACGCAAGCATGCGCTCTACGACTCCAAGGGTGGCAGCCTGCAAGATTGGCAGCAGGCCCAGGCCGATCTCATCGCGGCGGAAACGGCCCTGAACGCGGTCCGCAACCGCCTGCGCATCCTCGGGCGGACCGACGCTCAGATCGCTGCGCTCGAATCGAGCAAGGACATCGATCCGGTGGCGGCCTTGACGGCGCCGATTGCGGGGGTGGTCGTCGATCGTCAGGTGGGTCCGGGGCAATTTGTGCAGGCGGGCAGCGGCACGCCGGTGTACACGATTGCCGATCCATCGAGCGTCTGGTTGCTCGCCAACGTGCGCGAGAGCGACGTCGGGCTCGTGCACCTGGGACAGGCCGTCGAGGTTCGAGTGCCGGCGTACCCCGCGCGCGTGTTCAAGGCGCGGGTGACTTACGTTGCCGCCATGATCGATCCCAACACCCATCGACTGCCGGTGCGCGCCGAAATCGGCAACGCCGATGGCGCCTTGAAGCCGGAGATGTTCGCGAGTTTTCGCATTCTCACGAGTGACGCTACCGAATCGCCCGCCGTTCCCCAAATGGCCGTGGTCTACGAGGGCGACGCCGCGCACGTGTGGGTGGTCGCGGGCGATGGGCTGCTCACCTTCAGAAGCATACGCACCGGTCGCGAAAACGACGGGCTCGTCGAAGTGCTCGATGGCTTGAAGCCCGGCGAGCAAATCATCACCAAGGGCGCACTGTTCATCGACCAAGTGGCCGTCCCCGCCGCGACATGAACGCCGTCATTTCCTTCGCGCTGCGCCAGCGGGTGCTGATGGTCGTCATGCTCGTCATGATGCTCATCGCCGGTGCCGCCAGCTTCATGACGCTCAACATCGAAGCCTATCCGGATCCCGTGCCCCCGTTGGTCGACATCGTCACCCAGAGCACGGGACAATCGGCCGAGGAGATCGAGCGCTACATCACCATTCCGCTCGAAATTCAAATGGCCGGCATCCCCAACCTCTCGGCCATCCGCACGATCTCGCTGTTCGGCCTGTCGGACGTCAAGGTGCAGTTCACCTACGATTTCACCTATCAACAGGCGGAGCAGTGGGTCACCAATCGCCTCTCGCAGCTCGCCGCCCTGCCCAACGGCGCGCAGCCGCAGATTTCGCCGACCAGTCCCATCGGCGAGATATTTCGTTACCGGGTCGTGGGGCCGCCGAACTATTCGTCCATGGATTTGAAGACCCTCGAGGATTGGGTGCTGGAGCGGCGCTTCAAGGCGGTTCCCGGCGTCATCGACGTGACGGGCTGGGGCGGCAAGACCAAGACCTACGATATCGCCCTCGACCAACACAAGCTCATTGGTTACGGGCTCTCGATCCCCCAGGTGCTGCAGGCGCTCGGCAACGCCAACATCAACGTCGGCGGTCAGACCGTCAACTTCGGCGAGCAATCGGCAGTGGTGCGCGGCGTCGGCCTGATCCACTCGGTCGATGAGATCCGACAAACGTTGATCACCAACGACCAGGGTGCGCCCGTGCTGCTCGGTGACGTGGCCAAAGTCACCATCGGCAACATGCCGAGATTGGGTATCGCCGGGATCAACGACTCGGACGACATCGTCCAGGGCATCGTGCTCATGCGGCGCGGCGCCGAAAGCGTGCCCACCATCCAACGCGTCGAGGCCGAAGTGGACAAGGTGAACGACACCGGCATTCTGCCGCCCGGCGTGCGGATCGAGCGTATCTACGACCGCAGTGATTTGATCCACATCACCACGCACACGGTGCTCCACAACATGGTGGAAGGCATCGTGTTGATCTTCTTATTGCAGTGGGCGTTCCTCGGCAACGTGCGCAGCGCCGTGATCGTGGCCATGACCATACCGTTCGCCTTGTCCTTCGCGATCGGACTCATGGTGCTGCGCGGCGAGTCGGCCAATCTCTTGTCGGTGGGCGCCATCGATTTCGGTCTCGTGGTCGATGCCACCGTCATCATGGTCGAGAATATTTTCCGACATCTCGCCGAGGAGTCGTCGCATCTCGGCACCGGGCCCAACGCGGCACGGCGCACGCCTCCCAGCGGATTCCGCGGCAAGATGGGCACGGTGTCCATCGCCGCCGGCGAAGTCAGCCAGTCGATCTTCTTCGCGGCCGCCATCATCATCGCGGGCTTCGTGCCGCTGTTCACGTTGTCGGGCATCGAAGGCCACATCTTCGGGCCCATGGCCAAAACCTACGCGTACGCCATCGCGGGCGGACTGATCGCGACATTCACCATCGCGCCGGCATTGAGCCTGTTGTTCTTTCCGAACAAAGTCGAAGAACGCGAAACGCCGGTCGTGCGCGGCTTGCGACGCGTATACGAGCCCGCACTCGAGTTCGTGCTGGCCAACCGCATCGTCACGTTCTCTGGTGTGGCCCTGCTCGCGCTCGTGGCGTTCGTCGCCGTGCGTTCGCTCGGGCTCGAGTTTCTGCCCAAGCTGGAGGAAGGCAACTTGTGGATACGGGCGACGTTCCCGCAGTCCATCTCGCTCGAGGACAGCGACGCCTACGTCAACCGCATGCGTGTCTTGATGAAGCGCTATCCGGAGGTTCAAACCGTGGTATCGCAGCACGGCCGTCCCGACGACGGCACCGATGCCACCGGTTTCTTCAACGCCGAATTCTTCGTCCCCCTGAAGCCTTTCGACACGTGGCCCGCCGGCGTCAACAAGGAGAAGCTGACGGAGGACATGACGGCGGAGTTGGAACAGCAATTCCCGGGCGTCGATTTTAATTTTTCGCAGTACATTCAAGATAACGTCGAAGAGGCGGCATCGGGCGTCAAGGGCGAGAATTCGGTCAAGGTTTACGGCAACGATCTTGAGACGCTCGAAAAGACCGCCGATAACATCGCCGCCGTGCTCGCCAAGGTGCCCGGTATCACCGACCTCGCGGTGCTGCGCTCTCTCGGCCAGCCCACCATCCGGATCGACGTCGATCGCGTGCGCGCCGCGCGTTATGGTCTTGCGCCTGGGGACATCAATGCCGTGGTACAGGCCGCCATTGGCGGTCAGAGCGCGGGCGACCTGTACGAGGGCACCAGCGACCGCCACTTTCCGATGATGGTGCGCCTCGCCGTGCCGTATCGGCAGAATCTCGACGCGATCAAACACATTCAAGTGGCGACCCAAGCCGCCGACGGCAGTGGAACGATTCATGTTCCATTGGAAGAGGTGGCGAACGTGCGTTTGGTGTCGGGCGCGGCGTTCATCTATCGGGAACAACAACAGCGTTACGTCCCCATCAAATTCAGCGTGCGAGGCCGCGACTTAGGTAGTGCCGTGCTCGAGGCGCAACATGCGGTGGACTCCCAGGTGCTGCTGCCCGGCGGTTATCGCCTCGAATGGGTGGGCGAATTCGGCAACCTGCAGGAAGCCATCTCCCGTCTGAGCATCGTCGTGCCGCTGTCGATCGTCCTCATCGTGCTGCTGCTGTATCTCAATTTCAGCAGCCTGCGCGACGCTCTGCTCGCGGCCAGCGTGATTCCCATGGCGCTACTGGGCGGCATCTTCGCACTGTGGGTCACCGGCACCGCGTTCAGCGTCTCGTCCGCCATCGGTTTCGTCGCGTTGTTCGGCATAGCGGCGATGGACGGTATTTTGGTGCTGTCGTATTTCAATCTCAGCCTGGATGCCGGTCTCGATCGGACGAGTGCCATGCTGCGCACGTGCCGCACCCAGTTGCGGCCGGTGGTCATGACGTGCATCGTCGCCTGTGTGGGGCTCATTCCGGCTGCCTTCTCCACCGGCATCGGCTCTCAGGTGCAACGACCGCTGGCCCTGGTCGTCGTCGGCGGCATGCTGCTGGCACCGGTATTGATCCTGTTGGTGCTGCCGGTGCTCATCCTGAAATTTTCGAAAGCGCGCGCGTTGCCACCTGAGCTTGCGCACGAGGTCGCCGAATGAGACGGGAGCCCGCACTCGCCTTTGCCGTTTCCACCAGTGCCTCCGTGGCCATCGGGGCCGTCCTGTGCATCGGCACTTCCCTGTCCATGAGCGGCTGTGTGGGGCCGAACTTTCACCGCCCAAGCGCACCCAAGGTCGAGCGCTACACGGCCGACCCATTGCCAGCGGCGACCGCGTCGGCGCCCGGGGTGGGCGGCGCCGCGCAGCGTTTCCTCCAGGGCGAGGACGTTCCCAGAAACTGGTGGACGCTGTTCGGTTCGGCCGAACTCGATGCCCTGGTCGACGAGGCGCTTCGGGCCAACCCCGACGTGGCATCGGCGCAGGCTGCCTTGCGCCAGGCGCTGGAGAATGCCGCCGCGCAACGCGGTTCGTATTTTCCAACCGTGACTGGCGAGTTCGACGCGAGCCGCAACCGGGATGCCACCGGCGTGCTGCAACCCACCCTGAATTCGGGCACGGCGCTCTACAATCTGTTCACCCCGCAGGTGACGGTGTCCTACGTTCCCGATATCTTCGGCGCCAATCGTCGTGCGGTGGAATCGCTCGCGGCGCAAGCCGAAGCGGCCCGGTTCCAGCTCGACGCGACGTATCTCACGCTGACGGCCAACGTCGTGACCGCGGCAGTCCAGGAAGCAGGATTGCGCGCGCAGATCGCCGGCACCGAACACGTGATCGAGCTGGAGCGCGAGTCCCTCGAGGTGCTGCGCCATGAACTCGATCTCGGTGCCGTGGCCGAGATCGATGTCTACGCGCAGGATGCCGCGCTCGCGCAACTCGAAGCTACCCTGCCGCCATTGCAGAAGCAGCTGCATCAGACACGCGATCAGCTGGCCGTTCTGACGGGCCACGTTCCCGCCGACATGAAGCCCGTGCGTTTCGAACTCGACCAATTGGCGTTACCGGCCGATCTGCCGCTCGGCGTGCCGTCGCAACTGGTCGAACGGCGGCCCGACGTCCGGGCCGCGGAAGCCCAATTGCATGCGGCCACCGCCGACGTCGGTGTGGCCGTCGCCAACTTGCTGCCGCAGCTGACCATCACCGGCAACATCGGCAGCACGGCAACGCTGCTCGGCGACCTGTTCAAACCCGGAACCGGCTTTTGGAGCATCGGTGCCAATGCCACCCAGACGCTCTTCCAGGGCGGAACGTTGATCCACCGCAAGCGCGCCGCCGAAGCAGCACTCGATCAGGCCGGCGCCGCGTACAAATCTGCCGTGCTGACCGCGTTCCAAAACGTCGGGGATGCGCTTCATGCGCTCGATGCCGACGCTGCCGCCGTGGCCGCGGCGAGCCGCGCCGAGGACGCCGCGCACAAGAGTCTGGGCGTGACGCATCGGCAGTTGGACTTGGGGTCGGTCGGCTACCTCGCGCTCCTCAATTCCGAGCAGACCTACGATCAGGCCGTGGTGTCGCTCGCGCAAGCACGGACGAACCGCTATGCGGACACCGCGGCGCTATTCCAAGCCCTCGGTGGGGCGATCTCGCCGCCAGCCGGCACGCCGGCAACGGCGTTCAAGCCCGAATAACACTTATACGTCCATGATAGCCACCGCGAGGTGCATCTAGACCGGGCGAAAACCGAGCACCGCAACACTGGTTTTCCATTCTGCGTCGGGCACACTACGGGCCTGCAACCAGGGCCGGGCCGGGAGTCGTCCTCAATGTGTGGAATCGTGGGTGTTGTCGCGACTCGGAACGCCGTTCCCATCCTCATGGAGGGTTTGCGGCGTCTCGAATATCGAGGGTACGACTCGGCGGGCCTCGCGGTCATGGCCGGGGGGCGTAAGCTCGAGCGACTCCGAGCGGTGGGCAAGGTCAAGTTCCTGCAACAGGCTCTCGAGGCCACTCCAATTGCCGGGCCGGTCGGCATTGCCCATACCCGCTGGGCTACCCACGGCGTCCCCACGACGCGCAACGCACATCCGCACGTCTCGCGAGACGGGATCGCGATCGTCCACAACGGCATCATCGAGAACCACGAAGCGCTTCGGGCCGGGTTGATCGAACTCGGTTACACCTTCGATTCGGAAACCGACACCGAGGTCATCGCGCACCGGATCCACCATCACCTGGAACGATCCGCGGATCTCTATCAGGCCGTGCGTAAGACGGTTGCCGAGCTGCACGGTGCGTACGCGCTCGCCGTGATTTCCCAGGCCGATCCCGAGTGCATCGTCCTCGCCCGCCAGGGCTGTCCGGTGGTCATCGGCTTAGGCATCGACGAGAACTTCGTCGCCTCCGACGTGGCCGCCCTCCTGCCCGTGACGCGGCGGTTCATGTTCTTGGAGCAGGGCGATGTCGCCGAAGTCCGCCGGACCGCCATCAAGGTCGAGGACGCGAACGGCCATGCAGTCATCCGCGTCGCGCGCGAGAGCGAGCTGCCCTCGGACGCGGTCGAACGCGGTCAGTACCGGCATTTCATGCTCAAGGAAATCCACGAACAACCGCGCGCGATTGCCCAGACGCTCGAGGAGCGGGTTGCGGGCGCGAAGCTGCTCGATGCGGCTTTCGGTCCGGGCGCGGAGCAGGTGTTCGCGCGCGTCAAGGCGGTCCACATTGCCGCCTGCGGCACCAGCTATCACGCCGGTCTCGTGGCGAGCTATTTTCTGGAACAGGTGTGCCGCATCCCGGCGCGCGTCGAGATCGCCAGCGAATACCGCTACCGCAATCCGGTAGTCACGCCGGACACGTTGTTCGTCACGCTGTCGCAGTCCGGCGAGACCGCCGATACGCTGGCCGCCCTGCACAATGCCAAAGAGGCCGGCTATCTGTCGACGCTGACCATCTGCAATGTGGCCGAAAGTTCCATGGTGCGCGAATCGGAATTAGTGCTGCTGACGCGAGCCGGTCCCGAGATCGGCGTGGCCTCGACCAAAGCCTTCACCACGCAATTGACCGCGCTCGGCATGCTGGTGGTCGCGCTCGCCAAGCGTCTTTCCCGCGAGGGTTCCAAGCAGATCGATGCCGCGCGCGAGCGTGAACTGGTGCAACAACTATTGCAGCTACCCGCTCTGGTCGAGAACACCCTCAAGCTCGACGATACGATTCGCGTGCTGGCCGAGAGCTTTGCCGACAAGCGCCATGCCTTGTTCCTCGGGCGCGGTCCCCTGCACGCCATCGCCATGGAAGGCGCGCTGAAGCTCAAGGAAATTTCCTACATCCACGCCGAAGCCTATGCCGCCGCCGAACTCAAGCACGGACCGCTGGCACTCGTCGACGAGGACATGCCGGTCGTGGCGGTCGCACCGAACAATGAACTCCTCGAGAAGCTCAAATCGAACCTCCAAGAGGTCAAAGCCCGCGGGGGGAAGCTGTTCGTTTTCGCCGATCCGGAAACCGGCCTCACGAGTGGCGACGGCGTCACGGTCATCCACATGCCGGTCAACGTGACCGAGCTCCAGGCACCAGTCATCTTCGCCGTGCCCATGCAGCTTCTCGCCTACCACGTTGCCGTCCTCAAGGGCACCGACGTCGATCAGCCGCGGAACCTCGCCAAGAGCGTGACCGTGGAATAGGGAGCGCTCAGGGGCCGAAGACGCACGAATGAGCCACCTTTTCCTTGTCAAAGTTTATTTCCCCACCGAGATTTGCCCTAACTGCTGCTTGAATGGCTTCCGTCACCTTACGCGCCAACGGGGTTTCGCTGCGATTGGCATCTAGAAGACTCACTGTGAGTGTGTCGACGTGCAGGCGGACCTGCACATGGTCCACGCCGACACCGTTCAATGGCCACGGCGCCGGTTGATAGAACAAGAAATCACAATCCCTGTTGACGCCGCCGCTCACACCGCAGGTTCGAGATTTGAAATTTATGGCCTTCAGGGCATCGCTGAGCACACTGACGACCCTATCTCTGGGCATTTCCTCCCGTGTGACAATTTGGCCATGCTCATAAAACGGGCAGTCGCTGCAGGCAGCAAGAAAGCCCGCCCCCGCCGACGCGGTTGCAATGCGAAACATGGCTACGAGCTTGTTCATAGATGCATATCCTATCCTCAGCCAATGCTGTGAGTGAGGTTTAGCAAACACCCGCAGCTCTCCGACAACTTGAGCCGCGACGCGGTCGCCTTCGCCGCTTGGTACGCAGCGGCGAGCAGCCTGCTCGACTGGCCGGATGAGGTCACAACGATCCAGGGAGTTGAAGCTCACGCTCATGAGTTGCCTGGCTCCCGGGGATTTTGCGACGGTCAAACGCCAATGCATGGCCCTCGATAAACGATACTTATCCACAGAAAAGCGACTTATCCACAGGACGTTCCCGCGGAAACGCCGCCGCCATCCGCTGCCCAAGCCCCGTGGACGGTTGCTAACACCGCGAACGAACGAACTCGAACAGCCGGCGCGCATTCTCACGGGCGTCGAAACGGCGCAGCGCGTCGGCGCGACCTTGCTCGCCCATGCGCTGTCTGCGGTTCCTGTCTTCGACCAAGGCCTCGATGGCATCGCCGACCGCGTCGCCGTCACCCGCAGCCAGCAAATGACCGGTTTTGCCGTCGAGCACGATGTCCGGAATTCCGCCGACGCGCGATGCAACGACCGGCATCCCGGCCGCCAGCGCTTCCATCAAGACCATCGAAAAACAATCGGCGAGCGTGGGCAGCACGAACAGGTCCGAGGTCGCGTAGAGCTCGCGCAGCTCCGGCGAGTTGGCCCGGATGCCGTGATGCACGGTGACTCCGGGCTCCGTCTTGACGTCGTCCCGGGTCACCAGAATGAGTTCCGCGCGGCCACGCAGGCGGCGTCGGAACACGTCGAGCAGCAGCGCCCCGCCTTTGCGCTCGAAGTCGCCACCCACGAACAGGATTCTGGGCAACGCATGGTCGCGGTCGCCGGGAAGGAATTGGTCCACGTCGACTCCTGGCGGGATGACGGCGACATGTTCTTCACGGTAACCGTAGTCATCGACGAAGGACTGTTTGGCCCAGTTGGACCAACCGACGAGCCCGACGGCGGTGCCGTATACCCGCTTGCAGATTGCTCGCTTGGCTCCCTCGACGAGCTTTCCTTGGTCATTCATGCCATATGCAGTACGCATGTGGCGTTTATTCGCCGGCGTGCCGTCCGTGGACAGCACGGTCGATTTCCTCATGAATAAATCCACACATGCGAGCGCCAACGTGGTCGTGTGCATGAAAATGCCATCCAACCGCGGTAGTACATCGACCAACACCTTGCGCGCCAAGCGGCTACCGGTCACGGTCCAGGGCACGCGGCTATGCCGATACTCAATCGGCAACCACAGCGGGCCCGGCGCTTCCGCCATCGCTTCCGCGCGCCGTAAATTCAGATAGTGCGTGGTGTTGCCGAGCGTCTGTTCCATCAAGTAGCCGATGGGTTTCGCGCTCAAAGCATCGCCCTGGCTTGGTCGAGCTCGCGACGATATGAGTCGCGCAGGTGGGGCTGGTGCGACTGTGCCAGGGCGGCCATCTGGAGCAGCGCTCGCGCCTCGCTCGTCCGGTGCCGGGCGATCAGGCATTCGGCGAGGTCGATGCGAGCCTGGGCGAGCCACGGGCTATCCGGATCGTCGAGAGACTGCCGCAGTTGCACCGCGCGGCGTAGATGGGCCTCGCCATCGGCGAGTCTGCCGGCGCGGCGTAATGCCTCGCCGAGCAGACGGCGGGTCTGCGCCTCGAGCTCCACGTACTCACTCGGTTTGGGCGATGCCAATATGTCCTTGAGGAGTGGCTCGAGCGCCTGGCGAGCGGCTTCGTGCCGACCCTGATCGAGATCGACGGTGGCCCGACCCAGTACCGCGCGCGTATATTCGCCGGGCAACTCACCGGGCGCGCGCGGCCAATCTTTGAGCACGCGCTCGAACAGGGCGGCGGCGGCCTGCGGATTACCTTCCGCCAGCGCAAGGCTCGCGCCGCGGTCCAGCGTCTGAGCATAGGCATGCGAGGTCTCGCCGATGTAGCGGCCGTACACGTCCAACGCCTTCGCGTAAAGCGCGCGCGCCTCCACAAGCTGACCTTCCGCGGCGAGCACGGCCGAGAGAGACGCGGCGCTGATGCCGTAGCGCAG
>Ga0116227_10012581_pt1 | contig 13692 bp, 7 predicted proteins | sample S1TSphgellanicum_FD_89693 | JGI IMG/M metagenome (GOLD analysis project Ga0116227, IMG submission 89693) | Host-associated microbial communities from peat moss isolated from Minnesota, USA - S1T2_Fb - Sphagnum magellanicum MG | ecosystem: Host-associated > Plants > Peat moss > Unclassified...
CACACAAAAATTTCAAATACCAAAGGCCAGATTCCTTCTCCCCTTTAAACCCCTCATTTTGAGGACATTTTCCTTTTTTTTTTAAAGGGCCCCTTCGGTTTTCGGGGTGAAAAAAGAAAAAAAAAAAAAAAAACACCCACAATCCAGCTGGCTGGCGTGACAACGAGCGATCATCGCTGGCCTTGGAAAAGCGGCGGCTCTCTGTCCTTGTCACGCTCTTGTTTGTCTCCTTTTCTTCGGAGCATTTAGTTTTCTACCAGGGAATCCAACAATCTGCATCCAACAATTTCTTTCACGATTGGAAGAATTCTCTAAAGTAGAGGTTGAGGATTGGAAGAGTTTTTGGTTCTTTTTGGTTTCTTTCAGATGGGTGCCATTTGGTTGTAAGGTCGTTGGTATTTGTAAGGGGGATTATTGGTGTCCTCTTTTGGAAGAAGGCATCTATGTTTCTTGGGAATCAAGTTTCTGCTTGCAATAATAAAACAATACATAAATTGGAGACTTCCGTTGTCAGGATGCAGCAGCTGGAGGTATAGTGACGGTTGCTTTTTCTGTTTATTTCTTTTTGTTTTTTTTGGGTGGGGTGGGAGGTTGTTTTCTTCTGGCTGCACTTTTCTTATAACTGGTTGCCAGCCACATTCAAGCGTGTCTTTTGATGGGTGGTCTGTAATTCCTTTTCTGTGAGAGATGGATGTTTTGGATCCTGTCTCTCCCATGGTTTTAATGCCAAAGTCTGGCCGTGGTGGTGGTGGTGGGCTCAAATCCTGCCAGACGCATGTTTGATACTACCCATGATGATCATCAGCCCCGCTTTGTTGCGAGGTCATTGTGTCAACTGATCTGACGCATGGAAAAAGTTTCTTGAGGAGGAGAGATTTGGGTGACCTCTTCTGTTGTACCCCGCTTCGCTTCTTGCCTCCAGATAATGTCTGCAAGGAGACAGGAGGCGTAAGGGTGAAAGACAATCAATCATCAGTCACGCTTGTCCTGAGTCACCACTTCATTTTCACTGCATCCTCAAAGTGATTGGAGCTTCTTCCTTGCTGGATCTGCATCACTCACGCCATATCTCATATGGGTGCGACCATACCTAAGATGGGTGTGACCATATCTCACATGGGCGTGACCATATCTGACCATATCTCAGATGGGTGTTTGAAAGTGCGATAGTATAGTAGGACAGACGAGGTAGAAGATGGCCTTGGGAGGAGATGCAAGGCAGAGACGCTTTTGGAAGGAGCTTCGTGGAGTACGGTTGCTGCAGAACCGGCTTGTAGCGGATTCACAGAGTCTCCAATCTGCTCCAACACAGCAGAGTGAAAGACTTGCCCTAAAGTAAGTAAGCAAGTAAGCAAGTAAGTAAGCGAGGCGTGTTTTTCCTAAGTGTGTGTTTTCATTAGTTTTCCAACTCTCACAAAAAGCTGTATGTAAATAGAAACTCTCAAGCCCTTATTTTCATTGAAGAAGAATGTTTGTCAAGATGAGGGGTGGTGTTGTTGTTGACACTTTGCAGGGTTGATCAGGTTGAAGAAAGTGTGGTTTTTGGGGTTCAGCAGCAGCAGGAGACACACGTCTTGAAAGCCTTGTGGAATCAAAGACCAGCATGTCTTCGAACTGTCTACTCTGGCAATGAAGGTTGGCTTAGGAGAAAACTGCTTTCTTTTGCACTTCACCTTTGCACAAAATTGAAAAACTGTTTTCATGATTATATTGATTCTTAAAATAGGCATTCATGTAAACCAGGAGATCGCAATCTATTGGAGACCATCGCCAATGTTGCAACATCCATACCCTTTGTCCTCATTGGCCTTCACACTCCAAGGTAACCAATTTTCAACCATATGGCCATGTGTGGTCAGTACTCACCAGCAGGACACTCAAGAGCTGGTATGGGGTTTTGGAGCTCTCAGTCCCAAAGGGAGCATTTTACATTTAGTTGTTCCTTGTAGTGCGTAGTAAAGGCAGCTAGGCACAGCTGTACATTATGCAGTGATGTTCTGATTCCTCAAGAGTGAACACTCACAGAGAGAGGTTATGACCACAATCATTCCTTACAGGTTGGATTGGGTTTTGATGGAAGGGACGAATGGCCTTCAATGTGTTATTGTGGGGTTTTCTTGACAATATTTTGGATACACTTTACATGTGGGTCTTCTCAGAGAATGTGTCCCACAAAAGATCATAACCTCACATCAGAATCTTAGTTGCAAAGGTTGGAAGAGAGGGATTCTATAACTCACCAACATTCAAGGATGACCAAAATGACTGAGAGGTTTGATTTTTTCATTCTGGTGAAATGGGTCTTAAATGTTTACTGCTGCAGGCGAAATCTGTCAACAAGTCTCTATGCAAACTCAATCATTGGAGTGGGCATGGCTTCAACAATGTACCATATTTCCCGGGGAGAGGCCAGGAAGTACACAAGATGGGGTGACTATGCTATGATTGCAGCCTCAACCTTGGTATGCACCATCCTCCCAGGTCCCGAGCAGAGAGGTGTTGATCAAATTAGTTTCGCCTCTGCATACTGACTACTCACTGTTTGTCTCGGACAGTGTTTGTCAACAGCTATAAAAAGGGAGTGTAATTTCTCAAGGATGTTGATTCTTTCATCAGCCGTGGCAATACCATTTCAGCCATTTCTGGTGACTGCTCTCCATACATCTCTCATGGAGGTTTTTTTATCTGCTTTTACTATCCCCCAGTGTGCTCAATTTTGTTCAGACAGTTCTTGAAGAACAAGCAGCTTATGTTTTATCCATTCATAGTTTTTCCTGCACCCTCTCCTTTTTAGCTGGCATGCAGAGTTTTATTTTAATTTGGATGAAGATCTTTTGAATTCCATGACTGAGGTCCTGCTGTCATATTCACAAGTTCATTAAAGAACACTCTTGAGTTTCATGCTCTCTGGCAGGCAACATTCGCTCGTAAAGTCTTGGAGCAGCCACGCTTGAGAAAGGCTTATACATGGCACACCGCATCAACTTTGGTAGGCGGTGCATTATTTGTAGCTGATGACATCTACCCCAACACACCTTATATTCATGCAGCCTGGCATCTTGCAGCTGCAGTTGGGGTTGCAACTCTGAACTCACTTTTAGAGTAATCAGGTGATGATCCAAGCTCCCTTTCTCAATGGAACCTTTGATCCAATTGAAACTTTTGGATTTTTTCCAGGCACAAAAGGTCTACAGTAGCAGTTGGAAGTAATGAGTTATTTGGATTTACTGATTTGTTGATATAATCCAATATGTTTGTTGTCTTCAGGAAATTCAAACTGCACCTTGAAACATCAATTGTTGGATAACCCATGTTATTTGATCCGTCGAAAAGACAAAACAGGGTATGAAGACCTACCTCTCATTTAGTTTAATGGTTAGCTGGTACTTAGGCTCGTTAAATTGTGGACTAGTCCCTCACACAGTAACAAGTTTCGCAACTATTTGAAGCATGCACATTATAACTGCCTCATTGAAAGTCTGCAGAACAAAACATGTCTGAATTGTATAGCTGACCAATTTCAGATATTCATATTGTAGCTTAGGATATTCTTGAGAGTAATATTCTAGCATTGAAGTATTTGAATCACTTGACCACATTCCAGTTAGCAAAGTATTTCCTATCCAGTTCAATTCCCTTTTTTCAGGGAAGGGAAGGGTGGGAGGGAAACTTGAACATTCTTTTGAGTTCAAGGGTTTTGCTCAATCACATGTTCTCAATGATGTTGCTAATTTGTTTTTTGATTGTTCTTTAGTCATCCCATATGCTATGTTTCCTATGTTGTTCTCATAGTTCCCCTTGTGTTCCTTGCCCAAACTATTGCTCTTTCAGCCCACAAAGGTGGTCAAAAAAATGAGAAAAATATATCTCTTCTCTTGGAAGAGTACAGTTTTGAGAATCTTTGAGGTGAGCAAATTGAAGAGGCTCGTGAAAAAGAGATCTTTTAAGCTTCAATGCACCCACCACTAATTCATAGAAAGCACTAGGGTAAGCTGGCCAGTGTCTAAATGAATAGCAGCTCAGCGGTCTCTGAATTCTAGGGGAGTGAAGTAATAACAATAATGCTCAGCGGTCTCTGAATTATAGGGGAGTGAAGTAATAACAATAATGCTCAGTGGTCTCAGAATTCTAGGGGAGGTAAGTAATAACAATAATGTCCAAAGAAAACTTGTAGCTTACCTTTTGATGCATCCAACCCAAGTTGAATTGTTGAAATTCATGGAGAAATGAGCAAGATATGGGCTCATTTTTTACCAAGTTTTGGGGGGGGGAGTTCTTGGTCAAAAATGAAAATCCCTGAAACATGTGAAACCTTGTAAATGTGCCTTATCTCTCTCATAAACGACAGCCAAAAGTTGGCAACTATCCACACCTATTGCAGCATCAAACACCATGAGCATGTAATTTGAACATTTTTAATTAAATAAATGTTCACATTCGTGTGTGGTTCTGATGAAACTGAAATAAGGTAGAAAATCAATGGACATGGGCATATTTGTGTTTGTTAAACCTTAAAATTCTTAACATGCATTTGTGGCACCCAAAATTGTGGGTGTGATGGTTGTGTTTTTCAAAGCCTCCATTTTGTACACTCATGCCTTGGAGCCCCCTTTGCTCTCCAAATCTTTTGCGTGAAAATTTTGTCAAGGATTCCTCCATCTTGCAAAAGCAATTGTGAAGTAGCTTGACGTTGTTGGAAAATGCAAGCTTCATCTTCCTTTTCTTGGTGTTGGTGTTATTGTTCATAAAGCTTTTCCTCTTCCTAGTTGAACTTAAGGTTTCTTTCTTCTTGTTCTTAGTTGAACATAACTATTGATTTAATTGTTTTCCTCTTCCTAGTGTTGGTGAGCTCATGCTCATGAACTCTTCCTCTTCTTGGTGTTGGTATTCTTTTTCATGGAACTCTTCTTTTTAGATCATGGTTGAACCTAGCTATTAATTGTATCATCTTTTTATTCTTAGCATTGGTGAGCTCCTATTCATGAAGCTCTTTTTCTTCTTAGTGTTGGTGCTCCTATTCATGAAGCTTTTTTTCTAGTTCCTAGTGAAACCTAGCTGTTGATTTGATCATTTTTATTTTCTTAGTGTTGGTGTTCATGTTTTTAAAACTTTTGTTCCTTGTTCAATCCTTACTATTGATATGATCATCTTCCTTTTCCTAGTGTTGGTGCTCGTACTCATCATGTTTTTTTTCTTGGTTCGATCCTTGTTTCAAACCCCCCCAACTCTTTTGAACCAATACCACCAACTATCACATGTACTCCATTTTGAAAAGGTGTTGGCTTGGTCTGTGGTCTACAACCTTCCTCTTCAATTGTATTAGGTTTATTGATAATCTAAATTCTTGCATACTTAAAATCCATTCAACTATTATTGCAACCTTTTCATTTGTTAGTATTTTGAATGGCCCTATTTTCCTGGATCTTGTTTTGTTATTCAAATTATCCAAAAAAGAAATAAAAGGTATAATTTATTGTTTAACGACCTTTTTCAATGAATATTTCCCCCTTTAAAATCAAATCCACAACCTCCTCCAATGCTTGATTTTGCCATTTCTTTATGTTTTTTTATGGTGGGAGTTTATTAACTTTTGGTTTTCTTTAATGTTTTGTCTAATGAAAATAGTGGTGGAAGGTTTTTTGTTGAATGTTGGTCAGTCCAACGTCCAACATACCACTTCTTTGCTTGGAAAACACGTTTAAATTCATGATGGTTTAACCCCTCTTTGCCCAACCTCCATGAACTAGGGGGTGTAAGCTTCATACATGTTAAAGGTATCCCCCTATTATTTCTGAAATCAAACCAAAAGAAAAAAAAAAAGTTAGTTAAGTCAACATAATGTTGTTGTGCATGTTAGTGTAGATTGCCATTTAAGGACAAGAGAACATGGAAGTCTTCAAAGTCTTCCCACTTTAAACTAACATTTGATGTTATTGTGCAAGTTGTTAGAGTGAATCTCAACATGTGTGGTTGATGTGTGTAATTTAGAGTTGGCGTTTGACCTTTCAATTCTAGAATGTGGGACTAATTGTTGGATTCAACGAAAGTCCAAAAATTGCTTGAACTTTTCATTGTAAAGCTTATTTATGAAATCAATCCCTATTTCAATAATGCCATTTGTTCTCTCAACTAAGAAAAAAAAACCTTATTTCTACTTTATTTTTAGATTTGGATTTCCTAATTATATTCCATGCCTAAAGACAAAATTACACTAGGACATAAAAGTTTTTTTCCAAGGTTAGTCATTTTTTATACTAGTTGATATGAAAAACATATTTGAGGAATGAGATTGTCAAACATGAATGAGGTGGTGCTAACATGAGTTGTTTTCTAAGAGGAATCAAAATCTGCAATTTTGGTGAGAACCCAAAATGTTCAATTTGCAGGAAAAGACCAAGGTGGGCTACTAATTTGATAACTTCTTTGACTTGTAGGATTTTAAAACAATATTGTGTTAAGATTGTTTAATTGTTGAACATCTTTATGCATTAATGGAAGTTTGTGCTCATTAATTGTTTGTTCCATGCCTTTTAATGTGATAGTTAAACAGCCAAAACCAAATATTTGTTTGTTTGTGTTGTTGAAATTATTGTAAGAAATCCCCCAAATGAGAACCACAAACTTGTGTGTCCTCAAAACCTTCATAAATATGGTCCAAAATGGGTATCGTGTTCAAATTTTATTTTCCTCTTCTTAGCCAATTTTGTTTATAATGATTTAAAAAGCATTTATAACCAAATGTTTAAAACCCCATTCCCTTGTGCAATATTGGATTTCAATTCAAATGTTTGTATTAAAACAAGACAATTGACAACCCATCACCAAACATATCCATATACAAGGGGAAATCAAGATCTTTTTTTTTGGGTTTTACACACACCCATAGATGAACACAAAAATTACAAAATGATTAACATTTTAAATTATTTTTTAGCACACATGTTTTCATTTATGCATTTCGTCTTAAGCATGCATGTGAATATTCATGCAATTGTGCATGATTGTTTACCAACTACATCTAAAATAACCAGTGTGTTCAATTACCAACTAATGTTCAAACATTAACCAACTTACCTTATCGAAATTTTTGTTATCCTCACATGATTTCATTTCTTTCTTCACATTTATTTTCACAAAGTTATTGTTAGTCCCATCAACATCAAATGAATCAATTGTCTCATCATGTAAGAAATGCACTCAAGAAAAATTGAAAATTTAATTGTTGCACTACAAGTTGAAATGACTTGCTAAAAAGTGTGCCATGTGAATTAAATTCCATTACAATCCATTAAATAATGCAAATGGGTTTCCACTTAACCATCATTACAATGTGGCCAAGTAAAATCCAAATGCAACTTAGTGAGTTAAGAGCATGTTAACAATCTTTTGTTCAAAATGAATTAGATTAAAGTAACCAAATTCCTTGGTTGTAAAACATGCCATAATTGGTTCAACAAAAGTTACAAATGGTCTAAGTCAAAACCAACATCAATCATCTCTTGCATCCACATATATGTTTGCTACCTTTCAAGCAAAATAATTTTGTACCTTCTTTTCATAGTGTAACCAAATAAGTTCACTAGGCCAATTTTTGGGAAGTTCATCAACTTCCATTCATTTGGTATCCTTGAGGTCAAAAGGAATGTCATTGAATACATGATATGAAGATTACTGAAGATCAACTACTTTAATACCTTTTTGAGTCTAATTGGGTCTTGTTTTATCTTGCCCTCTTTGACATTCTATCAAACATCCACAATGGTTATCCAAAATTTGAAAGCTTGAATTTGTTTATTGAAAAGAACCAAGTGCAATCCTGAGGCATTTGTTGCCACGCTTTCCCATTTGGTTGGGTTTGATTAACCTTCCAAAAAAACAAGGCTTTTCCAAGGCTTTTCATTAGAAGGAAGTCTTCAAATTAATAATTTTGCCAAAAGAACTTTTGCTTTGGTTTGTGGGTCCATGGTTCCAAGTCCATTAGAAGCAATAAAAACATCCCATTTCACTTTGGTTCTCACCTTTTCCTTACGGCTATACCAAATAAAATTTCAAATGGGTCAAGATTTTCAATTGAATGCACATGTTGGGAATTGGGTTCCAATAAGCTATTCTAAATTAGACAATTACTAAGAGGATTTGGTTTGCAACTAACACCCTACCTACAAGAGGGAGTTTTTCAATTGACCAATTAATGAACTTTGCCTTAATCATTTGTGTCAACCATTCATAATTGGTTGCACTAAGCAATTTGAACCTTATAAGCATGTTTAACTACCTTATGCCTTGGCTATTTGAAACCCATTTCATTTTATCCTTATTGCCCTAGCTTAAATTTTGAGGTGTTTTGGGTGCCAATATGCTCGTGGACTTTGTTTAATTGATTTTAGCATTGACTACTTTGTAGAAAATGTAAAAAATAAATTTTGCTTGTTGTCAACTTACCTTTCTAAAAAATGTGCAATATTGTTAGCAAATGATTGGTCCCACACCATATTTCCATTGGGCTAAATGAAACCCTTAACCTCAAAGTGAGGATAGTTTAACATGTCCCCAAATGCATCAATTGCCAAAATGAACAAGTAATGAGATAACAAACAAATTTTATTTGATCAATTTGGATAAAGGAAAGGGCTCGTTCAATTCACCATTCAATTTCATTGAAGAAGATATTCTTACTTGAAGGGTGTCCATGCCCATTTGACTTAGGTTTTGTTGAAACCTAAAACATTTAGAATTGAAAAAAGAAAATTCTAATTGATTTTATTGAAAGTTTTTTCAAAATTGAGAAGGAGTGATGCTAATTTTCTAATTACTGACCATTTGCCCATTCCATGGTGTCACTCGTTAAGAATATGTTATAAAAAATGTTCTTATTTTTAATGAACCCGATTTGGTTTTATCTTGCAATGAAGGGCAAAAACTCTTATAACCTAGTTGCAAAAATCTTGGCAATAATGTCAAAACATTCGCAAGAATTTATTTTAATTTTCATGGGCAGTTCATGGGGGGTTCAAAGGTGGTTCAAAGGTGGCTCAAAGGCACATTGCCCCCCTTTCATGTTGCCATCAAAAAATGGATGCAAAAAGCCCTCTTCTACATGGGATGGTTTTCATTATTTCCCTACCCAACACTATCCCAAAGGGGTTGGGAGTTAGTGCCAAGGTTGGGCATGTATTAACTTTTGAACATTTTAGCTCATAGTAGTATTAAATATTTTTTAAAAAATCATATAAATATAATACTAATATTGCATCTTTTTAAATATCTTATATGAAAATATTATTGGTATGGGATTAAAAAACAACTTTCACATCAACTTGGTCCTATTATTATGATCCAAGGCTAGTTTTTGGCCAGTATGTGGTAGGTATATACTAAATATTTAAATTAATAAAGCCTTAAAATTAAATTGGTATTTTATTTAAGTCTTTGCCAAGTAAGAAGTAGTACCAAGTTGGTATTATTGCATGTCCTTACTAGGGACACATTGGTACAAGGTTGGTTATATTGCTTTAGTTCACAAGAGTCTAATCAATTCTTTGATACCAAGATCATTTCAATCGATATACCAAGGTTCTAGCCTATTACCTACCCAACACAAATTTATAGCTTTCAATTCTATGAAAGTTTTCCTATAGCCTTTTATAAAGCCATAGCAAAAGCTTCTAGCAAATTTGGAGATAACCTTGTAAAATGAAAATTTTCATCCACAAGAGGTGGGCATTTTTCTTTTGAAATGTCCATCCTCTTTTTTTCTATGATAATGCAAAAAAAAATGGAAAACAAATATCATAGGTTTTTAATTTTTACAAATGTTGGCTGAACAATGGTTTTTTTCAATACTAGATTGGGTAAGGTATTTGAAAAAAATAAATTTATGTCACACTAGGTATCAAACAACTAGATTTTGAAATTTTAATGGACCCATGTAATATCAATTTGTATCTTTAAACAATACCCATGGTTATCAATTTGGTCACATATTATATTTGGCAATATTTGCATATTATGCATAAGGGTTGGTGTTTTGAATATCTTATTCAAAAAATTCATAATACTCATTCATTATAAAATGGTAGGTTTTTTAAAGTAGAGTAAACATGTCGTCAACTAAACATCATTTGATGACCAGACACCCTTTTTGTGCATACTAATGTTGGTGAATGGTTGTAACACTATGTGCAAGCATTTGAATGCAACCTTATGATCAAATGCCCAGTCTTGAAAAAATGTGTTTGATTTTTTTATATAATCCAAATGATTTTTTTGTGTGGTTATGGGCATGGAAACAAACATTTTTTTTAAAAAAAAACACAATGTTATATGTAGTCATGTTTAGTTCTAGGAGAATACCATCACATTGTAATGCACATATTTGAAAACAAATATGGTGGCATTAAACCTTTTTAAAGGTGGGTTTAATAGAGAACCAATTAAACAAAATGAAAATAAAAAATATAGTGTTTAGTTGTGGGGGTGTAGGCTCCCATTAAAGGGCATGAAACTACTCATTAATAAATCTTAAATCTTAACAAGGATAAAAAATAGTTCCCAACTTTGTTTATAATTTTAAAGTTATAATGTTGTAATGCTAAAAAATTATGATCTGCCAATGATCGTAAAACATGTATTCATACCTAGCTATAGGTAAAATATCAAAATTCAAACCTTGTTTGTATTAAAAAGAGGTTATAATATTGCAACACTAATATAAAAAAGGTGTTGAATAGGCTAATTATGACCAAATGAAATTACTAGATTTGATGGTTTGAATTTTTTTCTAGTTATTTTGAATGAATATATGTTTTGGAGCAACACCACATCGGAGAATAGTAGTTAACTTAAGGTTTGATAACCAAACGATGTTTTGCCCTTTTTAGGGTTTTGATTTCAACCCTTGAATAAAAATGTTTGGGTTTTTCAAGGAACATGATTAGTTTGAATTTGAGAGTGTTCGGTAATAAGGTGGATTTGTGACATGTGTCAATGTAAGGATGTATGTTGATAGGATTTGCATTGATTGAACATAGTTAGAAAAAATGTTTCATGATTTGTTTTTGTTGGATGATGAGACCAAAAACTTTTAGAAGCCATATCTTTTGCATTTGTAGTTATTATCCAATGATCTAAAAAACATTAGGTGTGCCCACAACTGCTCTATAATTCATCTTTGGACCCTAGAGGCAACTGATGTATGTTTAGATCATAAAGTTCCTCTATGTTTTTAAGTGTACTATGATTAGCCAATTTACCATATTTTACAAGATGTTGAAAATAATGGTCCTTTTTAACATTTCCATTGATCCTTTAGAATTCTCACAATTCTCACAAACCCTATTACATATTTAATTAAGTATAAGTTCATTCAACCCATCAACGCACAAGTTGGATTCTCGTAAACTTGTTTCTAGCTCACCTATCTAGTTTCTTTTTAATGTGCAAAGTTCATGTGGTTATAGTGATTTCCCATCGTGAAGTTTTTATGGTCATTGTTCGTGGGTTGTCCTCTAGTGTTCTTAGAATGTGATGAGGGTATAAATCAAGTTCCTAGATGTTCTAACTCCAAGTTGTTGTGTGTGCATATGTTGGCACACATCATCGCATCAAGGCATAAATTATTGTTATTTTTGTGTGCATTGTGCAAGCGCTAGCATTAACGTGACCCCTTGTTCTTAATTGAATAAGGTCTTCTCCTAGTGCTAAATAATAATTACTATTCCTCATTTTATGCATATTTTTTTCTTTTTCTTGTGCATGTTGGCTTGTGAATGTTATGGATCATCAATGAACCCATGATTGCCACTTAAAATTCAAAGGAGTTTGAACCTCTTTAGTTCAAGCTTTTTGTTGCTCCTCAATTCTTGTAATAATAATTATTGTTTTTACACCATTGTTATTGTTAGCTTGTGGCAATTCATTTCTTGTTCCATTGCAAGTGATCCCGTTTATTTTTTTTGCAATCTTCAATGGAGTTCGAAGCTCTATGGTTTGAGCTTCTTGTTAAACATTTGGTTCAAATTTCTTATTGAACATCCTCAATTTTCACAACAAAAATTGATGTTCTTATTCCATTGTTTTTCCTAGCTTGTGGCAGTTCATATTTTTGCTCCATTATTGGTGACCCCATGACCTTCCAACTAGTCTTCAAAGGAGCTTGAACCTCTTTGGTTCAAACTCCTTGTTATTCTTTAGCTCATGGCCCTCTTGCATAATGACTTTTTATGTTATTGTTATTCCTCAGTTTATGGCCCTCTTATTACTTTTGTTTCCCCATTGTTGTTCTTCATCTCCCATGATGTTTTTGTTCATCCTCTTTCCTTGGTTTACACCTTTCGCAACTACTACTCTTCATCACATTCTTTTTCATCCTTTCTCCTTGGTTTGAACCTCTCACAACTACTGTTTTTCATCATGTTCTAGTTTCATCCTTTCATTGGTTTGGACCTTTCATAATTTCTATTCCTTGTAACTTTTTGTTCATCATCAATACTAGCTACTATTTTTCCTAATTGTGCCACCTTAGCAACAACACCTCCTAACTTCTTGTTCATTTTCACCTACAATTATTTTTTCTTTTAACTATTTTATCCTTGTAGTAGTCGCTCCTCCTCCTAGTTGTTCCACCTCAGTAGTTGTTGCTCTTTCTATTAACTATTCCACCCTAGCAATAGTCCACCCTAGTAATAACTGTTGTTCCTTCTAGTTGTTCCACCTTAGAAGTTGTTGTTCCTTTTCTTATTTATTCTACCCCGACATTAGTTGATATTCTTGACATTTTATTCATCTTCAACTACAGCTCCTCCTCCTCTTAGTTATTCCACCCCAAAAATAATCATTTTTCTTAATTTATTATTATCTTCAATTGTAATTACATTCCATTTTTTAGTTATGCCCCCCTAACAACAAATATTCTTCTTAACTTTTTATTCATTTTCAATTGTAGCTATTTGTCTTTTCAACTATTCCACCCCAATAATAGTTGCTCCTCCTAATTTTTTTTTTCATATTCAATTTTTAGCTACTTTTAAAAAAAATATTCCATCGCAATAGTAGTTGCTCCTCTTGATTTTTTGTTCATCTTCAACTGCAACTACTTTCCCTTTTAATTATTCCACCCCAACAATTAATCATCCTCCTAACTTCTTGTTCATCCTTAGCTATAACTATTCTTCTTTTTAAACTAATCCACCTTAACAACTCTTCCTCTTACCTTATCCTTCATCCTCAACTGCAAATGCTCTTCCTTTTAGCTATTCCACCCTAGTAGTAGTTATTCATCCTAATTTTTTATTTATCTTTAGTTATAATTGTTCTTTCTTTTACTTATTCCATCCCAACAATAATTATTCCTCATAACTTTTTGTTCATCCTTAGCTACAACTATTTTTCCTTTTAGTTATTCAACCCCAATAATAGTTGTTCCTCCTCTTTATCTTTTTGTTCATTGCTTGTAACAATTGCTACTTTTCTTAATAATTTGGTTCATGTTTAGTCCAACTCCCTATTGTTCATTTTCACTTTGTTCTATTTCATTGAAAATTAGACCCCCCCCCCCCCCCCCACCCCCCCCCCACCCCCCCACCCCCCCCCACCGCTCCCCCTCCGCCCCCCCGCCCCCGCCCCCCCCCCCCGCCCCACCTCCCCCCCCCCCCCTCCCCACCTCCCTGCCCCGCCCCCACCCCCCCCTCTCGC
>Ga0116227_10012582_pt1 | contig 13692 bp, 14 predicted proteins | sample S1TSphgellanicum_FD_89693 | JGI IMG/M metagenome (GOLD analysis project Ga0116227, IMG submission 89693) | Host-associated microbial communities from peat moss isolated from Minnesota, USA - S1T2_Fb - Sphagnum magellanicum MG | ecosystem: Host-associated > Plants > Peat moss > Unclassified...
AAAAACTTAATTATTGTGGCAAAGTCTGTCAATTATTACTTGTAGGTATGGTATTTGGAAGGCATGGATATTCCTGAGTGCCTCTACTCCTTAAGAGTTGGAAGGAGATTATGCCTACTTCAAGTTAGATTTACAGGAAGGTGATGAAGGGAATAATTAATAAATAAATTTTAATTCTATCTCATTCATATAGAAGCTATAGGGTAATGCCAAAAATGAGTTGGTGAGTGTTGTTTTGTTAGTGTTAAGGAGGGGGTAAATGTGTTGAGATATCTTACCCCTAGGAATATAAATATATATATGCTTTTAAAGATTTAGGTCAATGTGAGTTAGAAGGGACCAAAATTGGTAAGGAAAAACACTCCTTAAAATTCATTTTGGAAATTGTTTTTTACACTATGTCATATTGTGACAAAAGCATACAGGTACTAGTTTTAAAGTTCAATGATGAACCTATGTTATTGACTATTGAGGGCAAATGGCTTGAAGCAATTGTGCATATGATAGAATCTAAATTCTTGGATTTGCCTAGTACAAAACAAGTTCAACTCTTCATTTCAATTCACATTTATAGTAAATTTTGCTTGTTGATCACATCTGCCCTTGTTGGCTTTCAAGAAGACATCCAACAATTTATTCCACAAGTGAAAATAGATTTAAAAGGCAAAACTTTCGTTACTCCTTTGACAATTATTCCTAATGATAATGTCCAATGGAGTGTGAAATGCAAGCTTGATTTTGTTGAATCAAAATCAATTTCTAAACAAAAACCCTCTTCAACATTAAAGTTGTTGATAGCTTTTATGTGACCTTTCTATAATTACCTTTAGTATACAAATAATTTATATATGTAAAAACTCCTTATATCAAAATTTTGGTTTAAATAGCCCATATTAGATAATCATTTTCATAGTTTTTCCTAGAGGAAAAGGAAAGTTCTCATCCATTAATTTTCGTCAAGTGCCAAAAACAATTTTAAATGCAACATTTTGTATGTGAAGTGAGTTTTTAATGAAAGCAATTTTTTCAATACAAATAGTTTTCTTAATGCATGCATTTTTTCAATGAAAGTAGTTTTTCAATGCAAGGATTTTTTTTCAATGAAAGTAGTTTTTCAATGTAAGTAGCTTTTCCAATGAAAGCAATTTTTCAATGTAAATAGTTTTTTTTTTCATGAAAGTAGTTTTTCAATGTAAGCAATTTTTTTCATGAAAACAAATTTTCAATGCAAGTAGTTTTTTTTTCATGAAAACAATTTTTCAATGCAAACAATTTTTTTTTAATGAAAATAATTTTCAATGCAAGAACTTTTGTTAATGAAAGTAGATTTTCAATGTAAATGATTTTCCAATATAAGTAGTTTTTCAATGCAAATAATATTTCAATGTAAGTAGTTTTTCAATGAAAACAATTTTTCAATACATGCAAATTTTTCATACAAAGTTTTTTTAATATAATTTTTTTTCAATGCTAACAAGTTTTCAATTCAAGCAAGTTTTTCATATAAATAATTTTCCAATATAAAGAGTTTTCCAAAAAAAAAAAAAAAGTAAATAGTCTTAAATGAGTCATTAATTTTATTTTTTTTGAATGTGTTTATGTGGGAACCATGTTTTTATTTATATAAATTTTCATTAAATTAAAATTAATAGTAATGGAAACTCTTTCATTAAATTTTGTTGATTCATCATTTGAACATGTATTGCATTCATATGGCCTTCATTTAGTTTCAATGTATAAATATGAAATAAGCAACTATCTTTTTAATTCTATATTTTATTTATTTAATAATCATTTATCATCTTTTGAATTGAGGCAAAATAACATGGCACATTTAAATCAATGTTTATTATTAAATACAGAAAAAGTTCAAAAATGTTATATTCGAGAATTAAATCCAAGTTTTTTGTTTGATTTGCATCAAGGCATGGTCACAAATGAACATTAATATGTGACAAAAATGACATTAAATGTTAATATGGAAGGTTTGTGGGGAGATTTCAGTACAATATTTTGGATAGTTAAATATCTACATAGGCCAATTTACATTTGGAGTAAAGTATCAAAATGCATTGTGTCTCGATGTGGCATGGATTTTCAATCTATCCCCTTACATATAACATACAATTTTCAACATTTTGAACCAATTCAACATGTTAATGGTATATATAGGTCTTCACCTATTTTTCAAGTTCATAATTCCAAAGTTAACATAAATTTAAATGATTTTCCATTTCCCTTTCATAAACCTTTTCGAAATCAATGATGCAACAACTTCCTATTCAATTATCACAACTAACTACACGTTTTTATTAGAATGAAAAAATCTGATTTTGCATTAATGAATATTTTGAAAAATAGTTGGGATTCACCATTGGAGTATGTTGTTTCATTGTTCAATGTTTTTTAAAATACAAATATTACTGAAAATCAAATTAGAAATAATATTCAATACTTACAAATGTTTTCGAAAAAACAACACAAATGTTCGTGTTAATGAAATTTTGTTTAATGTCGTGATGTGTAGTGTCATGATGTACAGTGTCGTAAGGGTGTAAATCCATAGTAAATTCTACTAAACAAAAAGACTAAAACTAGCCAAAGGTAGAAACTATTCAACCAAAAAGAGATGCATGCACATATATATATAATGCATAAAAGGAGGTTGAGATGAAATTCTCATGTATATTGAATTGCAAAGAAGGAAGAACATGTAATGTATGTAGACGATGGCTGTGCAATGGCCATCGTGAGCATCTAGAAATCCAATCTGACTATGGAGGAAACTCTCCTGACAAAGGAGTTCTAGAAAAACTAAAAAGAGAAAACAAGGGCTTAGCCTTTTATACAGCCGCTAACAAACTGAAACCCTAAGTACCTAATAGCATACAGTCACTTAACACTATACATTAACCCTAAAAGTGCACATTAACCTTAAAAGGCATGATGGGCATGCCCATAATTGACCATCATGTATGAGGCCATGTACGGGCATGACAGCTGTCATGACGTGTAGTGTTGTGACGTACGGTGTTGTAAGGGTGTAAATCCAAAGGTAAACTCTACTAAACAAAAAGACTAAACCAACCAAAGGTAAAAACTATTCAACCAGAAAGATATGCACGCACATATATATACAATGCATAAAAAGAGGCTAAGATGAAATTCTCATGTATCCCCCCTCAGACCTAAGCTGGGAAAAGCGTGGCATGGTCTAAGTAGAAATCACAGTGCTGTAGGAGAACATGATGAATAATACCAAATGTCAGCAGGAACTTGAGTGAGCTCTGGCTTGAAGTAGAAGAGATGGTATCCACCATTACAGTTATCGCAAAACAACATATGATTAACATTATCTGTCCTCTGACATACCTGACATAGATAATCAAGTGGAGGAATCCAAGTCGACGTGATGATGGTAGGATCCAAATTTGGCAGGTGGTAGGGCGCATAGTTTTTGGAGTGATCCTGAATTGTGCGTCCATCAACTCCTTGCAACTCCAACACACCGGTAGGCCTGATTGCCTTAATCCTTAAGATAGTGCGACCGAAAAAAGTGTCTAAAGTATCATTAGGTTGCTGTTGGAGATACAAAAAATCACTAACATCAAATTATTTCACCTTAAGTTTGTAGCTGCCACCTCGTGTGTGTGCATACCGTAAGGTGTTTTGATGCTATGCAATGGATAAGTTCTCCATGGCCATGGGACATGAAATTGATTTTTGCTACTTGACTTGGGATGAAACAAATTTTCATGTCAAGTCGTTATGCTCATTGCAAAACAAACAAGTGTTTTGCCTTTCATGTTCTTGTGCTCTTGCTTTAATGCTTTTGCAAGTAGTGGTGAGAGTAATGCGCTTGTGTGTAGAAAAAGTTAGCAATTCAAAAAGGTGTAGAGAGTTGTAAAGGAGTTTTGGGTGTGTGCCATGAACTATTTTAAAGATTTAATGTGGGTGCCAACAATAGTGCAAGGAGGGGGTGGCATTGGAACACCCATATGTTTGGAAAGAGGCTCAAGCCTTACTGAAGGAACTTGATTTGATTTTTTAAAAAGTTTGAATATAGTATTTGAACCTTGAAAATCCCTTGGGGGTTTTGTAACTTTTTTGGTGATCTTCATTTTTTTTTAGTCTATTGTTATGTATTTTAACCTTTCAAAACCCCTAAGGAAATTTGCAACTCTATTGGTGATCTTTATTTGACTTTTTAATTTTATTACTATAATTTCAATGTTCAAAACCCCTAGGGGAGGCTTTGTAATTGTCTTGGTGATCTTCATTTGATTTGTTTTGAATTTGTCGTTATATTTTCAAAACTCTTAAGGGGGTTTGTAGTTTTCTCATTAATATTCATTTGATTTGTTTTGAGGTCTCTTTGGAAACATCTCATAAAATTTATTTGTTTTGATTATGTTTCCGTTTGGAAGGTTCAATTTCACTTCATTAGGTTTTGTGAATGTGATTTTGATTTTCAAAACCTTTTTATAAGTCTACCCTACCATTTGGGGGTCCAATTTGATCTCATTAAGTTTTATGGGTATAATTTTAATCTTCAAAACCCTTCAACAAGTATGCAGCTCCATTTGGAGGTCCAATTTGAAGTCATTAGGTTTTGTGGGTATGATTTTGATCTTCAGAACCCTTGATGATACATTTTGGTTTATAGTTATGAAATTTAGTGAATGTTGATTTGGAAATTTAGGGATTTAAAAAATTGTTTGTTTAGGTGTGAATGTGAATGTTGTGTGTGTTTGGGGTTTTTTTTAAATGGCAAGCTTTCCAAATATAGGTGAACTCATGGTAGAGATTTAACAATTTGAATCTATTGCCTTGTTCAAAGGAAACAAGTTCATAAAAAAAATGTGCCATCACAAATTGTGGAGTCTTCACAACTCGTCACACTCATACAACATACACTTTATTGCCTATAGCAGTGGTAAATAATAAGTGTCCCAATTGATTCCAATTGCAATGTGGAAAACAATCTACCAAAATTACCAAAAATCTTACCATGCATCACAATTTGTGAAGGACACCTTAAAGGACTATCATGTAACACCTTGTAGGAGTTGAAGATGAGCAACCCAAATGATTAGGAGGGGTCTAAAAGGGCAACTTTATAAGGTGACAAGATATTGGAACATTTGAAAGCCATAGATGGACACATTGCAATAAACATATTGAGGAGGCAACAAAGTTTCCTTGAACATGCACATGTGTCTTCCACCCCATCCCCAATGCCTAGCTTTCTTAATTCATTTGATTCAAATGAATTTAACATTGTTGTTATTACCTCTAACTTTAACATTATGATTCCCCTAGGTGAAAGACAAGCTCCAAGTGAAAAGTTCATGACCAAGAATGAAATGTTGATGGTGCAATCCAAAACCATGATAAGCATGGCAACAAACTTGTGAGTGCAATCACATTCCAATGAACCAAAAAGGCATTAAATGTTAAACGTGAAAAATAAAAAATCTATTTACATTTTGCCATTTGAAACCATGGTAATCATAACAAGGTTTTTTTTTCATTTCTATGAATGTCAAATAAATTCAAATTAAAAAAATGTATGATCCAATTTTAGGTTTTATTTTAGGACATTTGAAAATGAACAACTATTGTTCCAAAAATAGACAAATTTTTAAAGGACTTTCCAAAGGATTCATGTAAAAAACTTATTTTGAAAAAATAAAATTATAAGGACCTATTAGCCACATAATACATTCAAAAAATTCATAATTTTAAAGATGTGTTATTCTAAAAATAAAAAATTCAAATGATTTTTGGTACAATTTGAAATTGTGATCATTTTTCAAGATAAAACACTAAATTTGCAAGGAATATGCATAATTAAAAATTTTCATATTTATTAAATGATGTATTGAGGCAAATATATTTTAAAAATATAATAAGTTGCCAAAGATTTCATTCAAAAATTCATTTATATGAAAAAGTTATTTTTGAACAAAAAGATTTATAGTCCTTTATTTACAGTAATATCGTTGGCTATTTGACTTCGTTTGCACCCTTCTCCTTCACCATTAATGCTTGTGATCATTATGCTTCCTAATAAGCAAGATTGACATTAACCATAAAAGGAAAAACAAAATGAAAATAAACAACTTGAAACTAGCTAGGGAGATAGGAGTCTATTACTATTTAATGACAAAGATTTAACAAGGCAAGATGAAGATGGTTGATTAGTTGGACAAGATTAAGACATTTCATTAGTTTGATTTTCAAAATTTTGAAGGGAAAATACATAAGATGTAGTTATGGAATTTGATGAAAATTGGGAATTTTTTTGTTTTGATACACATAAATGGACTTAAAGAGTTGTTGGAGATATAATAGAGACACAATATGTAGTTTAGAGTTTTGTTGGACTGTGAACCATATTTCATGTTTTTCATTTTTTATTTCTACAGTTTACGTTATAGATGTTTAATACATTCAATTCTAAGTAAAGAGGACAATAGAATATTAATGAAAAAACAATGAACGTATTCTAAAATTGTTGTGTTATCTAATTTAAAACCATGGAACTATAATCACAAATTTTGCTTATCTAGGATAATTCAAAATCTAGGAAATAAGGGAATTATAATTTTAATAAGAAAATTGTGTGAATACAATATATAGATATAATGGAATGAGTGGAAACAACATAGTATACATTGAATTGTTTTAAGTAGGCAAAGAACAATTTTGGGTAAAATCTGCACCTACCATTTGGTGACCATCTTGGATTTTATTTTATTTTGAAACAAACACAAGAAAAATATCATGAAAAGTTTGGATTTATTAAGAGTGTTGTTTTCTATCAATGTCAAAATTCATAAGAGGATATATTGTTTATGAAGATCTTGATTTTTAAGTTTTTTGGATGTAGAACATGAAGGTCTAAGCGGTAAAAGTTGTAAAGATTTAAGTTGGAAGTATACAAAAGTTGAAAGAAATTGATATTAATAGAACAATATTAATCAAATGGTGATTTCAAGTTTGCAGAGGTAGATGGATCAAGACGATAGGTGTTAAAACATGAATTCAAATCTTTAAAAAAATCAAAATACATACCACAAAGTGTATGAAACACCAAACATGGGTACAATTTTGGAACCAGGAAGTTTGCAAACAAAAGAACAACATGCAAGACATTAGGTGTTTTTAGTTGAAGTTGGAACAAGAATAGTAGTGTGGACATGGGGTCCGCATAAATGCCCTGGTTAAAAAAGGTGATATCTAGTGAGAGGGATCAGATTTAATGTATATCCAAGAGAAGGGGGTTGTCCATGCTTTCCAAGTGCCATTTGTTGTTCAAGAACATTGGGAAGAAAAAAATGTAAGGGACAACTTGTTAATGATAGACCCTAGAATTTTTTTAAGTCCTTGATCTGTGAATAATTGGAAGAATGATTATAATAGGTGCACAAACTTACCATTTATGTACAAGTTAGCATCACCAAAGTATCATGAATCAATAGAAGACTAGGATGTGGAAGATAATTACAATCCCAACATCCCAAAGGGTGTAGATGCAAATTGCCCAAGAATGTTTGTGTATGATGATGCACAAGTGAATGTTTTGGAGGAGGCATTACCATTTCAAATGGACCACAAAAGTAGAATAATTGGAAGAGAAAAAAGGAATCCATAACATAAAAGTTACAATTCCGTGGATTCAACCAAGTTGGTTCAAACTCTTTTTCTGTGGTTTGAATGGACACAAGATGACAAACTATCCAAAATTTGCAAAGATGCATGAGATGTTCCAAGGGGAAAATGCATCAAACTCAAATGGAAAAGTGGTAGTTGATGTTAAAATAATCACTACACAAGTGAACATAGTAGACATAAATGTTGCTACCAAAAGCATAATCACATAAGAATATGTGTTCCAAGAGAGAGAATCATGGAAGAACAAAACTACTATGGATTGGGAAAAAGAAGAATTAAAAAAAAAATGATGGTAGACAACATACAACAATTATAGAAGGCACATAATACAAGTGAAGGTTGTTCTATATCGATGCAACATGGCGTGGTATGTTGGAAGGATGGAATGCAACATGGCTTGGTATGTTGGACACGACACCTTCTTTAGAAACCTCTAAACCTCAATAATCTATAGTTTCATAAAGTAAATTGATATTGGTAGAAAAAATATTTCAGGATGTCAATAGACAAATGTTGGAAACCAACTATATTTTGAATTTGGGGCAATTATTGAAGATGACTCCTAAGTTGAAAAAATATTTATGGCAAATAATGAAACTAGATAAACCATAGAATGTAGCAAAAGTAATCATAGAAAAAATAGTACCATTTGTAGTACTAAAAACAACAACAACAATTATAGCCATTGATAATCATATGGTGGTTATTTAGGTACAAATCAAGAAAAATATTGTAAAGAATGTTTTGTTAGCTAGGGATCTAAAGTTAACATCATTACATAACAATTAAGATTGAAGTTGGGGTTGCCAAAGCTTAAACTTGCACCATATATATAATTTGAAGATGGCAAATGAGATCACTACAAAGCCAATGGGATTGATTCATGATATGAAGATATATGTTCACAACATACCCTATATTATTATGTTTACTATCTTATAGAATAATGTAATAGATGCTAGTTATTCCATGCTATTAGGGAAACCGTGATTGAAAGATGCCAAAATAACACGTGATTGGGGAAACAACACAATGACCATTTAAAGGATTGGAACAATCAAAACCATAGTGGTGATTAAACACTTGGGAGCAAAGGTGAAAAGACCATAAATGTTACTATACTATGATTACTAGAATGGTATCACTAATGAATAAAAAAATATAATATTTGCTACAGAACCATAATTGTTTTTTATAAGCACCATTAGTCTACTAGGTACATTTCAATATGTAAGAACCACAAAGTCCAACCACAAAAGTACTAAAATCAAGAATCATAATACATAACTAAGTAATATAAAATTTATTTTAGTAGAAAGAACGATTACACGTAGATATGAGTTAATAGTTGATATAAAAGAAAAATGTATTTAAAAACATACTACAAACATTAGCCAGGGAATGTTTAGAAAGATGAAACCCCAAAAAAGGTTAAGGCTCAAGAGTTGCAGATAGTTAATAAGACATTAGCAGAAGAACAACATTTAATAAAACTTATTATGGGGACTAAGGAAGAACCACATATGGTGAAGGTGAATTCTAAATTACAATTAGAGAAGGTGCTAGAGTTGGAGGAACTTCTTCGAAGGTACAAGGATGTCTTTGCATGGACATACAAAGATCTAAAAGGCATCCCACCAAAGTTAATTCAACATAAAATTGAATTGGATATAACCATACCACCGGTGTAGGTTAAATCCAGATTATGTTATAACAATGAAACAAGACATTAATAAACTGTTAACATGTTTCATATAACCTGTGGAAGATGCTACATGATTGTCACCAATTGTGGTAGTACCAAAAAAAAATGGGAAGCTCAAAATCTGTGTGGATTTTAAAAAGTTGAATGTAGCAATGAAGAAGGATCCTTTTCCATTACCATTCACAAATGAGGTACTAAACACAATGACAAGGTGAGGCCTATTCATTTTTGGATGGATGTTTTTAGTTCCAAAAGACATACAAAACAACATTTGTCACAAATTTGCTCGAATGTTTATTTGGAGGGTGATGCTTTTTGGAATGAAAAATGAAGCTCCAACATTTTAGAAAGTTGTGACAAAAAAATTAGAGAATATTTAGACAATTTCATGAAGATATTTCTACATGATTTCACAATATATAGTGACATGGAGATTCATTTGCAAAAGTTCAAATAATATGTTTTTGAACGTGCATGGAATACATCATCAATCTAGACCTAGAAAATGCACTTTTACGATATTTTTTAGACTAAGTCTTAGATTTATTATTTCAAAAGAAGGTAACTTACTTGATCTAAAGAAAATACAAGTGATAGTGAACAGGCATGTACCATTAAATTCACTATAGATTGAAGTATTCAATGGCATGACACAAATTTATGGATGTTTTATCAAGAACTTTATAGTGATTATGGTTCTAATTACTAAGCTCACAAGGAAAAAAAAAAGTTTTTTGAGGACAAAGAAGTGTTAAAAACCTTGCAGTTCATAAAACATAAATACATTGAAGTTGACGCAATCCCAACTCCTTGAAGGACTCAAATGTGAGTCCAAGTAGAAGACAGCGGAAGAAAGAAGACTCGGGGCACGCTCCCTAGCTCACAACACTTTGAGGAGTAGAGGGGCATGTTGGAGCTCCGGGATGGGACTAGGAAGAGTCAACAAGCTTCACTCATTCACACAAGCCTGCACACAACCCACACAAAGTGGTTAGTGCATAGTTGGAGCACCTTTGGTGCTAGGACGAGCCACGGGTAACACGGACACACTAGACTCACCATGGCCCGGACTTGGGGGAAGCCACCACCTTCCCCCTTATAGTATACTCTGTGGCTGGCCATGGAGCCCACATTTAAATGACTTTTTTCTCTTGGGATTCCTGAGTGAGAGTCTCGAAATCGCGCCAAATGGGACTCTCGCAACTTTGGAGCCCCATAACTTTGCGAGCAGACCTTTGATTGCGATGCGGTTTGAAGCAAAGTTGTAACTCTCGTTGAGAGCTTTCCAACGGTATGTCGCACGCCCTCTGCAACTAAGTAAATCGGGTCAATTCCTAACTTTTTCTGGTCGGGAGTCAAACTGGCAATTTGACTTCTAGCCCTTCTTTTGGCCATAACTTGTGTTTTAGATGTTCAAATGAACAATGAGATCCCATTTTAGACATTTACGTTCCAAGAGCTTTCCAATGATATAAAGAACGTCACAAGCCATGGAGTTTTGTCCCCTGAAATTGCTTTCTGAAATTTTGGGAATCCATCAAAACTCCATCTCCCAAAGTGGGAGTTGCCTTGGGAGTGTGAGGGTTCACTCCTTCATACTCCCTCACACTTTCTTACACTCCTGGGAGTATGTGATGTGACTCCCAGGCTTCTTATTGGCTCACACCCTTGCAACCTTTTTACCTTGACTCTTGGGCTTCCTCTTGGCCCACAACTTTACAACCCCTTTGTCTTGGTCGCGAGCCCAAAGCTAGGGTTGTGACAGAAGCATTGATTTTAATAACACTGAATTGGGACATGGAGTTCCATGATCACATAAATGCATCGTTATTAATTATAAGAGTTTTACTGGCACATAATATCACAAGGAATAATGATCAACCAATAATGTATGCTTCTAAAAGTTTCATAATAATGTTGAACATAACTATAACACTATCAAAAGAGAAACCTTTGTTACGATTTTTACATTGCATAAGTTTAGGCTTTATTTGTTGGGAAATAAATTTGTGTTTTATGTAGATCACATGACTTTAGTTTACTTGGTAAACAAACCACAGGTCTTAAGGAAAATAGCTAGGTGGTTATTGTTGTTTTTAGAGTATGACTTTATAATAGTATACAAGTCAAGCAAGACTCATGTAGTTGTAGATGTTTTGTTCAGATTACTCAATACCACAAAACCCACAAAAGTTGTAGAACAAACCACAGATGCTAGCTTATCTTTTATAGAACCAAAATGGTTGAATGATGTCAAGATTTTTTTTACATACATGACAAATGGAAGAGTTTTTGTTGATAAGACAAAAACAATGGTTGGCCATGACAGTTGAACCTTTTATAATGGAGAATGATGTTTTGTACAAAATGGGATAGGATAATAGATTGAGGCAATATATGTCAACCACAAAAGCACAAAATGTGATGAAGGGGGGAGCAACAAGAAGACACTATGTAATCAAAATCACACAAAAGAAAATTCTGGATGCAAGGTATTAGTGAGGTCTATAATGTGTAGAGATGTTAATGATTTTTGCAAATCATGTGATGTGTGTTAGTGCATTGGAAGGTTGGTTACATAAAATTTGGTTAAGTTAGTCACAACTATTCCAAAGGAAACCATATATGAAATGGGGACTTGATTTTGTGGGACTAATAAAATTAGCAAGAAGATATATAGGGAACAAGTACATATTGGTGGCCACAAATTATGAAACAAAATGGGTGGAGGCCAAAGCATTAAGGTCAAGTACTGTAGCAGTAATAACAAATTTTTTGTATGAATGCATTCTTATTAGGTTTGGGTGTCCACTAACATAGTCATAGGATTAAGGTGTTCATTTTCTATCAAACATTTGATAGATCATTTCTTATTAAAACATGTCAATTCCACTTCGTATTACCAACAGGGGAATGGTTAGGTCTAGTCATTAATAAGGTGTTGGGAACATTGTTGACTAAGTTGGTTAGTGAGAATGAAACAAATTGGGATGAACATTTACCAACAATTTTGTTTTCTTATACACTAATAAAAATCAGCCAAAATGTAACCACTCCATTTACGACTACATGCGACTTGTAGTCCTTTGCGACTAGATTTGGGAATATTTGCATCTACAAGATTAATTTTTTACTATTTTGGTCATTTTCACAATTATGATGCAACTATTAAAAATTTCATCCTATTGGTTGCATCCTAAAGGTATTCTACAATGACATAGGGGTGTATTTTAATGTATGTATTAAAATTATATATATATATATAATATGCATACATATGTATATTGTTCATATAATGAATCTCAAAATTAATATTTGAACTTTGAATGTTTTATTCAAATCTGAAATTGGTTATTTCAAGTATGAAAACTCTTATTTTATTTTTTTTTAAAAATTAGAATTTGAAACTTGATATTTGAATTTGAAAATTTTGATTTGAATATGATATTTTCAATTTAACTTCAAAAATACTTATTTGATCTAAAAAATGATTTTGAATTCTAAATTAATATTTTTGAATCCAAAAATTAGTATTTCAGTTCAGAAAATTATTAATTGATCATAAAAATGGACATTTTAATTTTGGATATTTTTATATGAATATGAAAATTTATATTTCAGCTCTGAAAAATTTTCATTTAAAATTTAAATAATCATTTGATTCGGACCAGAAATTTAAATTTCAAATTATTACTTTGGATTCTCAAAATTAATACTTCAAGTCTGAAAATTAATAATTGAGTCTAAACATGGACATTTCAATTTTGAATATTTTTATTGAATATGAAAATTGACATTTCAATTCTGAAATTTTTTATTTAAATTCAAAAAACTTATGATCTAAAAATTGACATTTGAATTCTAAATTATTAGTTTTGAATCTAAAAATTATTATTTCAATTAAAAAAAACTTTATTGAGTTTAAAAATTGATAACTTGATTTTAAATATTTTTATTTGAAGTTGAAATTTGATATTTGAATTCTGAAGTTTTAAATTTAAATTTTAAGAAATTATTTGACTTGAAAGTTGAAATTTGAATTCCAAATTATTAATTTGGATTCTCAAAATTGATATTTCAATTCAGAAAATTATTAATTGAGTCTTAAAATGGACATTTTAATTTTGAATACTATTATTTGAATCTGAAAATTGACATTTCAATTCTGGAATTTGTCATTTAACTTCAAAAAACTTATTTGATGTAAAAATTGATATTTGAATTTTGAATTACTATTTTGGAATCTTAAATTTATATTTTAATTCAAAAAATTATTGATTGAGTTTCAAGGGTTTTTTCTACTAGTG
>Ga0116227_10012585_pt1 | contig 13690 bp, 12 predicted proteins | sample S1TSphgellanicum_FD_89693 | JGI IMG/M metagenome (GOLD analysis project Ga0116227, IMG submission 89693) | Host-associated microbial communities from peat moss isolated from Minnesota, USA - S1T2_Fb - Sphagnum magellanicum MG | ecosystem: Host-associated > Plants > Peat moss > Unclassified...
GAGCATCCGCGGCTGGTTCCTGGAAAAACGGCAAAGCGGCAACTGGCGCAACACCTATGAATCTGCTGCTATTCTGGCTACCATCATGCCGGATGTGTTACAGACATCGGAAATACAACCACCGGTACTGCGGGTAAACGGACAAACCATCAGTACCTTCCCTTACAGCAGTACATTACCGGGCGGGCAACCATTGCAGATCAGCAAACAGGGCGGCACTGCGGTGTACTTTACGGCCTGGCAGCAACACTGGAACCCGGCCCCGGTAGCCGCGGAGCATCAATTCAGTGTGAGCACCAGATTCTTGCAGCAGGATACTGCCGTGACCGTGCTCACCGCCGGCAAGGTAGTGACGCTGGAAGTGACGGTGGAGGTAAAGGCGGATGCCGATTATATCATGGTGGAAATACCGATTCCGGCGGGCTGTTCCTATGACAGTAAAAACAGTGGCTGGCAAAACAACGAGGTACACCGGGAACACTTTAAAAATAAGGTAAGCATCTTCAGTAATCATCTGAATAAAGGCAAATACCGGTTTACAGTAGCCCTGATGCCACGTTACACCGGTTATTACCACCTGAATCCTGCTAAGGCGGAAATGATGTATTTCCCCGTATTTTATGGCAGGGAGGGAATGAAAAAGGTGATCATCAAAGGAAAATAAAAATAATAGCTGTATTTTAATAGTAGCCACCAATAAAACCACCTCCACGATGAAAACGATTCACCAATGGCTGGAAGATTACGGCAGCAGCCACCGTAACCCGACCAACAAGCTGATACACTGGATTTGTGTACCTGCTATTTTCTTTAGTATTGTCGGATTGCTGTATGCCATTCCGCTGCCTGTTGGCGGAGTGCGCTCCTACATATCGGTAGCGCATGTGGTGCTATTATTACTGATCATTTATTACCTGCGCCTCTCCCCTGCACTGGCGGTGGGCATGCTGCTGATAGGCATCGGCTGTTTATGGCTCTGGAGCCTGATTGCCGCCACTTCTCTCGTCATCTGGCAGGTAGCCGTAGTGATCTTTGTAGTAGCCTGGATCGGGCAATTTATCGGTCATAAAATCGAAGGGGCCAAGCCCTCGTTTTTTAAGGACCTGCAATTTTTATTGATTGGTCCGGCCTGGCTGTTGAGTTTTATTTACAAAAAAGCCGGGATTAAGATCTGATTTATCCGGCAGATAAATACAACCGGAGGATATACGACAGTTCGTATGCGATAAAAACGATGACCAGTGCTCCGTGAAAGGTACGGTTGCTGATCCGCATGGCCAGCAGGCAGAGCAAAATATGGGAGATATTGCGGATAGGATATTCTATTCCGAAATGGTGATAATACAACTGTCCTTTGATGAGGGTATCTACCACATCGGCAATAAACGAAAAGGCCAGTACCCCAAAAAACCATTTTCGCCGCGAATAGAAATAATCGGAGTAACCACTGTAGTCTTTCAGATCATCCGGATACAATAAGGCGCAGAGCAGAAAGAAGGTGGTAATAAAGGCGATAATGAAGATGTATTCCGGAAAGGTCCATACTTTGATCGTGTGGAGTGGTATCTCCCACCACCAGAAGTGAACCAGCAGGATAAAGATATAAGCCACCCAGGAAAGATGGATCCAGTAAGGTTTTTCCCGGTTGGGATGCTGTATAAACTTAGCAGTGCCTTTGAGCAGGTGTGCAATGCTGAGGCTCAGGATAAATCCTATCACCATTCTTACATGGCCAAACGTTTCCATAGCGGGGTATTTTTATGAATTTAATGCATTACCCCTGAAAAAGCAAAAGCCCCGATTAAAATCGGGGCTTATTTACCTAAACCTACAACTGTTACACTGTTATTGCAACAATATTTTTATGTCGAAAACTAATCCGTTAGTGCATTGCAGACGGATCCAGTTTTGCAGCTTTTTTCGCTTTTACCATCAGTACAAACGGTACACAGATCAGGAAGAGAATTCCCAGGTAGAGAAACACATCCATGTAGGATAATGTCGCCGCCTGTCTGGTAACGGTATAATCCAGTAACTGATAGCCGGTGTTCAGGGCCTTATGCGTGTCCATGCCTTTGGCGGCGAAACTGTGTTCCAAACCATTCACCCGGTTAATAACATCGGGGTTGTTGATATCCAGTTTTGCTACCAGGTCACTGCGGTGCATCATATTCCGGCGGGCCATAAACGTAGTGATCAATGCCACCCCGAATGAACCTCCCAACTGACGCATCATGCCCGTAAAGGCCGCACCCTGACCGATTTGCTGTCCTTTCAAACCAGAGAGTGACAGGGTGGTGATAGGAATAAAGAGTAAACCCATACCTATTCCACGTACAATCAACATCCAGAAGAAGGCATCAGAACCGGTATCGGCCGGTGTGATGATTTTATATCCCCATATACAGAAGACAAAGAAGAGGAACATACCGGAAGCCACCATGTACTGTTGTGGCACTCCTCTTTCCAGCATTTTACCGATCAGCGGCATCATCACCGCGGTGGTTAATGCGGCCGGAATCATCAGCATACCTGATTGTGTGGCCGTCCATCCCAATGAACCTTGTGTGTATAAGGGTATAATAAAGGTAGATCCGTATAACCCGAAGCCCATGATGAACGAGAGGATGGTACCTACCCGGAGGTTCCCGTTTTTGAGCACCCTCAGCTCCACAATGGGGTTCTTGTAAGTCAGCTCACGCCATACAAAAAAGAACAGGGCCAATACGCTTGTTACCGTTAAAGCGGTAATCGTACCATCATTAAACCAGTCGTCTTCCTGTCCACGCTCCAATACAAACTGCAGGGAGCCCACCATTATTGCCAGGAGCCCGATGCCAAGGAAGTCGATTTCGTTGACAGCGCGTTTTTCTCCATACTTGGGGCTACGTACAAACTGCAGTGTCAGCAGTGTAGCGATAACGCCAATGGGAATGTTGATGTAAAAGATATAAGGCCAGGAGTAATTATCTGTGATAAAACCACCTAAAGGAGGTCCTAAAGTTGGACCAATGATCACCCCTAAACCATAGATGGCCTGGGCAATCCCGCGTTTTTCAGGCGGATAACTTTCTGTGATAATAGTCTGTGAGGTTACCAGCAATGCGCCACCTCCTAAACCTTGTATGAAGCGGAATATAATCAGCTCCCACATGGTCGTTGCGTTACCGCAGAGGAAGGAGGAAACGGTAAAGATAATAATAGACGCCGCAAAGTAGTTACGACGGCCAAACTGTTGTGATAACCAGCTGGTCATCGGTACAATGATTACGTTACCGATAGCATACGCTGTGATCACCCATCCTATTTCACTGAGCGTAGCGCCCATATTACCACGCATGTCATTCAACGCCACATTTACGATAGTGGTATCCACTATCTCCAGCAAGGCGCAGAAGATAGCGGTGATCGTGATGATCACCCTGCGCGAGCCGTATTCTACCAATGATTCTTGTTGCATGCAGCACTTTGTATTTTGAATGAGAACAATTTCACCCGGAGTTAATAATTAATGACGGACATGATCCTTTCTATTGATGATCTTTTGTTGCTAATCGATTACGCCTGTCTGTTAATTATCGCATGGTTCCATTAATTATTAACTCCGGATAAGTTGTTATTCATTTGTATGATTAGTTGAGATGCACATCTACCAGTACGTTCATACCCGGGCGTAACTGTTTAATCAGCTCATCATTCGGATTATCGAACTCTATTTTAACCGGTAAGCGTTGCACCACTTTAACGAAGTTACCGGAAGCGTTATCCGCAGGTAACAGCGCGAATTTAGAACCTGTTGCCGGAGAGAAGGAAGTTACTTTACCCTCCAGTCCTTTTTCAGGATAGGCATCGATGTGTACTGTTACTTTCTGACCCAGTTTCATTTTGTCCAGCTGTGTTTCCTTGAAGTTGGCCACTACCCATGGAGTAGTGCTCAGTACCACGCTGAATAAAGACTGACCGGCAGTTACAAACTGTCCTGGTTGTACGTAGATTTTTGACAGTACGCCATCTTCCGGAGCAGTGATAATGGTGTAAGACTGATTCAGTTTTGCATCTTCCACGTCGGTTTCGCGTTGTTTAATACCGGCGTTGGCTACGTTGATCTGTTTGGAAGTAGCACCGCTCTGGGAGGTAACTACATTCGTCTGACGATTAGCAGCTGCTTTCTGCGAAGCCAGTACATCCAGTTGACGTTCTGCGGTTTGTTTCGCAGCGGAAGCCTGTTCAAATTCCTGTTGGGTGATAGAGTGATCTTTGATCAGGTTAGCGTAACGGTCGTAATCCTGACTGGCTCTCCACAGGTTTACTTTAGCCGCTGCGATCTGTGCATCGATGGTGCTGATCTGTGCCTGTGCAGTGCTGATACCAGCTTCTGCTGCCACGGTGGTAGCCTGTGCTGCACCGAGATTAGCCTGTGCGGCATAGAGGGCATTTTCCGCCTGTTGTACTTTGATAGCAAGATCACGATCATCCAGAATTACCAGGGTATCGCCTTTCTTTACCTTCTGGTTATCCTGCACTCTTACTTCTTTCACATAACCGGATACACGGGGTATTACCGGCGCCACATTCGCATCGATCTGCGCGTTATCAGTTTCTTCGTGATGCTGACTATGAATATATTTAGTGATACCAAATGCGCCGCCACCCAGCACCAGCACTGCCAGCACTATGACGAACCCTTTGCTTTTCTTTTTAGGCGCGGTTGTTTCCTGCATGTTTATATTGTTAGTAGGTTTTGTTTGAGTTTGCGTTTCCACGGCTTTGATGTTTATTGGTTTGTTGGTATTATTTGTTCTTGGATTCCAGTATACCTGCAGCCTGTAACAGTTTGTTATAAGCTACGAGTGCATCTGCCTTGGCGTACGCATAGTTCAGATGCGATTGCAGATTTGCCACGTCAGCATCCAACAGGTCTGTGGTGGTAGCCAGGTTGTTATCATGCTTATTCTTCGTAATCCGGTAATTTTCTTCCGACTGTTCAATCGCTTTGATATAAGTATCCATTTTCTTGTGGCTCAGGAGGTAGTTTTCGTAAGATTGATATACATCCAGATGAATACCATCTATGAGCTTGGCTTCATTTGCCTGTACTTCTGCCAATTGCGCTTTGGCGCCGCTTACTTTACTACCTGTTTTCCAGAGGGAAGAAAGGTTGTATTTCACGCCCACTCCTGCGGTAACAGCGTTGGTGATGGTGATAAAGTTGGGAATATAAGCCGCTACATATCCGCCGGTTACAGCGAGAGAGGGGAAATAATCCGCTTTAGCGCCTTTGATACCCGCATTGGCCGCTCTTTCACGGGCACTGAGGGAAGCAGCATCTTTACGGTTCTGGTAAGCCAGTTGTTCGAATTCTGCTACACCGCGTCCATCTATATTATTATCTACTTTAAATACGGTGCTGTCTACCTGGATAACCGTATTGTCCGGCAGGCCGAGCATGATATCCATATTGAGATTGGCGATCTTCAGGTTGTTTTCTGCATCCATCAGGGCCAATTGGTAGTTGGATTGTTGTAATTCTGCTTTTAAGAGGTCGTTACGGGCAAGGAGACCATTTTGTTCCTTGTTGGTGAATTCCTTCACCCTTTCGTCCGACTGTCTGATGTTTTCCTGTACCAGGAATACGGCAGCTTTTGCTTTATAGAGATTGCTGTACGCGCCGATCGTGTTCTGGATCACATCCTCGCGGTCTTTATCTACGTCCAGTCTGGCGGCTTCTGCCAGGTAACGGGCTGATTCCTTACCGGCCTGTATCAAACCACCTGCGAAGATGGGGAGCGATACATTGGCCATGCCGTACGCTGCCTGATTTATTTTGGGGCTTTCTGTCGTTGATCCGCTTCCGTTGTCATTTCCCAGTTTCAGCTTCAGGTCGATATTAGGCTGTGTAAGCCGGAGATAAGAACCGGAAACACTGACATCTGGTAATTGACGTTCGTTGGCTTCCTTCAGTGAGGCGGTGGCTTGTTCTACTTTAGCATGGCTCACCCGTAATTGTTTGCTGTTTTGTATACTCAGCGATATGGCTTCATTTAACGAAAGCGGTTTAACGCTCTGTTGTGCGGATGCTGTCTGAAAGAAAAAAGTCAGCATGATTCCCGATGCAAGCGCATATAATCGTGTGTATATGCTTTTAAAATTCATGTGTTAGGATTGCTTTGAACAATTTTTTTAAATGTGTACTTACTCTGTTTTTCAAATACTCCCTGTATTCATCGTCATTCAGTCCTTTCGCAGCGGAGCTGTTCTTTAATATATGCTGAGCAGGTATTACCTGATGAATAGTCCCGAATAAAGAGGTCATCAACATTTCCACGTCTATATCTTTATAGAATATACCCGCTTCCTGTGCACTGGTGACGATGGGTTGCATTAAACCAAGCATTTCTCCTTTCAGTTGCCAGATAAGGTCTCTTACCGGACTTTGCTGACTATTTAGCTGTTCGCGGCTCATAATGCACTGGAAATATTGTTCTCCAAGCATCTTATTAACAAACCGGTCAATCAAACTGTTGATTTTTTCCAGGGGCTCCAGCGTGTCGTTCTCCAACAATTCGTTGATGAACTTACGGGAAGCCTCCATTCTATATTTGAAAATAGATTCGAGTAATTTATCCTTTGATCCAAAATAATAGGAGATCATGGCAATATTCACATCAGCCTCCTGCGCTATGTCCCTTACCGATGTGCCATGAAAGCCCTGATCAGCAAATAGCCGCTCTGCAACCGTTAAAATCGAGAGCTGTTTTTCACTATATTCTTCCATGTTCCTTTTTTAGATTTGACAAAGCAAAGTTAAACAAACGTTTAATTTAAACAAGCGTTTATTTAATCATCTGTTTAAATTTTGTTAAATTTAATTTATATATAAATGATTATCAATAATAACTGTGAAAATTTTAAGCTGTTTTTAATATTTCTTAATAATTCCTTCATAAATGGAGGTAAAATCTTCCTACTTGTGCCTGTTTTATAAAAGAATTTTATAATTTAAGAGAAGCAGCGACATGGCCCCTTTTTATCACATAAAAATAAATACCATGCGAATTCCGGCCTCCTTCTCTGGTGCTGTTTTACTGGCAGGTTTCATTACCGGTACACTGGATATATTATCAGCGTTTGTGTACTTCTCGATTGCATCACATGGAGAGCCGGTCAGTAAAATACTGGTGTTTGTGAGCAGCGGGGTGTTTGGAAAGGCGGCGTTTAGCGCCGGTCCTGCTATGATGTGGTGGGGATGGTTATTTCATTATATCATTGCGCTGATATGGTCATTTGTCTTTTTTACTGTTTATCCGAAGATAACAACGCTGCATAAACACCCGGTGGCCACGGGCATTGCCTATGGGTTTCTCGTATGGTGTGTGATGAACCTCGTGGTAATACCGCTGAGCCATGCACCGCATGGACCATTACGCCTGGTCAATTCCGTTATTAATATACTGATTCTGATAGCGATGATCGGGTTACCGTTGTCGTTTATGGCGAAGAAGTACTATAACCGGTAGCGGAGCGCGTACCGGGTTTTACCCGGGAGATAGCAACCGCGTTGGTGGCTGCTGTCTCCCCGGTGTTTTCAACGAAAGCAGCAATAGGCTTAATACTTTACGCCGGGAAAGTCTTTCTGCGCCTGCTTAAACTGCGCTTCCCATTCTTCCGGCCAACCGAAAGCAATAATGGCCTGGGCTTTCAGGTTCACGCCGGCGGCCCCACTCCAGAAATGAATAAATTCACCCCAGTTCATATCACGCGTGTAGGCGTTACCGTTACGCGGGAAATGAACCGACAGTAAAGTGAAGAAGTTGTTCAATGCTTTCGCGCCTCCATGTTGTTTATAGATCGGGTAAAACCAGTTCCGGAACCATTGGGTACCCGGCCGTGGAAAGTTATCCTTTCCTTCCATCTGTTTATTAAACCAGCGCCGGGCCTCTGCTTCCCAACCCAATGCTTTGTATACATCGTATTGATAAATCTCCATCCACTTGCTATCCTTCCAGATCGGGAACGCAGGCGAACCATGTACACCTTTGGACGCTCCTTCCACGATATGCCCCACTTCATGCACCGCTGCATCCAGGTTCCAACCGGTATTACTCACCCAGTTGCCCGCCTGACCTACATCTATCACATTGCGGAAATCATGACTTTTATCCAGGTAAGTAGAGGGATGCCCACCTCCATATTTACCCGTGTGCAACAGCACAAACAGGCGGTTTTCTTTACCAAAAGCGCCGTAAGTGCAGGTAGTGTAGTTCCATACCTTCGTTAACACGGTATCCGGCCAGGTGATGCTTTCCGGCGTTTCAGGATCGTAATACACCGCCACGGAGGCATTGTAAAACACGCGGCGCATCAGCTGTTCGTGCTCAAACCAATGCTCCTTCCACGTAAGCGGGGGTACAGTGTCGTTAACGACAACCGGGCTGACGGCTGGCGGTACTCCGGGCGTAGTCTCTTTTGCTGGTGACAGGTGGCTACTAACAGCCAACTGCCCCGCAGGCGTAGCCCCATTTGCTGGTGACAGGTGGTTCCTAACGGCGGCCTGCTCCGCCGGTACCATACTCATTGCCGCGACCATGGCCACTACTGCGCCACTAACCCCGGCTATCCATCGGGTAGATTTATTCATATATAAGGGATTTTTACAAATATTGCTAAATCGATTTTCTATTTTAAAAAAAACAGTATCTTTCTGGTGAAAATAGCCAACGACAAACGAATCAATTTTAAAAAATCCCTAACGGATTGTAAACAGAATTTAAAAGCGCCACAGGCAAGGATCAACATCATTGAAAAGCAGGACACATCAACCAAGCGTAACAAAGCGGAGCATGAGGCATTCCATTAAGCTGTATATCCTGACAGCAGTTGTATGTATTATCGCATTGGCTATTGTACAGTTTTTCCTGATATATAATACCTATCAGTTGCTGGACAGTCGTTTTAACTACGTGGAAAAAGGCCGCATCGGCGAGGCGTATAACCTCGCCATTGCCAACGATAAACTGTTTCCAGGCGGGCAGCCGCTGCTGGACAGTATCATCGTGCCGCAATATCCTTACCTGGAACACCTGTATAATACCAACCCCCAAAGCTTTGACACCGCGGCGCAACACCTGGTGAACCGTATTATCCGGCAACTGGTGCTGCATGAAAATACCGACAGTATGCTCAAAGCTATTAAGGCCAACGATGGGATCAAAGACTCCCTCCTGTTTGCCTTATGTATTCACCGGCTGGATATTAAATTCAAGGACAGTCCGTATGTAAACATCTATAACCGTTTTAAAAAATACCCGCTTATATCCACTGACCGGCAAAAGGACCAGGGGCTGTATATCTGTGGTAACCTGCCTCGCCTGAATGAAAACAGCGCTGCCTCCTCCCTGGTAGCCAATTCTCCCCTGCCCTATTCCTATTCACTGTCCTTTTCATTTTATGCAGATCCTTACAACCGGCGCACACTGGTGCTGCAGCAAATGAGATACACCATCTTACCTGGCCTGCTTACCCTGCTGGCCGTAGTAACCCTGTTCGCCATCACCCTCTTCAAATGGATCCGCCAAAAACACCTGTCGGATATGAAGTCGGACTTTATCAATAACATCACCCACGAATTCAATACGCCTATCACCGCCATCATTGTAGCCAATAAAAACATCCAGAATGAAAAAACGCTGGAGAACAAACAAAGCGTTACCGCACTGGCGGAAATCATTCATCGCCAGGCAGAGCGATTAAAGCTGCTGGTGGAAAAAGTGATCAATATAGCCGCTACCGAAAAGCTCGCACTCAAAGTTACCACCACCGATCTCAATGAGCTGATCAGTGGTATCCTGGCGGTTTACAGTCTCAATACCATGAAACAGTCCATCCGGTTTAACTTCAACAGCAGTGGCACTCCTGCCATGATTGAAACGGATACCTTTCATTTTACCACCCTGCTCCAGAATATCCTGGATAATGCAGTAAAGTACAATGATCAGGCACAGAAAGAAATTATGATTACCACCTGCCAGCTAAAAGAGACGGTGGAACTGATGATCCAGGACAATGGTATTGGTATGAGTCACACGACCCTCCGCCATATCTTTGAAAAATTTTACCGGCACCAGCCGCATCTCTCCCGGCCCACGAAAGGACTTGGACTCGGGCTTTACTATGTGAAACAATGTATAGATGCACATGGCTGGACCATCAAGGTCAGCAGCGAACCCGGCGCCGGCAGCACTTTTATAATTACCATACCTTCAAAAATATAATGCTATGAAACATCACATTCTGTTGGTAGAAGATGAAACGGATCTGGGTAATGTTGTGAAGCAATACCTGGAGTTGATGGACTTTTCCGTTGACCTGCAGCAAAGCGGGCAGGCTGCGTTGGACGCCTTTACCGCTACTCCGCAGGCCTGGCACATTATACTGATAGACATTAACCTGCCGGAGATGGATGGCTTTGAACTGGCGCAGTCACTGGTGAAAATACAACCCAATGTCCCTTTCCTCTTTCTCACTGCACGGGGTGAAAAGAAAGACCGCTTATATGGTCTGAAGATCGGCGCCGATGATTATATCGTAAAGCCGTTTGATGTAGATGAACTGGTACTGCGTATAAAAAACATCCTGAAGCGGAATCAGATCGTGAACAGCGTGGCCGTAGGCAATGCTATTGAATTGGGCGGCATGCGTTTCCATAAAGATTCGCTGAAGCTGGTAGCTTCCAATGGTAAGGAAACCATCCTTACACCGCTGGAAAGCGATCTGTTGCTGCATTTCTATCACAACAGCAATAAAGTGATCCGAAGGGAAGATATCCTCCACCAGGTGTGGGGAGCCAATGATTATTTTGTGGGGAGAAGTCTGGATGTCTTTGTATCCCGATTCCGCAAATACTTCCAGGGGAATGAAAATATCAGTATCCGGAACATTTATGGGATCGGGTTTATGTTTAGTCTTACGTAAATAAAAAAGGGCGGGCGCTACATCGCTTAAGGGCCCGCCCCTGCACATCCTGAACCTTTCAAGATGTTGTGCCTGTTTATCAACCGTATCTTAATAATTTCTTTGTGTGTTGTTATGGGAAAAACAATTACAGGAAGGCTTTGCCGCTATAGTGTTTTTCATAGTGATACATAGTTAACAGGATCGGCGAAAAAAAGTTCACCACGCGGTTGTCGTCTCCCATAAAAAAAAATGGATCGGATATAAATTATATCCGATCCATTTTTATTATTAGGTTAATGCCTTATTTCAAGGTATTGATCCAGGTAGCAATTTTTACTGCATCTGCCTGCGGTACCTGTGGGAACGGCGGCATTTCAGTGGCATATCCAGGCCAGTTGGCTGGTTGTGGATTTTTGATCAGCGACAAAATCTTAGCTACAGAATAGTTTCTTTTGGCGATCTCTTTAAATCCAGGGCCTACCTGTCTTTTGTCAGGATTGTGACAGGAAGAACAAGTGTATTTGTTCAGCAACGGCTTGATCTGCTCGTAGGTCAGCGCCTTTGCAGGTGCTGCTGTTGGAGCAGTAGAAGCGGCTTTGGCGTCCGCTATTTTAGTAGCAGTAGTCGCTGGTTTGTTGGCGGAATTTTTAGTGCTCAGTGCAGTAACCGGCAGCTTAGCACCATCCGGGATGTTGTTCAGCGTGTAGTAAACATCCGGGTGAACCAGTGAATAGGAATTTTCCTGGGTACGGATACCATTCAGCGTGAGCTTATGGATATAGTACTGACGCAGACCGTCGATAACCAGACGCACTTTCATGCCATCAGGAGAAACCTGTACACCTTTGATCGTCAGCTTTTCTGTGTTTACAGTAGGGCTTCCGTACACCGGGTGATATTTATAGATAAAGCTTTCTACGTTGTAAGAAGCGATGTCTTCTGCATATTTTTTATCTACCGGTAAAGTAAAGGTGATTTCAAAACCATCAGGCATAGCGCTTACGGTTCTCATTTCAAAAGGCACCTTGTTGTTCCACACCAGGCGTTGAAGACCCTGGTTGGCATCACCGGCAGAGCCCCATCCACGGTTGGTTTCACCTACGAAGAGGGAACCATCTTTACCCCAGGCCAGGCGCAGTACGCCGGATTGGAAACCGCTTCTGAAATCCCAGGCAGCACCCTGGTATTCACCATTTACTTTCTCCAGGAACACACGTACAATTTTGCTCTGTCCCTGATCGCCGATCAGTACCTGTTTGGCAAAGGGGCCAAATGTTCCTTCGGGAATTGTGGTGAGCTGTGCATTGGAGATCCCTAAGATACCGTGTGGCAGCCAAACAGCTGGCAACTGTACTTCGGGGAAGTATTTCTTCATATCAAACAGGGTCACGAATTTTTCGTTCTCTACGTTCTCTGGTTTGATAGCGCGGCCATTGGCATCTCTGCGGAAGCGCGGATCTACTTTGCTGTACAGCTCTTCTGTAGTGAGTTTCACGGGAGAGTTAGGCTCCTTGGTCCAGCGTAAACCAGCCGGATGACCAACGAAACTACCTTTCTTTACGTGGGTTAAACCACCGGAGCCCATCCAGTCGCCCTGGTTTTCGGTGTAGAACAGTTCGCCATCGATCGTACCAAGTCCGCAAGGAGAGCGGAAACCGGTAGCAAACGGTTCCATTTTACCATCTTCGGTGATGTGCATCATCCAGCCTCTCCAGGGAACACGGCTCTCACCGCGCCACCACTCTTCGTCGCCAAAGGCTACGTTGCCGGAAACAAAGAAGGAACCATCCGGACCTAACACAGGGCCGAAGCTGTATTCATGATAGTGACCGGATAAAGGCCAGGAGTATACCGTTTCGAACAGGTCCATTTTACCGTCCATGTTGGTATCGGTCATTTTGGTCAGTTCGCCGCGTTGTGCGCAGTAGAGAGAACCGTTCTTGTAAGCCAGTCCCAGCACTTCATGCAGCCCGGAAGCTACTTTTCTGAAGTAAGGCGTTTTGCTGGTTGGATTCTCCACGATAAAGATATCGCCGCGACGGGTAGCTACACCGAGATCGCCGTTGGGAAGGGTGCATAAACCACCTACTTCCAGCAGGGTACCTTCCGGTGAACTGATGCGCGCGATGCGGAAAAAGTCCTCTTCCTTAGGGGACTCCTGTGCTTTTACAGGGGTGATAGCCGTTGTCATCAGGAACATACCTGCGGCTATTCCTGCTGTAATTCTTTTATAATTAAGTTTCATAATTGTCATTAGTATTGCTGCTTAGAATATAACCGCATAACCTGTTTTCGCCTGTACCGGCACTATCAGCTCCGCGCGGCCGTTCTGGTTGCGGATGATAGGATTTGCTTTGGCATCATCCATCTTCACATAATAAGATTTGTCGCCGATCACATATAATCCGGGAGACACCTGTTCGATACTCTCTCCTACGGCTATACGCAGATACAGATCGGAAGCAGGTTGTTGTACGGTAACCGTACGGTGAATACCCTGGCTTTCCGGTAATACGCTGATATCGTCTGTTACTGAGGTACCATAGATATTATAACGGAAAACGGGTTTGCCGGTTTCATCGAGTGCATAGCCGGTTGGACGGAAGCCGGTACCAGCAGTGTCTGCGCTCCACGCAGTTTCTTTGGTAGCCAGTTTACCGATAGCCAATGCCTGTTGGTTAGCGAGTACCTGAACAGTACCGAGCGGACGGGAAGAACCATCGCCACGGTCGTGCCA